>Ga0074198_1000669_pt1 | contig 31295 bp, 29 predicted proteins | sample EPASupsiteSAE323_FD_64527 | JGI IMG/M metagenome (GOLD analysis project Ga0074198, IMG submission 64527) | Bioremediated contaminated groundwater from EPA Superfund site, New Mexico - Sample SAE3-23 | ecosystem: Environmental > Aquatic > Deep subsurface > Groundwater > Contaminated ...
TAGGTGACTTTTTTGGAAACCCACACAATCCGCATTGTTGAACGCAAGCCCCTGTCAGAGCTTTCACTCCACGAGGAACGCGCCCACGTACAGCGGCAGGTTCAACGCTATGAAAACGTCGGGAAACTGAAAAAGATTGAAAAGCAGATTGCCGATTCCAAAAAACCGCTGTCAGAACACGACGGGACGCTTGATTCCTGGTGCGAAAACATGACGTTCCTGCTCTCGGAGCCGGATTCGACAATGGAACCGAGAATAATCCTGCACAAGGACGCGGTAAAGAAGCACGCGCTTGAGCTTGCAGACCCAAAAGGTACCAAGCTGCCGTCAGAACAGGCGCTAAGGCACGCCCTGGTTGAAATGGCAAAAAAAACCGGCAACGCCCCGCACTCCCGCTAAAAAACCTTGGGCTGCCTAATACCCTAGACGAATTTTACACCGGCTGATGCCGAAGGCGTTTAGGAAAATGAACATTTTGTGCGCAGCGGACTTGCATGGCGAAATCCAAGCCAAGCAATTCCTGCTTGAGTTTGCAAAAAAGACCAGGCCGGAAGCGATAATCCTTGCAGGCGACGTGACCTGCGGGAGCGTCGCGTTCGCAGAGGACCTTTTCGACGAGCTTGACAAGACCAAGATACCTTACTTTGCAGTCCACGGCAACAACGACCCGGAGACCGTGCAGGATTTCTTCGAGGAGACCGGACGCGACCTTGCGGGAAAGAAGGTGGGGATTGGTGGAATCTCGTTTTTCGGCCTTGGCGGAAGCAGCCCGACCCCGTTCAACACCGTTTGCGAGTACACCGAGGAGACTATTGAACGCAAGCTTGCCGAGCTGAAGGTTCCCAACAACAAGTTCGTGCTTGTAAGCCACACCCCTCCGCGCGACACCGCATCCGATATGACAGGCCACGGCAACCACGTGGGAAGCCGGTCGGTCCGCGAGTTCATTCTTGCAAAGAAGCCCTCGGTCGTGATTTGCGGCCACGTGCACGAGACCCACCTTACCGAGAAGCTCGGGGACACAATCATCGCAAAAACCGGGACGCTGATGCACAAGAAGGCGCTCTTGCTTTCGGTACCGGATTTCAAGGTAACACTTCTATAGAAAAGAAACAACTCAAGGTTTTGATTTTCATGGCAAACTTCCACATCGAGCAGGACAAGAAATTCGGCGGCATCTACTGGGCGTTCGACCCTGCCGGAAGGCGCTTCCTTGCAACCAAGAACTTAGTCAAGGGCTTCCGCGTCTCGGACGAGCGCGTTATCACGGTTGCCGGCGAGGAATATCGATTCTGGGAGCCTTCAAGGAGCAAGCTTGCTGCAGCCATAGTCAAGAACCTGAAAAATCTTCCAATCAAGCCCGGCTCGTCGGTACTTTACCTGGGTGCTGCGAACGGAATCACTTCAAGCTTCGTCTCAGATGTCATCGGAAAGAAGGGAATACTCTACGGGGTCGAAATCTCGGCTTCCGCGATGGAGGACTTCATCTTCGTCTGCCAGAAGCGCGAGAACATGCTTCCCATACTTTCGGACGCGCGCTCGCCTGAAAAATACTCGCAGATGGTCGACGGGAAAGTCGACGTGGTCTTTGAGGACGTCGCTGACAAGGAACAGGCCAACGTGATGATCCGCAATGCAAGGGCCTGCCTGAAGAAGGGCGGCTACGGAATGCTTGCAATCAAGGCCCGGTGCATCGACTCCGCTGCAGACCCCAAGAAGATTTTTGCCCAAGTCGAAAAGGAGCTCGCTGACGATTTCGAAATCGAGGAGAACCTTGACATCGACCAGTTCGAAAAGGATCACGAATTCTTGCTTTTGAAATACAATGGCTGATTTCTAGAATGCTAGCCTATTTTATAACGTAAAAAACAAGGACTCGTTGAGGAGAGAACATGGGACTTGAGTCTATTCTGCCTTCGTTGGATTTAAGGCTAATATTTTGGATGATATTACCCGGTTACATATATTTTGTAATTTTTAGAAAAATATTTGAAAATGAGATAAAACACGAATGGGAAAAAGTATTCATCATAGTTTGGATAGGCATAATCCAATATTCAATAGTAATGATATTCTACCTAATAATCAGCTGGTTCACAGGACTTTTTGGAAATGTAGCTGAACACGCGGGAACGATTCAGTTTAATGAAACAATCGGTATTGCTGCATTAATTTTTTCAATCGAGATTCTCGGATTAGTTACTGTTATCAGGTATTTTCTAGACAACTCAAAAACCATTAATAAAAACTGGCGAATTGTCGGGGAAGTTTTAGTTCTTATCTTGATGACAATATTAACGTTCACTACTTATGAATACATTCCAGCAATTAGTAATACGGACTACGGTTTTCATGCGTCAATCTCAATTTCGTTATGTAACGATACTCAAGAAAATTTGTCAATAGTAAATACAAAGGATTATCCTCTGACGATAATCGGAATTGGATCTGGCACAGGTAAAACAGACTTAATGGACGCCAAAGAAATATATCCAATAATAATACCACAAAAAAATGCAAAGATTCTCACGATTAATAAACCACAAGAAAAGACCAGAGAAGCGGTGTACATCATTACGGATGTTGGCACATATTTGATTAAACCAATAAAATGCCGAAGTTAAAACAAATTCAAAAAAAAACGGTAACCATTTCTAGAAGGACCACGAGTTTTTGCTGCTCAAGTTCAAAGGCTGATTATTTTTTAGCAAGTTTTCGTGCGCGGTGGTTGTGGACCAGTCCCGCCACGTCGGCTTCCTTGAGCGTCTTGCCTGCCGCCCTCAGGGGCGCGGTGAGCTTTCCCCACGGCACGGACTCAAGCCGCCGGACGGACAAGGAGTCGCCATCAAGGAGGAAGAGTATCTTCGCGCCGTCAGAAAGGCCCATCTTCCTGCGAATATCGCTTGGGATGGCTATCTGTCCGCGCGAGCTTACCACTCCGACTGAGACGTCCATAGGGATAATTCACCAAGATTAGTAAGATAAATCTTACTTATAACTGTTGGCAACTGAAAGTTTCAATGGCGAATCAGGCGCATTCCCCCAAGTTGCGGTTGAACCTGCCCAGCGGGCAGCTTATCGTGTCAACAAAGCACTGGTTGTAGAAGCGCGCGACCCCGCGCAGGTAGTGCTGCTGGATTTGAGTTGGCGTGAGGGCGCGGGAGTAGATTGCGAACTCGTCGATGACGCCGTCAAACCTGTAACTTGTGGCAGTATAGTAGCTTGAAATCGCCGCATTAGAGGATGCGGACGGGCTTCCGACTGACCCGGTCTGGTGGACGACATCCCGGCGTATTCCATCTATCCACAGCTCGGCAGTATTGTTGTCTATTGTCACGCCATTAGGGAATATTGCAACGATGTGGTGCCAGCTATTCACCAGGAAAGTGTTGTCGCTGATTCCCTCGACATTGCCCCCACCATTGTTGAAGCCAAAAAGCGAGCCGGACAGGTACAAGTTATAGCAACCATTCCAGCCAAAAGGCATCTGGGAGCCGCTTCCGTGCCAGTACATCCAGAACTCGACGGAGTTTTTCTTGGGGCCAACTGACAAATCAACCGGGATTCCTATCAGTTTCACGGTGTCAGAACCTGCTTGGAACTCTATGCCATTGCCGGTCTTTCCAGCAACCCAACGGCAGTTTGCGCCCATCCCGAAGCAGGTGCCGTTGAAACCGGCATTGGTGCTGTCGGCAACGGCAGTGCCAGTGGTCTGATCCATGTGGAATAGCACAGCAGTGTAGTCAGGTATGCTTGTGCACTGCGTAGTCGCGCCGTTGTTGACGCAGCAGGGGAACGTCTCGTTTGCAGGCAGGTTCCCGGTTGCGTGGAGCGCGCCGAGGTTGGGCGAAAGCTGGGACACGATGTCAATGGCAGTTGTTGAGTTGAACGTGCTTGCCTGCGAACTCAGCGTGTTGTTGGCGCCCGCAAGCGAGCCTTGGAGCACGAAGACTATGGTTATTACTATCAACAGCACGCCTGAAAGCATCAGGACGTATTCAAAGGCACCCTGTCCCCTCGGGGACCGCAGAATCATTTTTCCTCGAAATAATTAGGCCGGCAGTATAAAAAATATCGGAAGGGGCAAAAGCCGGACGCAAAATCCTTGAGCGCTGACCACGCCTGGGCTGCAAAGTCAACGCAGGCGCTTGCGGGAGAAGTCCTCAATCTTTCCCATCGCCTCATCAAGCTCTTGCGGAGGGGCGAGGAAAACGAGACGGAAGTGCTTGCCTGCAAGCACGGGCGAAAAGCCGCTCCCTGGAACCACAAGCACGCCGGTCTCTTCAAGGAGCGAGTAGACGAATTCCTTGTCTGTTTTGAATTTCTCAGTCTCGACTTTAGGGAAAGAATAGAGCGCGGCCTTGGGCTTGGCGCAGGAGATGCCTTCGATTGAATTGAGGCCCCGAAAGATTACGTCCCTGCGCTTGCGCAGCTCTGAAAGGTAAGCGGGAATGTGGTCGGGGGAGTGCGTGAATGCGGCAAGAGCGCCTCTCTGCATCTCCCAGTTCACCGAAAGCCGGGCGTTGCAGAGCTTGACGCACGCGTCGCGCAACAGCTCGGAGCCACTGTTGTGGAACGCAAGGTAGCCTACTCGCGCGCCGGTGTAGATGAAGTTCTTGGAAACGCCGTTGCCCACGATGAGCGGCATGTCCTTGCAGATGTCGCGCATGCTCACGACCTTGTCGCCGTTCAGTGCGGTCATGGAGTAAATCTCGTCCGAGATTATCGGGATTTGGAATTCCGCTGCGACGTCGGAGATTTTGCGAAGAGTGCTTTCAGGATAAACTGCTCCGGTGGGGTTGTTGGGGTTGATTATGACTATTGCCTTGGTACGGTCATTGATTTTTCGTCGCAGGTCATCCACGTCAGGGTTGAATTCTCCGTCAAGGGCGTAATAATTCTCTACTCCGCCGCAAACCGCAAGCATCGTGTTGTAGAGGGAGTAGCTGGGGCTTGGGAGAAGCACGTTGTCTCCCGGGTCAACGAGGGCCTGCATCAGAAAGTCGATGCCTTCGGAAAGGCCCGAGTGAATCGTGATAAAGTCGGGAGCAACACCCTCAATCTTGGCGATTGCGGCACGAAGCTCGGCATCGCCTTCCGAGGGGCAGTAACCGGAATATATGAGGTCTGAGAGCGCCTCGCGAACCGCATCAGTAATCCACGCAGGAGGCTTGAAGCCGAACTGGTTGGGGTCGCCTATGTTGAACCAGTGGATTTTCTTTCCAGTAGCCTCGACTTTTCGGCCGCGTCCTACTATGTCGCGAATCTCGTAAGACACTTTGGACATCCTCTGGGAAACTTTCGGGAGGGTCATCTAGGAGTCTTGGGAAATGCGGAATATAACTGGCTCTTTAAGTGACAGCAAACCGGAAGCGGCGCGCAAGGACTATTGCAAAGCAGGTCAGCATAGAAACGGGGACGCGCAGACTTTGACCGTGCGGGTTTCCGAGGACGCGTCCTTGCGGTAGCCGCCGCTTGTGTAAAGAGTATAATTATAGATGCCGACAGGGAGCGTCTCGTTTTTGAAGTCAAAAAACCACGCGTTCTGGGTATACTTGTTAAGGCTTGAACGGTAGTGCATCTCGACTTCCGCAGGCGTAAGCGAGCGGTTCCAGACGCGGACCTCGTCGAGGGAGCCGTTGAAGAACCAATCGCCCCCATGGCCATACGACCCGATTGTGAACTGGTAGCTGTTTAGCAGGACGTTGCCGGGATTGGCTATAGATGCGTTGTGCATCATCTTCCCGTTGCGGTATGCGGTCATCGTCCTGTTTGCCGCGTCAAACACCGCAACTACGTGCTGCCACTGGTCAGTCGTGATTCCTATGGGCTGCTGGAAATACTGCCTTCCGCCGGAAGAGCCGTAAATTTCATACCACAAATCACCGCTTGTTGAACGTATGGCCATCCCGTATCCGGTGCCGCCGCCTGTAGCCCCAGCGTAGAACAGGCCCTGTATGTTGGAGCTTGCAGGGAAGCTGTTCAGCTTGACCCACATCTCAACGGTCTTTGCGCCCGTGGAAAGCTGCAGGGTTGCCGGGTTGCTCAGGTTGACGTAGTCGTTTATCCCGTCGAACACCATTGCGGAGTTGCCGGTCCCGTTCGCACCCCAGTTGGCGTGCTTGGCTCGGCCGGCTTTGTAGTGTGCAAATATTTCAGCCGCAGTGAGGGAACGGGTGTAGAAAGCTACCTCGTCAATAGACCCGTTGAACATCCTGCCGTGGACGTACCCCAGCATGAGGGCGTCCGACGAGGACGGGTTCCACGCCTGGCTTCCGAAGTTAGTTGATGCGACGGGCACGCCATTGCGGTAAACCGACAGCGTGTTTCCCGTCTTCATCGCAACAAGATGCGACCACTGCCCCGATGGAAAGCTGTTGGAACCCACAGACTTGAATGTGGTGCCGGTGTTTACGGCAAACTGGACGTTCGAGGCGGATTCCGCACGAATATAGAACCCGGGAACCGTTTCGGTGCTTCCGTGGATGACTATTCCGTTGAGAAAACTGTAAGAGTACTGGTTTATCCAAGCCTCGAATGCGAAGTCCCCTGCCGGGTCGTATGCCGGGACGTCAGGAAACTGGATGTAGCTTGAGCCGTTCAGGAACACGCCAGTGTTGGATTTGCCGGCAGCCCAATCGCATGCCGAGACCGCGCCATTCGTGTAGCAAGTGCCGTTGTTTTTGTACCTGCTTTCATCAAAAGTGTTTCTGCCCCCGCTTTCGTCCATGTGCAGCAGCATCGCGGTGTCGCCATAGATTGCGCCGTTGTTCCCGTAAGTTGATACGTCAGTTGCCCGCAACGCAGTGTCGCCTATCATGCTCGCGTCGTCAAAGTTCAACGCAAGAACTAGTGACTGGTCGTACAGCGAATAGTTTGTGCCGTTCCAGTTGAATTGGAGGTTGTTGAGTGCGGCGTCTTTGACCGTAATCGCCGCGGAGATGTTCGGCCTTGTGGTGCTTCCAGTGCCGTCTGCGGGAGTTGATGGCAGGAATTGCGGCTTTGCGCCGGGAGTGTAGTATGTGGGGTCAAGAGCTATTCCCGCGGCTTTCATCTGGGCGTCAAGCGTGTTGTCCGCCTGCGCTAGCGAGCCTTGCAGCATGTACGTTATCGTGATTACTACCAAGAGGACTCCCGATAGCATCAGGATGTACTCGAAGGCTCCCTGTCCGCGCCTGTAAAGCATTAAAGAGGCTTTTGCCATGATTGAATTACTTGCAACTAATTTAAACCCCGATTTTCTATATTACTGAAGGGTTTTTCATTAGGTTTAACGGCCAACTGCCGCGCTTTCTTTTTCGCACGCAGGGCCGCATATAGGTGGGTAAACAATGTTTGAGAACGTACTTTCGCTGACAGCGGGAGCCGGAGTGCTGGTGCTTGCTTTTGCAGCGTACCTGGCTTACTCGGTGCTCAAGCTGCCGCAGGGAACGGAGAAAATGAAATCCATTTCCGCAGCAATCAGGGAGGGCGCAATGGCGTACCTCTCAAGGCAATACAAGACGCTCGTGCCGCTTGTGCTTGTAATCGCAGTAGTCATCGGCATCATAGTCGGTGTCGCGCCTGCAGTTGCATTCGTGGTGGGCGTAGGCCTCTCCGCACTTGCAGGCTACGTGGGCATGAACGTTTCGGTCCGTGCCAACGTGCGCACCGCAAAGGCAGCTGAGAACGGCCTTGCTGACGCGCTTGATGTCGCAGTCAAGGGCGGCGCGGTGACGGGCTTGGCGCTCGTGGGCCTGGGGCTTGTCGGGATGTCCGCAATCATCTACTTCAACCAGGGCACCGCACAGTACACCATCGTGCTTATTGCCTTCGGCTTTGGGGCATCGCTCATGTCGCTGTTTGCACGTGTAGGTGGAGGCATCTACACCAAGGCAGCTGACGTGGGCGCAGACTTGGTGGGCAAGGTCGAGAAGGGGATTCCCGAGGACGACCCGCGCAACCCCGCAGTCATTGCAGACAACGTCGGAGACAACGTAGGGGACTGCGCCGGAATGGCAGCGGACCTCTTCGAGTCCTACGTGGTCACTATAATCGCCGCAATGCTTCTGGGCCTTGCTGCTGCTGACCCGACCAAGACCATGCTCCCGCTCGTGCTTGTCGCGGGCGCTGCAATCGCATCCGTCCTTGGCGTCTACTTTGTCAAGCTTGGAAAGAAGCACAACGTGATGAACGCGCTGTACAAGGGAGTCATCGCAACAGCGGTGCTTTCTGCCGCGTACTTCTACTACATCACCGCGGTGCTTATGGGAGACATGAACCTGTTCTACGCGACGCTCGTGGGAGTGGTGGCAACCGGGATAATCATCCTGGTCACCGAGTACTACACCGCGCGCGAGTACGCGCCTGTGAAGGACATCGCCAAGGCATCCCAGACCGGTGCTGCAACAAACATCATCCAGGGGCTTGCAATCGGGATGGAGGCAACTGCGCTTCCCGTGCTCACCATAGTGGCTGCGGTGTTTGTCGCATACGCTGTCGGGGGGATGTACGGGATTGCAATCGCTGTTACCGCGATGCTTTCGCTGACTGCAATAATCATCACCCTCGACGCCTACGGCCCGATTACGGACAACGCCGGAGGAATCGCGGAGATGAGCGGGCTTCCCGAGAAAGTCAGGAAGAACACCGACGAGCTTGACGCTGTAGGGAACACCACCAAGGCAACTACCAAGGGCTTTGCAATCGCAGGAGCCGCTTTGGGCGCTCTTGCGCTCTTTGCGGCATACGCAACCGAGGCACACCTTACCACGATAAACCTGCTCAACCCGATGGTAGTAATCGGGCTGTTCCTGGGAGCGTTGCTTCCGTTCGTGTTCGCATCAATGCTGATGCGCGCAGTCGGACGCGCCGCCTTTGACATAGTCGAGGAGGTGCGCAGGCAGTTCCGCGAAATCAAGGGCATTATGGCAGGAACCGGCAAGCCGGACTACGCCAAGTGCGTTGACATCAGCGCAGCTGCTGCGCTCAAGGAGCTAATAGTGCCCGGAGTGCTCGGGGTGACCGCGCCAATCGTGGTCGGGTTCCTCTTCGGAGTCGAGGCTCTCGGAGGACTGCTCGCAGGCTCGATTGCATCGGGCTTTTTGCTTGCGGTGTTCATGAGCACCGGAGGCGGGGCTTGGGACAACGCCAAGAAGTACATCGAGGGAGGCAACTACGGCGGCAAGGGCTCGGACGCCCACAAGGCAGCTGTGGTCGGTGACACCGTGGGTGACCCGTTCAAGGACACCGCGGGGCCCGCGTTGAACTCGCTGATTAAGGTGCTCAACACTGTCGCGCTGATTGTGGCAGGAGTGCTTGTGGCGTCAGTAACAGTAGTGGCCTAGATAGGCCCAAATTCCTTTTTTCTTTTTTTATTTTCTTGTTCTTAGCGTTTTTTAGAATTAGCGGCTTCTGCAGTCTTCTTCTGTTCAAGCAGTTCTTTCAGCATTTTCTTGCGGAATTCGGGAGCACGTTCCTGTACGAGCTTATGCGCAAGCAAAGCCGAAAGTTCTGCAACCGAAAGGGATTCCGGCTCGTTGACTGCTGCGACGTACGAGAACATCTTTCCACTGTGCTGTGTGCCTACGTCGGCATAGAACACCGGCACCCGTCTGCCGCTGGAATCAACCCGGTGGAAAAGCGGCTCCGGGCCGTTCAGGCGCACCAAGTCAGGGTCGGCCTGCGGATGCGAAGAAGATAGCTTCACGCTGGAAACGGGTATTTCAAGGCCGTAAAGCGACTTTTCGCGCCGCAACTCCTGCAAGCGGACAAAATAGTCATCGACTCTCTTTTCAACGGCATTGACGGATTCGCGTACACGGGAGACTGAATCACGGATGCGTTTGAATGCCATGAAAAAACCACAAAATCAAAAATCATTTCGAGCCGTACAGCTCCTGGTGTTCCAGGAACTTTTCGTAGATTCCTTCGGGAAGCACTTCCTTGCCGTCGACAGTCTTCATTGACTTGAGAAGCTCGAAGGTCGCGCGAGAGCGCAGGACGCAGTAGGGCTTCAGCCCGGCATTATCAAGCTCAACAAGCGGGTTCTTGCCATCCAACATCGTCTCCTGGCGGTCAAAAAGCACCACCAGGCCTGCAAGCGAAAAGTCGGTGCCAAGCTTGCGCAACTTTTCGATGGACTCGAACTTGGTGCCGCCAGTTGTGATGACGTCATCGACAAAGAGGAGGCGGTCGCCTGGCTTGAGGTTTCCGACAAGGAGCTTGTCTTTGAGGTCGCCATAGTCCTTGGACTCCTTGCGGTCGTAAAGCACGCGCTTGTTTACTCCGAAGAGCTCGGAAAGCGACCTTGCGACAGTTGTGGCGATGGGGATTCCCTTGTACGCAGGGCCAAACACCACGTCGAACTTGTCAAGCAGGCCGTTTTCGTAGATGCAGAGCGCAAAGGCGTCGCCTATTGCCTGCAATGCCTCGCCATCGTCGAGGTTTCCTGCGTTGAAGAAGTACGCGCTCTTGCGGCCCGACTTGAGGGTGAAGTCGCCGAAGCGCAGGACCTGCTTGCGAAGAAGCACCGAAAGCATGGAAGAATGGGAGAATACCACTGATTCGGAACGCTTCGAGTCCTTTGGGACGGAATCGTGCAATTCCTTTGCGGCCTTTGCCGGGTCCGCTGACTCGATGATGCTGCGGCCTACGATGAAGAAGTCGCATCCTGCGGCGATTGCCTTTGCCGAGTCCCCGCCCTGCTTGCCTATGCCGGGCGAGATGATGAGCGCGTCCGGGCCGATTATCTTGCGCGCCACTGCCAGGCGCTCGTAGTCGTTGCCGGGCGCGACTATGCCATCCACGCCAGTATCCTTTGCCATCTTGCAAAGCCTCACGGCCTCGCGCAGTCCAAAGAGGTTGCCCTTGGAAGTCATTGAAACCAGGAGAAAGACGCCCTTGTTGCGCTTCTTGGCTTCGGTAACTACCGCGGCAACTGCGTCTTGGCCTGAAAAGCCGTGGCAGATTATAGCATCAAAGCCCGCATCGTAGTAATAGGATGACTTCATCTGGTTGCTTGAGTCGATGTCAGCAAGCTTGGCATCGAGGATGACCGGCACGTTGTCTTTGTTTCCGCCGCTTGCGCAGGCCGTCCTGATTTCAGCAACCGCCTCGGCGTGGCTTTTCTTCCAGTAGAGGGGCATTTCGGGGTGGACCTTCACAGCTGAGATGTACGGGGCGCAGGCCTTGGTCGCTGCCATTGCCTTTGCATAATCCTTCTCGTCAAGAGAGAGTATGAGCCTGGAACCGGAACTGTTGATTTGGAATGCCATTGGAAAACAAATCACCAAAGAATGCCTGAAAAGGCGTTAGTATCTATACGCTCAAAACAGTTTTTAACCGCGCGCGAGCTTATGAATGCGCCGCAAGCAGGCGGCGAGGGCAACAGGATGGAAAAGAAGTTCACCAGCGGTTTTGCGCTCAAGGCCACGATTGCGATTGCGATAGTGCTTGCCCTGCTGATGACGTACTCCATCTACCTCAAGGCCAAGCCCGCAGGGTTTTCCCTGCTGTATTTTGACGCACAGCAATACTCTTCGGGCAGCTACGTGGCAACGGTTGAGAACTTCGAGAACGCCGCGACCAACTACTCGCTGCAGTTTTTTGTTGACGGCACCAAGGCCGGGGAGCTGACGGTGGCACTGCAGGATGGCGAGAAGGCGGCATATGCAGTCCTTGACTACGCGCCAGCGTTCGCGATTCCCAACTCGACCGTTGAGGTGCGTGCGCTGAGGCCGGGCAGGGAGGCACTTGCAATATACGCAACCAACCACCTTGCAGGCCAGAAGGGATAAACCGAAGGATACCAAGACAACGAAGTGATTTTGATGAGGATTGGATTTGTTGACTGCGCGGCAAACAAGGCAGACGCGTTCGACGCTTTTACAGCCATTACAAACGAGATGGTGGCCGGCGCGCAGCTTGAGAGGCAGACCGCATACGACCTTTTGAAGATTCCCCTTACCGCAAAGAAGCTCCTCTCCGGAGGCTGCGACATCGCAGTCGTGTTCCTGATGCTTTCGGAGGACGACCTTGACGCCATGTCGCTGGTTCACGAGAAAATCATAGACGTCGAGCTGTTGACCGAGAAGTTTGTGCTCTTTTGCATAATCTCGGACGAGGAGTACGAAAGCGACGGGGAGTTCGAAAAGGTTGCCGAGTCGAGGATGAGGACGGTGCTGAAGCTTGCATCGCAGCTTGAGCTTTCGCCCGGGCAGGTGTCGCAGATTATCGGCGACACGCAGATGACGCAGGCGCTTGCCGAACTTTCTGGATTCTCGGCGGCAGTCACAGGCGACGACGTGCCCAAGGAAGGCGACGAGCAGCCGATGCCGGGCTCGGAAACTGATGACGGCGGAAAGAGCCTGTTCTGAATCACTCCGGCCTCTTTTTCTTTGGGAGCATGGCGGCATCTTCGGGCCGTATGCTGGGAATATGGTTCAGCGCAGCGTCCTTGTGGTTTGTCAGTATCCCGTTGGAGACTCCGGGCGGGTTCAGCTTGCGGGCTATTTCCTCATTTTTCAACCCAAAAAAATCCTGCTCAGGAAGCGGGGACTTCTTCTTTTCATCGAGGATTTGCTTATACCGAGTGCCTACGCCGGCTATCTTCGCGATTTCTTCCGGGCTCTTTCCAAAAAGTGAAATGCTCTTTTTAGGCGGAATCCTTCCGATGACACTCAAATCGTCTCCTTCCACGCACCAAACACCTCAAGAATTGCCTCAACCTTCTTAAACTTGGGCGCCTATTTAATTCCAACTCACTTCTTATACTCCTAAAATAGAGGCTGGACGCAATGTTGCACGCTGACGCAGGTGGAAGGCTTTCGTACATAGCCGAGAACACCAGGATAGGCCTGGACTGCGCCGGCGACATAAACTTCGTCTCCCACGCCCACTTAGACCACGCGCCGTCGTCCAAGAAGGACGGCCTGCTGTGCTCGGACGCAACGGCAGAGCTTTTGGCCACAAGAAGCAGGGTGCGCCACAACGGCCACAGCCAGGAGATGAGGCTGGGCGATGTTGACCTGAGCCTTGCTGACTCGGGGCACGTGCTGGGTTCGCGGCAAATCATAATCAACGGCAACGCCGACAAGTTCGTCTACACAGGCGACCTGCGCACCGAGGACTCGATTTTGTTCAAGGGAGCAAAGCCCGTCGAATGCGACACGCTCCTGATTGAATCCACTTACGGCCTGCCCAGGTTCACGTTCCCAAAGCGCGAGGCGGTGTATTCCGACATCGCTTCCTGGGTAAAGCAGGAGGTTGCAGCTGGAAACTGCGCAGTGCTTGGCGGGTACGCGCTTGGCAAGGCACAGGAGCTTGTGAAGATACTCAACGAGCGCGTGGGAATAACGCCCATAGTCTCGGATGAGATTGGCGACGTGTGCGCAGTGTACAGGAAGCACGGAATCAAGCTGGACTACGTGACCACGTCCTCGGAAGAGGGCACCAAGGCACTTGCAAGAAACTTCGTTGCCGTGCTTTCACAGAACAAGGTAAACTCCAAGATGGCTTCGGCGCTGGAGCGAGAGTACGGCAAGAAAATCTCAACAGCAGTTGCGACCGGCTGGGCGCAGAGCCCTGCATGGGGATTCGACGTGGACCGGGCGTTCTGCCTTTCCGACCACTGCGACTTTGCGGGCCTGGTGGACTATGTGGCCTCGACTGGTGCGCGCAAAGTCTACGTCAACCACGGCTACTCCAAGGAGTTCGCAAAGGAGCTCAAGGCCCGAGGGGTTAACGCGGTCGCAATCGACGACATGAAGCCTGCGAAGGGGCAGAAGACGCTTCTTGGATGAGAAAGCAACTTGCGCGGCGGCGCGGTAAAAAGTCCGTTTTATTAGCGTTGACAACCAGAACTTTTTTGGTGCACAATTATGGCTATTGAAATTTACATCATTGACGGCAAGGACTACGGCAAGCTCGACAAGCTGCTTGCGGCAGACCCGTACGCAAAGGACTCTTTCAAGACAATAGGTTACACGCTCAAGGAATCCAAGGCGATGGGGCTCAAGGGCGGCTCCTACATACTCTATTTCAAGGCCGAGGACCCGACACTGCTTTCGGCGCTCTGCTCAAAGCTTGTGGCCGGGCTTCCTGACGCAAAGAAGGCGGACACGGAGACCAAGGCAAGAGTCGAGGCCCAGATTGCGCAGGAAGAGGAGAACGCAACCGCTGGCTTTGGCTCGATTTTTGGATAAAACCAAAAAGTATTTACAATGGTTCAGTTAATCAATAGTGGAAACTAGACGGGCCCAGGGCTCTTTTGAATACATCCTACTGCTATCAGGAGTGTTACTTGTCGTCATAACGATAACGTACATGATGCAGGGCTCTCTGGCGCAGGCCGACAACACGCTTGACGCGCAGCTGAAGGCCGCAGGAATCGCACTAGACCCATCATATTACGTCCCGGGGGCGAAGCCGCAATTCCTGCCATCAACTCCCGCAGACGGCTCTGGAAGCACCACAAGGCCGAACATCTCAGCTGCGATTACGGTAAAGGACGCAACGCTGACCGAACTTAAGTACAATTGGAACGGCACGAACTACACGATGTACGACCAGTCGCTTCTGTTTGGGCTTAACATGGAAAACATCCCGTCCATCGGCGATTCGGCCCAGCAGGTTACGGACATATCACAGCGAGGGATCAACGGGAGGATTTACGCCAACACGCTGCTGCTGTCACACCTGGACACGGGGGCAGGAGGTAAAACGTCCAACAATGGCACGTGCTACAACATGAACGGCGCAAGCGGAGCTTCCGAATGCAACTGGGTGGCTGGAAAGTCGGGTTCGGCAATCCAGTTTGACGGCAGCAATGATTATGTGGACTACGGGAACGCACTTTCCTTGGGAAAGACCACAATGACGCTTTGGTTCAAAAGCAGCAGCGCAAAGCAGCACAACGGCATAATCTATTTCGTTCCAGGCAACAGCAGGGGGCATTTTGAATTCAACTACGACGGCACAGGCCAGCCGATACTGTACCTAGCCAAAAACAATTATGCATACTTCAATTCAACCGCAAGCGCATATTTCGACGGAAAGTGGCACTTCCTAGCCCTTTACATCCATGGCGCGGCCACAGCGGACCTTAACAGTGCAACCCTTAGCATAGACCTGAAAAACATATCAATGACAAGCATCCGGGTTACAGCGGCGCCCCTTGCCTGGACGGGACTGAACATCGGCAAGTCGTATTATGGCGGGTTCGACGGCGCAGTTGACGAGATTGCAGTATACAACCGCGCACTCTCTGCAGCCGAACTCCAGAGGCTCTACAGCGCGGGGGCCGCAAACAACACCAACACGGACCCGGACGCTAAATGGGGCAGCGCCTTGAACTTCGACGGGGTCAACGACTACGTTAGCGTGCCGGACAGGCCGGAGTGGGATTTCGGATACAACAACTTCTCGATAAGCTTCTGGTTCAAAAAACATGGCGCCACCAGGCAGTACGCCCTCTCGATGGGCTCGTCCTCGAACAACCTGATGTTCGAATTCAACGACGCGGGTTACGGGGCATACGTGTACTGGATGGGCGGCGGGACGAACAACGTGAGGACCACAAGCCAGTACAACGACAGCAAGTGGCACCACCTCACGCTTGCCCGCAACTCAAGCGCATTCACGCTTTACGTTGACGGAAAGAACCGCACAACTGCGGGCTATTCAAGCAACATCCAGATAAACGGACCGACGTACATAGGGATGCTCGGCTCGAACTACTGGTGGAACGGCTCGATAGACGAAATCAGGATTTGGAACCGGACCCTTGCACCTGCCGAGGTAGAGATGCACTACCGCTCAAACCTGTACAAGTACACGCCAAACGTATGGTTCTTTGATTACCGAAACGAGTCGCTTGCCACCGGGACGTATAACTATACTTTGTACTCAAGCGGCGGCTACAGGAAAGACAGTGCAAGCGATACGCGCACGGTCAAAGTCTGCTCCAACCCAGTATTGTGCTGAAACCTGGAGACGGTTCTTCCAAGCGCAACGCTAAATACTACTGTGCAGAAATCTGAATCATGGCACGGCATCGCGGCCAGGGCGCGTTCGAGTATATACTCATGCTTTCAGGAGTGCTGCTTGTAGTCATTACCACGACATACATGATGCAGGGCTCGGTGGCGCAGGCAGACAACACCCTTGACGCCCAGATGAAAGCCGCGGGAATAGCTCTTGACCCGTCCTACTACGTCCCCGGAGTAAAACCTCAGTTCCTGCCCAGCTCACCAGCAGACGGCTTTGGCAGCACCTCAAGACCAAACATCACCGCGGCGATTACGGTAAAGGACGCCGCGCTCAACAGCCTCCAATTCAACTGGAATGGAGCCAATTACTCAATCTACGACCAGTCGCTTGCGCTTTCGCTAAATTTCGAAGACTCCGGAATGATTGGCGAAACCGCAGGAAAAGCGGTTGATACCTCAAATTTTGGCAATAACGGGGCAATCTACGGCAACACGCAACTGCTCCTGCACATGGACGAAGGCAGCGGCACAACGACAACAGACAGCAGCAGGTTTGCAATCAACGGGACAATAAGCGGTGCGGACTGGACCGCAGGAAAATACGGCTATGCGCTGGCGTTCGACGGGACGGACGACTACGTATCCATTGGAAACCCAGCCGGACTGAATGGCCTTTTGAACATATCAATTTGTGCCTGGGTCAACTTCGCAAACTTCAGCACAAACACCGGCTGGGTCAAGACAATCTACTCAAAAGGCAGCGAAAGCGCGGGCAGAACTGTCTGGCTTGGGTATGGGAACCAATCCGGCACAATGAGGTGGTACTGGGAAATCGGCAACGGGGTCACCTATGACGCGCTGACGCCTTCGGACAGCATTCAGGCCGGGCAATGGTACCACATAGTTGCAACGTTTGCAAACGGCACGTACGCTATATACAAGAACGGCGCACTGTTTTCCACTTCAAACAGGAACATACGCGTCCCGGTGACAACGGGATACAACGCGTTCCTTGGAAGGTATTCCCTTGGAGTGCAGCACATGTTCAACGGGACGATTGACGAGTTCATGATAGCAAACCGGACGCTCTCCGCATCCGAAGTGCTGGCACGATACAATGCGGGCGCGGCAAGGCACGCCAACTGGGAAGTGAACGGGAAATGGGGGAGTGGAATGAAGTTCGACGGCATCGACGACCAGGTCATAATCCCCAACTCTGCCAGCGTCAACATCACGGGAAACATAACCGTTGCAGCGTGGACCAGAAAGGAGCAGATGCCCTGCACCACCAACCCCGGCCCGCCGATAACTTACCCCGGATGCCACGACCAGCCAGTAATTGTCAAGGGGGATTCCACGGGACCAAGTGCGACAACGCCATACATACTTACTTGGGGGTGGTGGAACGATTTCTACTTCAGGCTGTGGGCTACTGACGCCACGTCGATGAGCGCATCAGTGCCCGGCGGGATTTCAAATGGGGATGTCTGGCACCACGTCGCGGGAACATATGACGGCACAAACATCAGTGTTTACGTGGACGGGATACTTGCCGCCACAAGGAATTACACCGCAAAAAGGATTGCATTCTCCAGTCAGAACGTGTACATCGGAAAGCTGCCCAACGGGCAACTATATCAGGGGGGGATAGACGAGGTCCGCATATGGAACCGCGCACTCTCCGCTTCCGAAATCAACATGCAGTACCGGAGCAACCTTTACAAGTACACGCCAAACGCCTGGTTTTTTGACTACAGGAACGACTCGCTCGCATTCGGCACGTACAATTACACGCTTTACACCAGCGGCGGGTACCGAAAGGATGGGACAAGCGAGACTAGGACCGTGAGGTACTGCCAGGTTCCCTGGCCGTGCTGAATACAATTTGTTCAGGTTCCAAGCGCAACACTAAAAACGACGGCGCATAAATTTGAATCATGGCACGGCATCGCGGACAGGGCGCGTTCGAGTACATACTCATGCTTTCAGGAGTCCTTCTGGTAGTAATCACGATAACGTATATGATGCAGGGCTCACTGGCGCAGGCGGACAACACGCTTGACGCCCAGATGAAAGCCGCGGGAATAGCTCTTGACCCCACATACTACACTCCCGGCGCAAAGCCGCAATTCCTGCCATCAACTCCCGCAGACGGCACTGGCAGTACTTCAAGGCCGAACATCTCCGCGGCGATTACGGTCAAGGACGCCGCACTCAACAACCTCCAATTCAACTGGAACGGGACAAACTACTCGCTGTACGACCAGTCGCTTGTGCTTGCATACAACTTTGACGACGCCCCGTCCACGGGAGATAACGCGAGAAAGGCTGCGGACGTATCCACAAACGGGAACAACGGAATAATTTACGGCAACACGCTTGGCTTATGGCACATGGATGAGGCTTCGGGTTCGAACGTGAATGACGAAAGCAGGTTTGGCGGCAACGCATCGTGCTATAACATGAATGGGCTGACGGGCATCACCAGCTGCAACTGGACGCCTGGAAGAAGCGGGAGCGGCATCGACCTTGACGGAAACAACGATTACCTCCTGATTCCCAACAATGCAGGAACCAACGCGAGGGGAAGCCAGTTGGGCATGGAGATGTGGTTTTTCTCGCGTAACATCACCGCAGGTTACACTTTCCTTTTGAAAAAACAGACTCCGGGGTATTCGATTTACCTGTCTCCGACAGGACATCTGTCCGAACTGATTTACTATTACGACTCGACATTTACGATTTGCCAGACGAGTGCGCCGCTTTCCTCAAATATGTGGTACCACGTGGTTGCGACGTTCACAGAGAACTCGTCGCTGAAAATATACATCAACGGGGCGTTGAACACAACCTGCGGCCCGGGATACAACAAGCCCCTTGGCTCCAACAGCGGAGGCGTGTCCCTGGGCTATATGGGGTGGTGGAGCTCGAACAACGCCTACTTCAACGGCACCATCGACGAGGTAGTGATTGCCAACCGCTCGTTCGACGCAACCGAAGTTCTTGCCCGCTACAACGCAGGCAAAGCAAAGCACGCCAACTGGGACCCGAATGGGAAATGGAACTCGGCGATGAAGTTTGACGGAACGGATGACCGGGTCGACCTTGGCGATTTCGACGACTTGCCCGTGCTGAATTTCAACTCCGGGAACTGGTCGGCGTTTGCATGGGTAAGGCCGGACTCACAAAGGTATAACACGGGCATTTTTGGAGAAAAGACCGCGGCGGACCAGGACTTTATGCTCGGGATTACTGTTGACAACAAACCATTCTTGACTTGGGTATCCAACCCAGCCCACCCCAGCATTTCCAACGTTACGTCCGCCAGCAGCCTGAACGACAGGAAATGGCACCATATTGGGGCCGCGAGGAACGGCGGGTCAATAACATTGTATGTCGACGGCCGCGCCGCAGGCACCGACGCAACCGTGGGTGCCTATGACATAACTGGAAACAACTGGTTCGCCCGTTGGAGCGTCGGGGCATATTTCTCCGGGTGTTGTACCACGTTTGACCAGGGGCATTGGGGCGGTTTCTTCAACGGCTCCATAGACGAGGTCCGGGTCTGGAACCGGGCGCTCACTGCGACGGAGATTGAGATGAATTACCGGAGCAACCTGTATAAGTACACCCCCAACGCGTGGCTGTTTGATTATCGCAACGAGTCGCTTGGATACGGAACTTACAACTACACCGTATACGCAAGCGGCGGTTACCGCAAGGAAGGCGCAAGCGAGACTAGGACCGTGAGGTACTGCCAGGTGCCCTGGCCGTGCTGAAAAGGGCAAACAGCAGTTCCAAGCGCAACGCTAAATATCATAGTACCTAAAACTGAATCATGGCACTGCATAGAGGCCAAGGCGCGTTCGAGTACATACTCATGCTTTCAGGAGTCCTCTTGGTAGTAATCACGATAACGTATATGATGCAGGGCTCGCTAGCGCAGGCCGACAACACGCTAGACGCCCAGATGAAGTCCGCGGGAATAGCTCTTGACCCCACATACTACACTCCCGGCGCAAAGCCGCAATTCATGCCCTCTTCCCCCGCCGACGGCTCGGGAAGCACGACAAGGCCGAACATCACCGCGCTAATCACAGTGAAGGACGCCGCGCTCAACAGCCTCCAATTCAACTGGAACGGGACGAATTACACGATTTACGACCCGACCCTCGTGCTTTCATTGAACTTCGACGGGGCAAGTTTCCTAGGTGAAAACGCCTCTCAAGCAGTAGACAACTCAGTGTATCAAAACAACGCCAGCATACCCATCACGTACCTAAGCACGTTCGAAAGCGGCTTTGAAGGATGGGAACTCGACTGCGGCTCGTCACTCCCGACGAGGCAGCAAGTTACTCCCGGACACCTTTCAACTTACGCATATTCGTTCCAGGGAAGCGGCTGCGTCTATAAGACGGTGAACGTCCCCTACGGGCAGGCGATTACGTACTCGTGCAAGGGGCCGCAATGCAGCCTCTGCTTATGGAACAACGCAAATTGCGCCAATACGAACACTTGCGACAATTCGGTCAAGGCGGATTGGACTTCGTGCAAGGCCAAGGTCACATCTGCGGGAGTCTATGAGGCCATAATGTACCCTGCAGGCGGCCCCGCGACCACGATAGACAACTTCTACTACGGTGCATCCTTGACTCCGGACGGCAAGTTCGGAAGCGCGATTGAATTTGACGGAATTGACGATTACGCAAGCGTCCCCTACAAGGAGTCCCTGCGTACGGGAAGCACATTCACCGTATCCGTTTGGATATACCCGAGGGGCGGGGGAAACCAGGTTCCCTTATCGAAGGCACTCTACCCTTACGGTTGGTATTGGCTCCTCAATGCGGGCGGACCGAGCTCGTTTTTGCGCATATGCGACCAGGCCTGCTCAAGCAGTGCGACGTTCACGCCAATAGGCACTTGGACGCACGCGACGATTGTGCATAACGGTACGAACGTGATATTCTACAAGAATGGAGTCCGGGACTCGATATGCAACGGAGTACAGCCCACGTGCGGAGGCACGGGATACGAGTTGCTCATAGGCAAGTACCACGGGAGCGGTTACTCGTTCAACGGGTCCATTGACGAGTTGCGCGTATGGAACCGCTCGCTTACGCCTGCGGAAATCGAGATGAACTTCCGTTCGAACCTGAAAAAATACACGCCCAACGCGTGGTTTTTCGACTTCAAAAACGAGACGCTACCAATCGGGACCTACAATTACGCGGTTTACGCAAGCGGCGGGTACCGAAAGGATGGCTCAAGCGAAACTAGGACCGTGAGGTACTGTCAGGTTCCATGGCCATGCTGAATGTATAGCTTACGGTCCCAAGCACAATACTAAAAACGTCGGTGCTGAAATCTGAATCATGGCACTGCATAGAGGCCAGGGAGCCTTCGAGTATATCCTGATGCTTTCAGGAGTCTTGCTAGTCGTAATCACTATAACCTACATGATGCAGGGTTCGCTGGCGCAGGCGGACAACACGCTAGACGCCCAGATGAAATCAGCGGGAATAGCCCTAGACCCGTCTTACTACGTGCCGGGCGTAAAGCCGCAATTCATGCCATCCACGCCATCAGACGGCTTTGGAAGCACATCAAGGCCGAACATCACCGCGCTAATCACAGTAAAGGACGCCGCGCTCAACAACATCCAATTCAACTGGAACGGAGCCAATTACTCAATCTACGACCAGTCGCTTGCGCTCGCACTAAACTTCGACGACGCCAACAATGCAGGAGACACCGCAGCAAAAGCCATTGACACTTCCACGTACGGAAACAACGGCGAAATCTACGGGAACACGCAACTGCTTCTGCACATGGACGAGGGAAGCGGCAGCACGGTGTACGATGAATCTGCGTACCACAACAATGGAGCATTATCATCAACTTCATGGAACGTCACGGGCAAAAGCGGATCGGGAATAAACGGCAGGGGAGTCGGCGGCTCAATCAGCATCAACAACGCCGCCAGCCTGAACTTCGGCACGAACAGCTTCAGCGTAGAAATGTGGGGAGTGTTCTACAACTATACTTACCCCATGGACTCGTTCATGATGAAAAAGACGAACGCGTGCTACTCCGGCGCAGGCAACGCGGGTTGGAGCTTCGGCGGCTCGTACAACTACAACGGGATTTCGGTATGCTACAACGACGGCACTCGATACGTAAGCACCACCCTTGCCATGGATTCGGGATATCAGCCCGCGCAGCTACTGGGAAAGTGGACTCACTTGGTAATCGTTTATGACAGGTCGTCAAAACGCATACGGGCCTTCGTCAACGGGGTAAGGCAGACAAACGAGGTGGACATCTCATCCGTGACCGGAAGCGTAAGCAACACAAACCCGCTGACGATTGGTTACAATTACGGTTGGATGACCAATGGCACACTCGATGAGGTGATGATTGCGAACCGGACGCTTTCCGCAGCCGAGGTCCTTGCCCGATACAAAGCAGGAAGGGCCAAGCCAGCCGGTTGGGACCCGAATGGAAAATGGAACGGAGCGATGAATTTCGATGGCGTGGATGACTATGTCAATTGCGGCAACGCGACCAACCTGCATCTTAACGGAAACTTCAGCATAGAGTTCTGGGCAAAGCGGATGGGACTAACGGGCTCGTGCTGCCCGGGCATACTGATAAAGGGCGATTCGACGTCTGCCCACGGGTACCTTATATACTCCGACGACACCACCGGGCTGCTTTACCTAAAAAGGAACAACGCACAACAGCCATGGGGCGCTTACTTGAGTGCAAACTGGCAGCATTTCGCAGCAACATACGATTCAACGTCGGGCCGGGCGCTTCTTTATGCAAACGGCGCACTGACCCAGACATGGCCCGTTACGTTCCCTGCAAGTTCGGGCACTGCACCTCTGAGGATTGCAATGGGAGATGGAAGGCCAATCAACGGCTCGCTTGACGAGGTACGAATCTGGAACAGGATGCTTTCATACGACGAGGTTGCGATGCACTACAAAACAAGCCTGAACAAACACACTGCCAACGCGTGGTTTTTCGATTTCAAAAACGAGGCGCTCCCAACCGGCACGTACAACTACACAGTATACGCAAGCGGCGGGTACCGCAAGGACGGCTCAAGCGAGACGCGGACAGTACGGGTGTGCTCGGCGCCGTTTCCTTGCTGAGAACCGTTGCGCACGCACCCAAACACAATGCTAAAAATGATGGTGCAGAAATCTGAATCATGGCACGGCATCGCGGCCAAGGCGCGTTCGAGTACATCCTGATGCTATCGGGAGTCCTCTTGGTAGTAATCACGATAACGTATATGATGCAGGGCTCGCTGGCGCAGGCGGACAACACGCTTGACGCCCAGATGAAATCAGCGGGAATAGCCCTAGACCCGTCTTACTACGTGCCGGGCGTAAAGCCGCAATTCATGCCCTCTTCCCCCGCCGACGGCTCGGGAAGCACGACAAGGCCGAACATCTCCGCGGCGATTACGGTCAAGGACGCCGCGCTCAACAGCCTCCAGTTCAACTGGAACGGGACAAACTATACTGTTTACGACAGCTCTCTTGTGCTTGCGCTGAATTTCGACAACATTCAAACCATAGGGGAAAACGCGACAAAGGCAGTTGACGTGTCCGCGTACGGGAACAACGGCGCAATAGCCAACCTCCTGATTGACGACTTTGAGGACGGGGACTACAGCGGGTGGGCGCAAAGCTGCACGTACGTGCCCGCGCTTTCGATGGCGCCAGGATACCTCTCAAACCATTCATTCATGATAACTTCGTCAAACGGCGGCTGCATGATAAAATATTTCCCGGTGGTCTCGGGGGACATAATCACGTACGCAATGAAAGGCAATTGCGGCACGCCCTGCATATGGGTGAACAGCAACTGCTACCAGACCGCGCCGGTCTGCGTCGCAAGCAACGGCTGGAACATCTGCAGGCAGACCGCGACCTCCACAGGGAACGCGGCGATGCACTTCTACCCTTCGGGATACTGCAACGTAGACCACATCACAAAGGGAGCGATACCGGTTGACGGTAAGTACGGCACAGGACTGAAGTTCGACGGTTTTGACGACTGGATTGAGATGCCCTCGACACCAAGCATCAAAACTTCGACAAGCGCAATAACCGTCGAGGCGTGGGTCAGGCCGACTCCGCCGCACTTGGACGGCTACGGCGGGATATACAACCACGTCAACGGCCGCGGCAACAGCAGGATACTGCTGGCAAACGACGGCAGGCCGCTTGCGGAAGTGCACATCGGGGGCACCAACCTGGAAGTGTACGGCCCGACCGTTGCAAGCAACCAGTGGAGCCACGTGGCTTACGTATACAACAGCACTCACGAGAAGTTTTACGTCAATGGCGTCGCCGGGACGGCCTACCCGAAGACCGGAGTGATAAACACCGGAAACAACAAGCCGACAGTAGGATGGGGCTACAGCACCCACGCATACTACCATTTCAACGGTTCCATCGACGCGGTGCGGGTGTGGAACCGCTCGCTTTCAGCTGATGAAATCGAGATGCATTACCGGACCAACCTGTACAAGTACACGCCCAATGTGTGGCTCTTCGACTACCGCAACGAGGCACTTGCGTACGGGACGTACAATTACACGCTTTACACCAGCGGCGGGTACAGAAAGGAAGGCGCAAGCGAGACGCGGACTGTGAGATATTGCCAGGTTCCCTGGCCGTGCTGAAAAGAACAGACTGCCGTTCCAAGCGCAACGCTAAATACTACTGTGCAGAAATCTGAATCATGGCGCCGCGCAGAGGCCAGGGAGCCTTCGAGTATATCCTGATGCTTTCGGGAGTCCTCTTGGTAGTAATCACGATAACATACATGATGCAGGGTTCGCTGGCGCAGGCGGACAACACCCTTGACGCGCAGCTGAAAGCCGCAGGAGTGGCGCTCGACCCGTCCTACTACGTTCCGGGAGTAAAGCCGCAATTCACGCCCAGCTCTCCTGTAGACGGCTTTGGAAGCACATCAAGGCCAAACATCACCGCGGCGATTACGGTGAAGGACGCGGCACTGAACGCGTTGATTTTCAACTGGAACGGCAACAACTACTCGATGTATGACTCCAGCCTTGCGCAGGCACTCAACTTTGAGGACTCCGCTTTGCTGGGAGAGAACGGCTCGTTTGCGACGGACATCTCCACGTACGCGTTGAATTGCGCCGCAATCGGAAAGGCCAACACCACGGTACTCCTGAGGATGGACGAGGGAAGCGGAACGGTTGTGCGCGACACCAGCTCAAATGGCATAAACGGAAACCTCGTTGGCGGCGAGACCGGGACTGCCGACGCAGGGACTTCCACAAGCGTTGTCATGGAAAAATCAGACTACGCACTCAGCTACAGCACCGGCATGTACAACGGCTGGAACTTCAGGGTCACGTCTGGAGGCGGCGCAGGAGGCGCGACTAATATTACAAACTATGCCGTGCCAAACACCCAGAATGAAAAGAGGGTCACGCTTTTCTCCCCAATCTCCGGGCTGACAAGCGGCTCCAATTACAGGATATACTACGAGGACACTACCGGGCCGGAGTGGACGGACGGGGTTTCAGGCAAGGCGCTTGAGTTCGACGGCATAGACGACCACGTGGACCTGAACAGCTTTGCGCTTTCAGGCGGCTCGCATATCACGTTATCTGCATGGATACGCCCCAGGAAACTATCCGGAACGCAATACATATTTGTCAAGAACGGCCCGATTTTTTGGTACCTCAATGGAAACAAGCTCACGCTTGGAACGCTCACTTCGGCCACCGGCTCGAACCATTTCTCCGGAAACAAGGCTATTCCTGCAAACCAGTGGACGCACGTCGCCTCGACGTACAATGGCACGCACAAGGCGCTTTACGTAAACGGCGTGCTTGACGCGATTACCGCAATTTCGGGTACGATGGGCGGCGACGGCTGCCCACAGATTGGCCGGTACAACAACGGCGGATGCAACGGCGGGCTGGAATACCATTTCAACGGTACCATTGACGAGTTCGCGATGTACAACCGCGCCCTTGACGCTTCCGAAATTTCAGCGCTTTACAGGAAGGCGAAGGCCACAAGCGGCCGGTGGGCCTCGGCAAGCAAATGGGGAAACGGCGCGCTCCGGCTCAACGGAATCGACGACTACCTTGACTGCGGCACGCCGACGGGACTGAACACGGGCACGGGCAACTTCACAATAGAGCTTTGGGCAAAGGCGTACGGGGGCACGTATGCGCGGGGAATAATCTCAAAAGGAAGCTGGAGCAACACGGGGTTCTTCATGACCCAGGCGTACTCGCCGGCAAACCAATACTATTTTGGGGTGACCGACAGCATCGGCCACAAGGAAGTTGCGCTGGGCCTTTCGGACACATTCGACTGGAAGTACATAGTCGGAGTGAAGACAAACAACCACATCGAAGCCTGGGTAAACGGGGTGAAGGTCGGCGAGTCAAACCAGGCCATCGGGAACCTGAGCAGCCCCTCGCGGCCGCTGTTGATTGGAAAAAGCGCAGAGAACACGCTGTTCAACGGAAGCATCGACGACGTGAGGATTTGGACGCGGGCGCTGACGCCCTCCGAGATTGCGATGCACTACAATGCGAGCCTGCAGAAATACTCGCCCAACGTGTGGCTTTTTGACTACCGCAACGAGGCACTTTTGTACGGCACGTACAACTACACGCTTTACACCAGCGGCGGATACCGCAAGGACGGCGCAAGCGAGACGCGGACTGTGAGATATTGCCAGGTTCCCTGGCCGTGCTGAGAAAAGCGGCTGGAAAAGTCAAGGCAAAAGCGAGAAGTATAGCCGCTTCTTTGTGGCGCCCTTGTTCTCGATTTTCTCTATCTTAGCCTGGCCGACTTCCGAGAGGTTGCGCACGTGCATGCCGCCGCAGGCCTGGACGTCCATGCCAACTACCTCGACGATGCGCAGCACCGAAACCGAGGGCGGGAGCTTGTCCGCAAGCTTGACCACGCCGGGAATCTTGAAAGCCTCCTCGCGGGGAAGAGAATAAGTCTTGACCTCGACGTTCTGCGAAAGCGACTTGTTCAACTGGGCAACAGCATCCTCGAACATCGCCTTCTCGCTGCCTGTGGGGCAGTCGAAGTCAAAGCGCGTCTGCGTAGTGCCTAACTGGTTGCCTGTGACCTGGCAGCCCTTCCCGTACATTATCGCGCCAAGCACGTGCGAGCAGGTGTGCATCCGCATTATCCTGTGCCTGTTCTCCCAGTTGAGGGTGCAGCGGACCGAATCTCCGGCGGCAAGTAACGGGCTTGAAAGCTTGTGGAAGATGCGGCCATCCTTCTTGGAGACTTCGACCACGTCAGCTGACTTTTCGCCGCACGCGATTTTGCCTGTGTCGCATGGCGCGCCGCCGCCTGTCGGGAAGAACACCGAGCGGTCGAGAAGTATGCAGTCGCCTTCAACAGCAACGACCTTGGCGTCGCACTCGCGCAGGTAAGCATCATCCAAGCAAAGAAGTTCGGTTTCCATATCAGTGGCCTCTTTTGCGGTTTATTTTTTGAAAAGAGAAAGTGGACTCAGCGGGACTTTCCTTCCCGGAACGCTTGAGCTTTCCGGAAAATTCGAACCCGCAGCCTCTTGCATGCCATGCAAGCGATCTACCGTTGATCTATGAGCCCAAAAAATAGGATTTGGGAAAGTTGGGGAAAGACGGCAGCATGGTGCATTGCGCACAAAGCCGCCACTTGCCTAAACTTATACCGGCGAGACGAACACCACGGTGTCGCCGCGAAGCAGGACCGTGCCCAGCTTGCGCTTGAGCTCGCCGTTCTTGAGCTCCTCGCCGTTCTCTATGACGAGGTTCATGTGCACGTCGAAGCTTGCGAGCGTTCCGCGGACTTCCACGTCGCCCTTGAGCCGCACCAGGACGTTGTTGTTGAGTGCGTTGTTAAGAATGTCGAATGGGCGCTTTTCTGCCAAATTAAGTTACACCTCTAAAAAAACTACCAAATAAGTTCTGCCTTGAATGGAATAAAAAATCATTGGTTCTTCCTGCCAAAGAGCGCGGCAAGCAACCCGTCAAGGAATCCCTTCTTCTGCACCGGGCCGGTGTCCACTTTCTCGCCGGTTATGGCGCAAGCGAGGGTCTTGAACCCGATTCCTGCAGGCGTGCCCTGGTTGCCTATCATCAGGGGACTCTGCCGCTCGGTCGAGCGCCGCACTTCCGGGTCATCGGGAATCACCGCAAGCACGGGCGCGCCGAGGAGCTTTTCCACTTCCACGGGCTTGACTTCGTCCTTTGAGTTGCGGTACTTGTTGACAACTACGCCAGTAATCTTGATACCAAAGCGGTTTGCGAACTGGCCCATCTTGAGCGCGTCCGCAAGCGCAGCCGGGTCGGGGGTGACAACAAGCACGAGCTCCTTTGCGCTCTTAATCGCCTGCTGGTTTGTCTCGTCCAGGCCGGGCGGGCAGTCAAGGACAAGATAGTCAACCCCCTTCTCAAGCGCAGCCATCGCGGTTGGGAACTTTGAGAAGTCAAGCTTCTTGATGCCGTCAAGCGAAAGCCCCGATGGGACGTACTTGAGCTTCGCCGGGCCCTCGTAGACTGCGTCCGCAATCACGTTCTCGCCTGAAAGCACGTTGTGCAGGCTGATTGGCGCGCGCTCGATGCCAAGCACTATGCCGATGTTTGCCATGGCAACGTCGGCATCCACAAGTATTACCTTCTTGCCCATCTGCGCAAGAAGTATGGACAGGTTCACTGCGACGGTGGTCTTGCCTACGCCGCCCTTTCCTGAACAGATTGCTATGGTCCTCAAAATGCATTCATCCCTTGAGCATGTTGTCTATTGACTGGTTGTCTTCCTGCGCGTCAGTTGCAGGCGGCAACTCCTCCTCGGCCTTCCCTTCGGCTTCCCAGAGCTTGAGCCTTTTCAAAAGCTGCTCGCGCGCCTCCGGCTTTGCCGGCTCCTTGATCTGCTCCTCGTAAAACGGCGAGAAGTCAGTTGCGTGGAACGCGGACAGGTCGCTGTCTTTGGGAGAGAATACCATCTTGTCGTTGAAAGCAGTGATGAGCTTCACCTGGTCAGCTGAAAGCTGGTACAGGTCCACGACGCCTTTCTTTGCCGCAGACGCGTTCGCGATGCGCGGGAATGCGTCCGAGCCGAAAAGAAGCTTGTCGTAGCGCAGGTACTCGTAGGTGCAGGCAATCATCTTGCCGGAGTCGTAAATCAGCGTGCCCTCCTCCAGTCCGCCCGCGCCCTTTATCATGACTGAAAGATAGCCCGTGAATGCCTTGCGCGCAAGCTCCTTGAGCAGGCCCTGGAAATCCAGGCCCGCAAGGTCGATGCCGGTCTTGACGCTCTGCCCGGGTGGAAGTATCACTATAGACACCGAAACATTTTTGCAACAAACTAAGAATCAGTTAATGCGGCCGGGCTTAAGTAGTTTTGTTTTCTAGCTTCAGGATGAAAAAAAGCGGATGCCCGCACGGGGAAATGGAGGCTCAGGCGTCCTTTGCCAATAGGACCAAGTCTGCCGAGTTCTTCAATGCAGTTGAGAAGTCCGGTTCAGCTCCGACCACGATGGTTTCCTTGCCGTGGGCCTTTGCTTTGGAAAGGAGGGGTTTGTAGTCGGAGTCGCGGGAAACTATGGCGATGGTGTCGATGTGCTCGGAAAAGACGGACTCCATCGCATCGGTTACAAGGGCCACATCCACGTCGCTGGGGATTATGACTACCTCAAACCCCTGGTTGGTCACCGCCTCGATGAGCTTGTCCGAGGCATACTGGTCCAAAAAGACCTTGGCTACCTTGACGTTCCCCTGCTTTGAGAGGAGCTTGCGTATCTTGTCCAGGTCCACTCCCAGCTCCTTGCGGAGCATGTTGGGGCCGTCCACGAAGCACGCTATGCTCTTGGGCTTCTTGCCCTGGGCCTTGATGAATGCGTTGAATGAGTCAATAGGGCTTGCCATTTTGATACCTAGACAATTGGCTTGAAGCCGAAAAAAGAGGCGACGTTCCCGTCAACTGTCCCAATCACTCTTTCCAGTTCCACGCTTTTAATCTTTGCCACGCGCTCGTAGGCCGCTTTTACGTTGGCAGGCTCGTTCCTGCCGCCCTGCCACAGCCAGGGCGAGTCGGTCTCGCAGAAGATGCGATCCAGGGGCGCTTTCTTGATTATCTTGTCAACGGCCTTGCTTTTGAGCGTGGGGATGGAAATCGCAAAGCCAGACTCAACCGCCAAGTCTATGGCGCGGTGGTTGAGGAAGCAGTGGAGCATGACTCGGCAGTTGTATTCCTGTGCGACGCGGATGCACTTTTCCTCCGCATCCCGCGAGTGCACCACAACAGGCAGGTCAAGGGACTCCGAAAGCTGGAGGAACGCACGGTAGAACCTCTCCTGCTTCGCCCATTCCTCCTCCTTTTGGTAGTGGTGGCGGTCAAGGCCAGTCTCGCCTATGCCCAATAGCTTTGACTTGTTCGACTCGATGAAGCGAAGCTCGGCCTCCAGCTGCTCGTCCGACTGCTCGGTGGCGTGGTGCGGGCTGAGGCAAATCACTGCCTTGTAGTAGTCTGAGCCGTACTTTTGCGAAAGCGCAAGCACGCGCTCGTTGTCGGGGTGGTTGTTGCCTGCGTTGATTATGGCGCGGACTCCGGAGGCCTTGGCCCTTGCTATGACTTCGTCGCGGTCGGAGTCGAAGTCAGAAGTGTCAACGTGGCAGTGCGCGTCAATCATAAAGGGACACCAAGAAGTTTGGAAGGCGTTGAATAAGAATAATGGGTTGAAATGAAGAAGAAAAAAATGGGCCCGGTCGGATTTGAACCGACGACCACTTGATTATCAGTCAAGCGCTCCAACCAGGCTAAGCTACGAGCCCATTTAACATAAGCGTGCTATGTGCCGCTAAAATCCGGGAAAGAAAGTTGGTGCTCCCAAATATTAAATTGGTTTAGCTTGCCCCGGTTGCGGCGGCTTTGAAAATAATATTCTTATTGGAATAATTATGAGGGTTATTTATTCCAATGTTTGCGATATTATCCTGTACTTTACTACACGGTGGTTTGATTGGCAGCCCGAAAAGAACGCACACTATTCACATCGGAGTCGGTCACCGAAGGCCACCCGGACAAGATATGCGACCAGGTCTCGGACGCAATCCTTGACGACCTTTTGCGCCAGGACCCCGAAAGCAGGGTGGCAGTGGAGTGCCTGACCACGACGGGCACGATGATGGTGGCAGGCGAGGTCACGACCAAGGGATACTGCGACGTGCAGGGCGTGGTGCGCAGGACCCTCAGGGAAATCGGCTACACCAACCCCGAATACGGGCTGGACAGCAACGACTGCGGG
>Ga0074198_1000670_pt1 | contig 31189 bp, 51 predicted proteins | sample EPASupsiteSAE323_FD_64527 | JGI IMG/M metagenome (GOLD analysis project Ga0074198, IMG submission 64527) | Bioremediated contaminated groundwater from EPA Superfund site, New Mexico - Sample SAE3-23 | ecosystem: Environmental > Aquatic > Deep subsurface > Groundwater > Contaminated ...
TCACATTATTTAAAGGTTTCTATTAGAAAAATACCATGTTTTTAGTTTGGTTTTCCATTTTGCATTATATGTTTTTTGTTTCGCCTTGTTTTTATTTTTCCACTCTTTATTATATTTTTTTTCTTTTCGCTTTTGATTTGAAAGCCATAAATAAGAATATTCATCACATTATTTAAAGGTTTCTATTAGAAAAATAAATAGAAATTAATTTTTAAATCTATCCGAGCAATTGCAATTAAAACATTCTAAACAAAATTCATCTTTTAACGATTCGGGCCAACCCGCTTGGTGGAATCTAGATAAGAGAGCCGGACCCGTCGGCTCGCCGTTTCGTCTACGATCCGCCCCGTCATTATTGATGTGGGATATAGATAAAAACTTCAAATCAGAGATACCGCAATGGCATGACCCAAAAAATTCGAACGCTTCTTTCCAAAGTTTTATTTTATGCTTTTGTTTAACAACTTGCCCCTCCATCGGAAGATCTAAATACTCTCTTCTCCTGCCAAGATTATGATTCCAGCACGAAACCCTTAAATTTGAAATTTTATCTTGATGATATCTTCCTTTTACGATAGCTAAATATAAACCATTCCCGCTTAAACCAATCTTCCTGTCTACGCACCCCGTATTATCTATGTGGTCTATAGTAAGATGTTCTAAAATTTCATCCCCGCACGAAAAACATTTACAACCTCCGAGCATATCCAACGCTTTGCGTTTTATATTTTGTCTATATTCTTTTTGTGATTTACTAATTTTATCTTTATTGGCCTCTAAAACCTCTTTGATTTTATCAATATTTTTAGCATAATATTTTGGTGCATAATTTTTATTATACTCTCTTTTTTGTTCTTTGTTCTTCTCACGACGCTCCTTGAGAACTTCCTTATTTTTCTCTCCATATTTCTTTCGATATTCCCTCTGTTGATCTTTGTACTCCTTATTGTATTTTTTGGAATTTTCATTTATTTTATTTTATTTTTATGTTTTTCTCTATATTCTTTACTCTGTACCTTAATTTTATCTTTGTTTTTCTCTCGATATTCCTTTCTTTGTTCTTTATGACTTTCTTTATATTTTTTATTATATTCCTTTTTTTCTGTCTTTATTGATTTCTTTGTGCTCTTTGTCGTATTCCCTCTGTCTTTTACTTATCTTCTCTTTGTTTTTCTCTCGATATTCCTTCCTCTGTACCTTTTTCCTCTCCTTTCTCTCCTCTTCTGTTAAATTTAATTTCTTCCCCATTTCTAGTCACCTTCCTTTAATTTCTTTTCTTCTTCGCGACGGGCCTCGGCAACTAAAAAATCTATAGCATGAGATACTGATCTAAAAATAGATTTCTCAATTTTGTTATCGATCCAATCTACGGTCTCAGGGAGAAGTGTAGAAGACGTTCTTATTTTATTAATCATATATTACACTCCGAAATTTACATATAATATATTAAAATGTAATATTTTAATACTATATAAAGTTTTCTATTCGCATCCTCTCAATCACCTCCGGAATTTGATCCCACTTTGTGGCCACATAATTTACTTCCTCTGCGATATAATTTTCATTCCAAGGTTGTAATAATTGAACGGTTTTTCCTCCTGACTCAGAGAAATCATTTATATATTTAAAATAATCATCAATAAGAACATCACAATCGGTAGATTGAACGGTCTTTTTATTTGTGAAAATTACTTTATTATGAATAAAACGATCATTCAACCATAAATATGTATATCTACGAGCATAATCAGGTCTTCCAGTAACAATAACTATTTCGTGTCGTTTTGAAATCTCAATAAGCGCTTCTTTTGCGCCCTTAATTTCAGGGGTTGTAAGAAGAAATACTGGATCGGCGTAATGATGGAGTGAATGTTTCCCGATAGATATTCCGTTTATAGGATAATCCCAATGATTTACATCCTCATATTTGTAATTTGTGTCATATTTCTTGTTTAAAATGGGTAAAATATGTCCCACTACATCAGATAAAACACCATCTACGTCAACGGCGACCTTCATTGTACCACGTCTCCTCCCAAATATCTCTCTTTTTAGTTCTCTTCCCAACTAATTTAGAAGCTATTTGTTCGTCCTCACACGCCCCACACAAAATCGCCTCTCTAGATTGCACCAAAGATCCGCACTTTTTACATCTTTTGCGTATCCAACCGCCTCCAAGTAAGAATAATGGTTACAAATAAGCAAAATATTACTAAAACACCTCCAATTATCAAGAAATGAGCCAAAACTTGGTCAATATTGGAGTGAAGAGCCCCTAAAATCCGGCCAATTCCGATAGCAACTAACCCGACCATCAAAACGGAGAATTGGATGATAAAATCATTCAGCAATGATCGGCTCGGGTTTGCGACCCGCTCATTACCCATATTGTACCCCTATTTGTTCCTTTGGAGGCTCCGCGTCGGGATCTTCAGGATATTTGAGATCTATCTGCCCTGATAGGACGCCCAACGAGATAATTATACTATTTAATGCGTCCAACACACCTTCTTTCCGGCAAAATCCTTCTAAAAGTTCCCCTTCCGCCTCTTGAGAAGGTATAAAATTGGTGCAATTTTCCTTTAAACAAGTCGTCTTCTTGCCAAGAATTTGAGACCAGGTGGGGCAGTAGATGTTTTTGTCATCGTTCGAAATTAAAGGGTCTTTAATCATGAGAATACCTCATAGATCCAGGGGACAAAACATTGAGTTGTCGCAGTATGAGCATAATCCGCTACATTTTTTATCAAATTTCTCGTTTTCTATGTTACTTAAAACATTTTTAACCGCTCTTTCCGCCTTTTTATATGATTTTTCGTCCTCCAAGAGCTTAACTTCATAAGTTTTATCATCCGCAAGGAACTTAAATGGGAGCCTTTTCATGGGAACTCCGTATTTTTGTTTATACAATTCAGACAAGAAGTACCCTTGGATTTCGTACTGATCTGCATACGAAGTATGCAGCGACCCCGATTTCCAATCTAAACCTAGGCAATCATCCGGTTCCCACAATTGATCAAACACCGCCACAGATCTTTGGCCTTGAATGTCTCCGTAAAATTTAGCTGGATTCGACTTATCTTCATAACTGGTCTCGATCAATCCGCCGGGTGGGAGTGTTTCCAAGAACTTTTGTGCGCGAGTTAACATCTGTTGTTCTCGCGCATCTTCTGAAACGAAGATTCGTTTAGAAATCATAGAATGAATCTTAGAACCAAACACTAACTGTGGTGACTCTATTGGAGATTTCAGGTAGAGAACATATTTTAGGTAATAGTTGCGAGGACAGTTTCGATAAGTATTCACCTGTGAAGGTGATATAACTTTGGGAGACATAATTTACTCCTCCAAATCTAAAACCAATTCCGCAAGTTTTCTCACATTTATCTCATAAATTTTTGTACCATCAGACTTAATAGTGAATCCTACACAAGGTCCAATATCAAAAATCTTTGTATCATGTCTAACAACGTCGCTTGGGACAACTAATTGGACGGGAACTTTGTCCGTATGTATTCTTAGTCTCCCAGAATCCGTTTCATTCCAATAATTCCGCGTTTCAATCGGAGTCTTCCCCCACTTCTCCCACTTCTCCCTTCTCAGCCAATACAATTGAAGCTGACAATAAGAGATAATATCATAAAATTGGTCAGTAATTTCCTTTTCTTTGTTCTGGGTATCTTCATTAGAATAATTTTCTGACATTATTTTCAATCGGTCGAATTTTCTATAAAGGTCTCCAATCATCCCTTTCATGCCAAATTCATTGTAGTATCGGTAATATGAATCTCGGTATTCAGGATATTTCTCCTTGCGAAGCTGATGGAGTTCATTATTAATAGTAGAAATCTCTTTCTCTTGAGAATCGAAAAGCGTCCAATCAAGTTTGGGAGTATTATTCATTTTAGGTCACCATCTCTCTTTTAAAAAAGAATTTAGTTGAGAAAGGTGGTTATAGGATATATAGGTGACGGTTGTCACCTATACGTGACCTCGGGCGGGCAATTGCTAAAGCAAAGCGGTCCCCGATAAATCTTCTAATATCGTCCCATCGTCAGTTTTAATACCCACCGCCAAACGCCAATCGATCCTATCACCCAAGAAGATTCCCGACAATCCCGGCGCAATACGGACGAGTTGACCGACTCGGGTAGATCCGACGTGAAAATGGGATATTTGGTCTTTCACATATTCGTTCGCAGACGTGATTAAATTGCTCAGTTTCATGTCAATGTAGACAACTCTGCCAGCATGTCCAATACAGAGATGCCTTTCGTCAGGTGCGCCAGACCAGTTGGTAGAGCGGCTTCCGGTCCTTGAAATTCGATACATGTATTCCAGTCGATTTCGGGGTTTGGGGAATCATTTATATTTGTCATCGCGTTTGTCCTCTATCTTCAGTGCTGCCAGCAGACTCTTTTCGTTTTTGCATTTGGCCGTTATCTTGTCAAAGTGCTTGACATATATACGAGATTCTCCGAACGCCAATTGCGTATTTGCCATTGATTTTGTGAGCTTTTCATCCTTGATTTCTACGGCATCTATCTTAGCAGCGGATGTCATTGTCGCCTCGAATATCAGTAGCTGGAATTGAAGCAATCAACGAGGCTTCATCACTAGCTTGTTCACACATACCCTTCCAGATCGCTGACTCGATAAGAGAGGAGCCGGGTGGAATTCCGGTCACATCGCCGTTGGATCGGGAAATCTCCTGCAACACTCCTTCGAAAATGTAGATATCTGGCATGCATCCTCCTAGGTGGTTATTGCCCATTTTTTGAACCCTTGAGCGGCAGAATCGTTCACTAGTTCATATTTCGTTTCCATCCCGGTAGTTGGCGGCACCTGCGCCTGATAAACTCCATTCGGATCTGCGTTGGTGCCACCAAGATTGGCCGTTGGCGCTGTGGCAATATAGCCCATTCTACCGGCGTATAGATCGGCCAGGATAGTGTCTACTGCGGCAGCATCCAGACCAAGATCATTGCATAGCAACGTTGCTAAAGCAGTCCAATTTCGCATACATGACGCGGCGAAAGTGTACGACGATCCAGCAGCAGGCATCGAGTAGAGCCGCCAAGTCGTTGGTAGCCAGGCGGTCATGTCGGCGCTGGATATCGAATATGTTCCGGAGGACATCGAGGAGAGCCACCAATTCGCCGGTCGCCAGGCGGTCATGTCGGCGCTGGATATCGAATATGTTCCGGAGGACATCGAGGAGAGCCACCAATACGTCGGTAGCCAGGCGGTCATGTCGGCGCTGGATATCGAATACGTTCCAGCAGGCATCGAGTAGAGCAGCCAATACGTCGGTCGCCAAGCGGTCATGTCGGCGCTGGATATCGAATACGTTCCAGCAGGCATCGAGTAGAGCAGCCAATCCGTCGGTCGCCAAGCGGTCATGTCGGAAGATCGGATGATGCTGCTAGTGATCACCGTGACTACGAAATACGTGATCTGACTATACCGCAGATCCGCAGTATTCAGGCCGCCGAGTTTCGCAGAATCTAGGTTGATCTGCGTGATTTTTTTCGCATCTTCGACCAGAATCCGATACGTCCCGGACGCGGCATAGACGTGCGTTACTGCTGATGTGTTATTGGCTGGCAGAATCTGCGAGGCTCCATCGCCCCATGATATTCTAGTTGGCGAATTAACCGTAAGCCTTGCGAGAGTAATGGTTTCGCCCGGTGCAGTAGGCGAAGCCGTGAGCCTAAGCGGGGTAGGGAAAAAGTCTGGCGGAGGATGAAGCGCATTCGGAAACATGCACGCCTCACCCTAGCATCTGCAAGCCAGATCCTCGGAGAGTAACAACTCCTGCGGATGTCGGTGTCCCTGCGCCCTGTGCGGAAAGCCGGAAATAGAGCCTCGTGTCCGCCGCTTCCAGCTTGAAAACTTCCCAAAGTTGTTTAGAGGCGAAGGTACAATCCGATCCGCTGCCTTCGGTCACTGGATAGAGATCGATGTACTCTTTTCGGTAGGTGTCGTTGGCCGCCAGAATCGTGAATGTAGCCTGATCGACGAGTACTGTTGGCTGTACAGTATAGACATATACCCGAACTGCCCCAGTCATCGCCACGCCGGGCAATGCGATTGAAAGCCTCGACAGGATCACCGATGCCCCTGCAATGTCTGACACCACTAAGCTCAGACACTTGGAAATAGTTCCGGCAGTAACTGTCTGCGGCGTGGTCCCCGTCGGCTGGATGGCGACATCGAATACAACCGTAGTTGCATTAGTTCCAGCTTTGCAAATCCAGCTGCCGTCAATGTTTGCGGCTGAAAACCCGGAATTGACCCCGGCTACAGTGATCCTGTCCCCGACCGCGAAGGCATTTGCTGCTGTCAGAGTCACGGTCAGGCCGGAATATGACATGGCCGTGACTGCTGCCGAACAGTTGATACTTTTGTTGGCAGCGTACGGCGTAGTGTTCGCCGGACGGGTAAGGCTATCAGACACCGAAAATGACGGAGCTAATAGCAGGGTAGCCGTCGCAAACTCATCCGATCCGAGATTGTAGACTCTGGCTTTGAAATCGGCCAGAGCCGAATCTTTCAGCCATTTGAACGTACTTATGATTGTCATTTAGAATCCCCAGTGAAACGCGAAGTAGCAACTATTCCAAGGATACGCAAAATTCAAACTGTAGTAATAGATTCCCTTCGAATAGAGATATTTAGTTGCTTTGGAAATACTAAGGCCAGTTGATGATCTAAACATTTTAATCACCCAAGGAACCTAAAATTTCCATATCCAGCGGTGCCATATGCGTACAGTGTCTGCGATCCGCCAGAGATTGGATAAAATAAACTCGCTTCTTCAGCTACATAAACCGCAGAAGTCGCACTTGCTGCACCATCGATTTCGCAGCGAGTTGCCCCGCCTTCCGCCATACAAACGAACGCTTTCGCGTTGGCTGGAACGGCTACTGACTGGCTTGTAGAATTGTGGGTGATCCTGACAGGGCTACCTATATCTCTATAGGAGTCCCCTTGATTTGCGGCGGTTGCGGCTCCAGTTGGCAACGCGGATGTTTTCACAACCACTTCATTGGCATTGGCCGTGCTCTGGTCGATGCCAACTTTGCCAATTAGGTTAGCTCCTGCCGCGATGGATGCTACATCCACGTCGCCTATATTGACCGTCGCCGCCTCCAAGTTTACAACTAGTTCCCCATCGGCATTTATTTTCAAAGGAACAAGGTCTGTGCCATCATATCCGTAGATGACAACGCCCTTTTTCCATTTGCTTTTATCCTCAAATATACCGGCAACCATAAAATCAACCTTGGATCAAAGAAATGCTTGAATAGGTACTCAAGAGATTTTAAAAAAGTGAATTAAATAAATTACAGAAAGACTTATATAGATTATAGTTAAATTATATTTTATGACTTCATGTAAATTTAGATTCTTCGTATGTAACAAAAAAGATACATTCCCTAAAAGTATAGTGTTTGCTTCAGATTGTCCAAACAAAATAAAAGAATTTTTAGATGGATCAAAAAATAAAGATCTTGCGGTGTTTACAACAACTTGGGTTTCTCTAGATGTATTTCGTTAATTATTTTATAAACTCATCCCAATTTTTATCAAGTTTTCTAAACATGTCGCATAAAACACTAGGTTCTATTTTACCTGCGTCAAAATTATTAATAATTTCTATTATTTCATTGTGTAAAATTTCTTTAGCAATAGTTTTTGGATCGCTCAACTCATTTACCATGTAATCGCCCCTTTCAGTTTTAATAGTTTTTGACGAATTAAATTTTAATGTTAACCGTTTTGTTCCATGCGAAGTTATTCCTTGCCATTCACCATTTAGGATGTTGTGTAAATATTCTATAGGCTTAACAACCTCAAACGCAATTGGTTTTACTGGATCATAACTTATAAATTGCCAAGAATCTATTTGAATAAAATCTTCTGGATTTAATATATAAACATATCCATATTTATCAAATTCTACAAAACCATTAATGTCGAACGTTATAGCATGAGACGCGGCGACTTCTTTATATTGAGTAGTGTACACTCCAAATAAGTTGTGTCTTACTTGTTTATTTTTGTCGTTTCCCTGTCTTGGGCATACTAATTCAAAATACTCTTGCCTTCCGCAATATAAATAACTTACTTCTGTTTCACAATTACCAAGATCTATTTTCATTTAAATAATTCTTCCCTTACAGTATAATATTGATATCCATAAAGCCCCTGCATTAACAAAGGAAATTCCTTCTTATTTCCAGATAAGTTCCTTGAGGTGATAGAAGTATGATTGCTCTTTCTATAGTTATATGCGTCAATTCTATCTTGCGCGGTGCTCGCGAGGTGTTCGGCATGTCTTTTTGCTTTAATTCTGACATTTCCAGGAAATACATCACAAAAATGGTATAAATTTAAGTTTTGAACATCATATTCTGGCGGTACATTGTGAAGAGTAAAACCTTCCCTAGGATAGGGATTATGATTTATTGTAAAATGATCCCCTCCCCAATCGGAAGTAAGGTTATCTACGTTCTTTACCAGTCTAATGGTTCCCATTTTATATGTAGGTTTATTTACTTTGGTATCCCACGACGTTAAATCTATACGCGAATGTCTCACTCCATTATATTTTAAACAATTTATATTTTTAATTAAATCTTTTATTGAAGAAACATCTTTCTCATGAAACATTTCGTCCCCTTGAAGTTCAAAAATCCAATCAGTTTTCACTTTCTTAATTAATACGTTTAGAACATCATCAATCGCTTGCCATTTAGCTTTTCCTCTATCCGGAATTTTATATATTTTAATTTGTGAATAACTTTCTTTTAGCCTACAAAGATATTGAAATGTGCCATCATTCGATCCACCATCATTTACAAGAATTTCGTCACAAAAAGAAAGTGCAGATAGAATAGATTCCACAAAAGGATATCCTGCGTCAATCGCGTTTCTTATTGTAAAAATTCCGGTAATATTACTTTCTGCCATTATTCTCCAGAGATTACTATCTTTCTTGGCTCAATATAATAATCATTAAAAGCGTCACATACTCCAATAAATAAATCAGATTTCCATAACATTTGACCGTTCACCAGACTAAATTCTCCTGGAGTTGATAAAATTTTTAATAATTTTTCTGTTTTATCGTGGTCTATTTCATACATTAGGTCTATCCATTGTTTAGTATGTTTTTGACTTTCCATGCAGTAGTAAGAACATGGAACCCAAGGAATAACTCTGAACCCAAAATACTTAAGATGAATGGCGTTTTCTTTTGGTGGATTTATAATATTATAACAAAAGTTCTTGGCTTCTAAATCTGAATTGGCCGCCACGCTAAAAACGGGGTCTTTGTTGTCCTTAAAATTTTCATTAAAAAAATGGGAACAACAAGACGGATATCCTAATAGATCACCAATTTTCTCGTGATTTGGTGAGGGATTCATTTGTCCTGTCTTGCAAGTTTTGTGTAAATCTCTAAATTCTTTCGCGCAATCTAAATTTGTTGAAATTACGCCATATATAATAGTATCATTATATATTTTATCTTCGATTTTTAGATTATGATTAAATCCTTCTTTTCTTTTAGATCGAAAAATAGGGACAAAATATAACCCTCTCTCCGTTAATTGTTCTAATTGAATATCAAAATTCTTTGGATCTAGATGAATGGTTCCCACTTTTCTCTTCCCAATGGCGGTCATCTCAAATTCCGCTCGCGAAAAAAGCATTTGCGATTCTTTGGAAAATTCATAAATCCAAGAATTCCACTTGGATGGTAAAATAATAGACATTTCTCACCTATTTATATGATTCATGTGATCTCCGTGAGGAGTATTAACATGGCCCCTTTCACGACATTCTGATTGTTTACAGACTTCGTGTTTATTAGGATTCTTACTGTGATCTTTAGATAAAATGTTACCACCACGCGTCCCTCTTTGCATGTTTCTTGACCAGTTAAATGGTTCATTTCTCTTATAGTTTGGATCATCTATTGAAAGGACTATATTGGGAAACATGCCACGTAATTGCTTCTCCAAATATTCAAACGTACCATAGATGGCATCACAATAATAAGTTTTTCTTCTGAAGTCCCCGCCAATTCCTTCCGATGGGCATCCTCCCCCACAAACCTTAAAATATTTACACCCAGCGCATTCGGTTTTTTCTAACATATCGCTTCTTGAAGTAGTTTTTATTTCTTTAGATCTTAAATATACTCCATCTTGGAGACACCGATCGCATCTACTAATTTCTCCGTTTCCTAATATTGTAATGCAAACTGTTGTAACATAATCACACCGAGAGGCTGTGGAACAAGACGCGGTACCGTATCCCAACAAAGATTCTATATAATCTCTCGTAGGATCAACATTTGAAATATTTTCCCCTATCGAAACCTTAGATATTTCAATCCAGGCATTTTTTAACTCATCACAAGATAGCATCCATTTCGATAACTTGTCATTAAATGTTGGAATAAACATAGCGTTAAATCTTCCATCTATTTTATTGGTTTTTATCCAGTTCAGTAAAATGGGAAGATTTTCTTTCGAAGCATTAACCTTTGATAGAATACAAATATTTCCCCAACTCAATCCTTCTTCTTTTAATATTTTTAGATTATTAATTAATTCTTCTTGATATAATAAATTTTCCTCTTTATTTCTCGGACCTCTCATTATGTTTAGCTCTTTTGGCCCATCTCTTGAAACTCCAACTTTAACTTTATATTTCTTAAAAAGTCTTACATGATCTCTCGTCATACCCATTAAAGAGGTCTGTAGACCGCAAGTTATTCCTATATCTTCAAGTTCCTTTAAAAAATATTCTAAATCAACCAAAGGGAGAAAACATATTTCTCCTCCATGTAAAACAACTGTTGGGTCGTGACCACTATTTAATATTCGATCTTTTCTAATTTCTTCTTTAACGGCAATCATCATTTGTTCTTTATCATATTCCTGCTTTTCATTTGGTTTAGAAAAACAATATTCACAACCAACTTCACAAGTTGTTTTCGGGTAAATTAAAATAGTTGACAAGTTTAGTCTCCTCTTTAAATATATGTATCGGTATGATTACAAAAGTTAGAGAATGGATTATTCCCATAATTAGGCCAATGATACCAAGGATCATTCTCGAATGGAATATTCCCAAATACTCCATCATTAAATGGAACGTTTTCATAATTAGGCCAATGATACCAAGGATCGTTTTCGTGAGGATCATCGGTATGAGGCCACAAATCCGTATGGGGATTTGAGTCTGTATGTACATAAGAACTCCCGGAATTGTTATCATGATCAGAATGATTATTCCAATCTGTTGAAAAAACATAATTACTCCAGGCAGGAACGTTCTCGTGCCTAATATTCGCGTAATTCCCATAGTCGCGAAATACAGTATTTCCAAACACCCCGTCGTCGAAATCTACATTATCATGAGGAATATTAGCATAATTAGAATAATTATTGTGGCTTATGTTCTTATAACATCCAGAATTATCAACAAAATAAGATTCTCCACACTCGTTGGTATTGCTCCAAACGTAACAAGTCATATTCTGGTATGAAAACGGTGGAAGATAATCTATATAATATCCAGATATATCACAATGGTCAGAATACCCTCCACATGGCATAAATAGATACTGTTTTTATTATATATAAAGTTATTGTTACTACTTTATCTACTTGTATTATCATAAAAATTTTATTAAAAATTATTTCACCTCTCTAGCTTCCGTAATCATTTCTTGGGTTATTTTCTTTATTTGGCCCTCAAGATTTTCAATATCTTTTTGTTTATTCCAGAATTTAATCTTCTCTGGTGGATTTTCTTTGCAAGATTTACAAAGATAGAAGTATTCAACATCAAAGTCGTCCGATCCTTCAATATGGTAATTGTCCCCATATTCTTCTTGAGTGCCAACCCAAAGTTGAATAAGTTCAAGATCTTCGGTTCTATTGCAAATATAACATAGAACTTTTCCACATCCCAGACAAGTTGGAATATCACCATTAAATGCTTTACCACACCGATCGCAGGCATCAACTTCTTTCTCAATAGTTTTGTAAATCTTGGTCCTCATGGTGATGGGTTTTTCTTCTATGCGATCAAATACTTCCACTTGAATAGTTTTCTTCATTTAAATCACCTATAAATATTACACTCTTTACAAAGAGACCCGGGTTTTGTTCCTTTAGAAATTCCGCCATTAAATAAGTTCCCACAAATATTTCTTCCGGCGAGGTCTCCGCAACATGTAGTTATATCCCCATTCCACAATACTACTAAATAATGATTTAATTCGTGACAGTATAGAGACAACTGAGGGAGGCGGCTGGATCTTACTAAATTTTCGTTATGAGCATCTATTATAGTTACTTCATCGGCGTTTTGCCAATCAGACTTAAACTTTTTAAGACTTTCTTGGGTTTGAGTAGTTTTAGTTGCGTGTATGGCTATTTTAGTGTTAGGCATTTTATGAAAAATTGCATACAAAGCATTTCTTTTTATGGTATCATAAGAAGATCCAACTCTTTGTTTTTCAGTATCTTCCTTCGATCCATCTATTGATATTTGAATTCTATCAACTTTTCCATTTAATGCATCAAATTTTTCAGGCATCAACAAAGATCCATTTGTTGTAAACGCAATAGAATACCCTCGCTTTAGGGCCACAAAAGGAAAATGAGATTGTAGAACTATTCGAAAATCCTTTTGGGAATTAATATAATTTATCATTTCAAGGAAATTGGGATGCAACAGTGGCTCTCCCGCGAAGTTAAGACCAATAAGATTTATAGTTCGAATCTTCTTTATTTGATACATTACTTCTATAAAAGTTTTCCAAGACATGTAGCCGCGTTCCCGCTCTCCTCTATAGCACATGACACAATCGAAATTACAATGATTTGTGGGCTCAATAGCAACACTAGTAAGTATTTTCATTTATGGTCCCAAATAAATAGCTTGTCTATGTAATTTTTTAACTATTGGCTCGATATATTCATGTTGCCAACAAAAACCTCCAACTGTTTTTGGCTCATTGGGTGCATACCAGTCAACATGATATACCTGTTTTCCCGCTCTATGCAACCGTTCAATCGCTTCTTGAAATCTATCTGGCGGTATATGCATTAAAACTTCAGATGCGACTACAAGATCAAAATCATTATCATAATTTAAATCGAATATTGACTTAACCCAAAAGTTTGCTCTTAAATCTGTAATATTCTTCTTGGCGGTATTAATTTGATCCGGAGAAATATCTATTGCTTCAATATATTGAGTGTTTGGATTTTCAAGAAGGATTTTAGTAATTCTGCCAAATCCGCACCCAACCTCTAATACCGTTTCAACATTATATGGGAGTGTTTTTCTGATTGTTCTCTCTTGTTGCCAGAATCTATATCTAGTTAAAAGATTGCGTCTCTTTTGGAACTCCGCAAAATAACCTTTTCCTCTATTCTTCCAATAGTCCTCTATGTTGTAGTACATATGATTTTATCTCCATTAGTTTACTTATTATTGATTTTTTAACTTTTTCGGTTTTGATTTTATTTCTATCTGGTCCAATAACAATAATTAAAGAATATTTATTTGGCAGAACAACACATTCTCCAAAATCCTTTTGTCGCCATTGAGATCGATGAATTTCATAACTATTGTCATTGATAGCATCTTGAGGTTTGGTAATTTTAGGACAAGAAAGGATAACGTTTCTTCCAACTCTTTTAAGATATTGCAAGAATTCTATACCTTCAGTTTTTGAAAAATGCTCCAGGATTTCAACAGCTAAAACAAGGTCGTAAGAATTATCTGGCAAGGTTTTTAGAATAGACAGGGCCTCCCCTATGTATATTTTGTTATATATTTCTCTTTGTAATTTTCCGATATAGTTAGGATAACCCTCGATAGCGTCAATTGTTGGGCATATATTATTCCAAAAATAGAGCGCTTCGTGACATAAAAATCCATATTTACCGTTGCCACAACCAACGTCTAAAATACTAGATGGTTTTAGAATGTTGACCGATTCAATTATTTGTGGTATTAGATTGAATCCGGAAGAAGGCATAGAATTTTAAATACGCTATTATATTATTTATAAGCTTCGGTTACTACTTTATCTACTTGTATTGTCTTTTATTTTTATAAAAAATTTTAGTTAGCAGTATTTCTCACTTTTTTAAAGTTTAAATCTTTTTCAGTCAAGAGGGAAAATTCTAGGTTATGTTGTTCACAATATTTTCTAGCGGCGGAAAACTTGGCAAGATTTTTGGTAGAATTAATAAATTTTTCGGGTTTTATTTCAATTATTTTTGAATTCGTAGGGTAGTTTACTATAAAATCTGGAAAATATCTATGAAGCTCACCATCTAATAGGTATGGTATTCCAATTTTACACCTGCCATAAGAATTAATAGCTGGATCATTTTCAAAAATTTTCATTGCTTTTAGTTCGTAAGAAGAATCATATGCTATCGACATATTACTTTTTAAAGACAAATAAGTCCCTATTTGCGCATAAGATCCTTCTTGAGAAAGTTGCTCTAAAGCACGCGCCTTGCCACTTTTCTTTAAGTTTTCCATAAAAATTTTATCGTTTATGAAATGAGTTCCAATATATTTTGGTATTCCAGAATACTTATGTTGGTTTTTGTATTTAATTCTGGCTCCACAGCCACACTTACAATAGGTATTTTTATAATATGTAACTCCGTCAATCTCTATAAGATCTTTATTTGTCTTTAAAAATTCATTTTTCTCGAATTTTGTCTTTTGAGATTTATGTCCAGTAATATATTTTCTATCACGACTTCGACTTTGAGAAGTGGGAATACTCTTTCCGCAACCGCAGGCGCATATTAATCCTTCCCAACACTCAATACCATCCTCAATAACTATTTTTATTTTACGTCCCGAATTCCAGTGATTTTCCAGGTAACTCGGAACACCGTTTTTAATACTACAATTAGTTACCTTTATTTTGCCGCCACATCCACATTTACAAAAAAAGTTTTTATAATATTTTATACCATCTATAATTTCTATTTTTTCTTTAATTCCTCCTTTAATAGTAATATATCCTTCTTACTCTTCCTTTGTTCGAACTTCTGCAAAATGTTTCCTCAGCGCCTCGCCATTTTTTAATTTATGTTCCTCGGTATTAAATATTTTTTTTCTTCTCTCAATATATTCTGGATCGTTTAATTGATGATTTTTTACATACACATGTTCTACATTCTTATAAAATCTCAAATTTTGTCCACATCCACATTTACAAAACCTGTATTTGTAATAGAATATTCCACTAATTTCAAATATTTCATTACAATCCATTAGATTAACCTTATAAACATGTCTAGGTAATCTATCTGGAACTCCATTATGGCTATGGGTCTTCAGATAACGAACTAGCTCACCGCATCCACATTTACAAAACCTGTCCTTGTAATATAGCACCTATCCAACTTTTATAAGTTCAAAAACCTCTCCCTTTATTAAAACTTCATTCGGACTCAAAGATAATTTTTTATCGTTGATCTGTTGAAGATAACTTGGATCTTCCGCAAATTTATGTTTCGCGGAGTGAGACGGGGAAAAATAAACAGGCAGTTTTTTACTTGCACTTCTATGCCACTCTTTAAACGGTATTCTATTTCCGCATCCGCATCTACAATATCTATTTTTATAATATTGTTTATTTTCGATAGATATTATTTCATAGTTTACACCATTAATACTTGTTATCATAAAAGATCAATACGAATAATTGCCTATTAATATATATAAATCTTTCTATCATTTAACTACTATTTAATCTAATTTGGACTGTCATTTTTTTTTAGCTAAACGAGCACGCGGCCCGCACTTATTTTTATAAAGGTACCCCCTATATAAATATTTATATATAATTAACTATATTTAATTAATATTATATTATATTATATAATTAACAATTGTATTTTACTTTATATTTAAATAACGATTATTAATCTATTTAAATTAACAATATTTATTAAACTTATAATTAAATTAATCTTATTAATCTTTAATAATTATTTCTCACAACTTCCAAAATAATTTCACAATAGATGTTTTCACCCCAAAAAGCCTTTCTCAATTCAAGCATTTCATATACTATAAGAGCTACAAATAACGTCTACTGCTACCGAAAAAATCGCTATGCCGCGACGTTCTAAAATCATGGAGCGCCGGAACTAGATTATCGAGTTTGAAGGTTATTTATAAAAATATGTATATTTCTTATGGCTTACTGATAACGGTTTTTAATCGATATAGGTCGAATCAATGTTTAATAACTTAATAATTATTTATATTATCAGAATCATTTTGAACATTAATAACAATCCTTCTTTTCAATTATTAAAATATTATTCATTTTATATACTTAAACGCAAAGTGTTTATAATAATATAAATATCTATATAATTTTAAATTCTATATAGATTCTACAATCTATTAAATCTTATTCCTTTTATAGATCTTATTAATTTTATAAACCTTAGCGTTTAATTTTTAAAATCGTTATCTAGTTAATAAATCGTGATCAATTTATAATAACGTTATCAATTATTAAAATATTTTAAAGCTTTACAAAAAATGATCAAGTTAATTCTTATTTATAATTATTAAACATTTAGAATAGCAATTTAATATTGTTAAGCTTATAAAATAAAAAAAAAGACAAAAACCGTGTGGTTTTTTCGCGTTCGCTAGCGGGAGGCGATGCCAAACGAAAATTACATTTATTTAAAAAAAGTTTGAAAAAGTATTAATAGTATTTTGCTATTTTTGAGTTGTAAATAAGTATCGGGAGGTAATCTATCACGAATATTTTTTTAGGAAGTGAGAACTTTTAAACTTTTTTAATATATAAATAGCAGTAAAGGCCTAGTTTTTAAAAAATCGATAATTTTATTAGAGTTTATAAATAAAAAACAAATTAACAAGTTATAATCTTATTTAGCTAACATAATGCTTAAATAATCTATCACGATTATTTTTTCGATTTTGGCTATTTATTTTTATTTTAAATTCCTATTTTAATCTTTTTTTTTGCATACTTTTATTTGAAATCGTAATACTTGTTAACGAATTATCATTATAAATTTTCCCATCAATTCGTTAAATAAACAAATAAAAAAATTATCTTTTTGTTTAATTTTAGGTTTACCTAAAAATTACTAAAAATTCTAACGTCTTCTGATATTTATATATTAATAAACTTTGCATTTCAACACTTCCTAAAAAATTATTCATGATAGATAGTCGTCTGCTATCGCTTTCAACTAAAAAAAACAATAAGATACTATTAATACTTTTTTAAAGTTTTTTCGAATAAATGTAATTAACATATACAGTAGAATACTTATACTATTTATAGAATTTTTAAGGTGGGGGTAAAAGAAAACAAAAGTGATTTATATAAAAATATAATAATTAAAATGATTATTATATAAATACATTTAGTATTAATTAAGGAAGGCCAAAAAAATTTCAAAAAACACCAAAGTAGAGAAGGTATCTTTTGTACACTGTGACGAATTTTTTAATTTATATTACAATTATTGCTTATTAACTCAATTAACTCATCAATTTGTAAAATAAGGCACTTTTTCATACCACAAAAACTAATTAATTTGCTTTACAATATATAAATACCAGTGAAATTATAATATTTAATAATTTTATATTAATTCAATTATGAGTCTACTATTCTCTGTTTTTCGTTCAACCATTTTTAAGACTTTTTAACACAAACCACCCATCCTAAGTTTTTATTTCTTGATAACTATACAAACAATTATATTCAATAAAATTAATTTATAATGATTAATATTGTTATACAAAACTGTAAAAAAATACACGTATTTTCTTTACATTTTACACCAATTTATAATTATTAATAGTTATACTATCACGATTAACTATTAACATATATGTAGAATAGTTATATATCTCCGTTATAAATCGTTATAAATCGTTATAAATCGTTAACGTTCTTACTTTCACATAAAAACGTAATAATGAGATCAAAGCCTCTTGATATTTTTATCTGCCTTATTTTTATAAAACAAAATCGTGTTACTATTATACATTTAATTCACACTAGAATTAATCGTGATAGATTGTTGCACTATATCAATCTTTTCCTCAGTCTAATACTCTTATTTATTGCTACTATTTTTACTAAATTAACATCTAAAGTGATATTTTCACATAAACAGCAATCAGTAGAGGCTCTGTATAATCGATCTACAGATTTTATATTAATACCTCTTTTACTTTGATATCTCTTTATTATTTACGTTCTTTATTTTAATCTTAGTGGATTAGTTTAGAGCCATATTATAATTATGTCAACTATGAGTTATATAAACTATTCTAACGTTCTACTGATAATTATATAAAAATTGAATGCCAGATAATAAACTAAATCAGATCTCATTCTCAATCTCATTCTCAATCTCATTCTCAATCTCAATCTATTCCTTTGTGATTGCCTCAAATTTAAGCTTTTCTTCCTAATTCGACTAATCACCAATCTTAGATTTTAACCTGTCTTAAAACTGATTTTACGAAATAATTTATATCTATTAAATATAAATATCAGTAGAACATTATGATATACATTAGCTATATTTATACAATTAGAATTAAATAACTATATTTCTATATGTTTCAAATAAGGTATTTTACTCTACATTCTACAAAGTAATTTCATATAATCTTTTATTCGTGCTTTTTCTAGCCGCTAACCAACAAAAACACGAATAAAAAGCCACTCGCGCGCACAAAACATCATCAGCTCGCGTAGTGATCCATCTCTCGCGCGGGCTATCTTCCTTCTTTTGTCCCTTCGCGCCCTTTCGCGCGGAGCCGGGGAGATATATCTCTTTGTTTTGTCCTACCGATATTTATTTAATAATCGCACTATATCATAATTCATATAAACGTTATTTTATTCTAATTTCGTTGAATTTCACTAGAAAAGTATAAATAGTCGAAACGCCATAGTATGTATTGCTGAGATGTGAGGTGCAAAAAAACTCAGATCTCAGAAAAAAACAAGGGCTAATAACCGGGAAGTCTAGCGGAAATGCCACGTCTTTCTCTCTACTGAAAGAAAAGAAAAAGATGAGAGAAAGGCCCATTTCCGGCTTCCTAAAAACGCGACAGGAGAAAGTTAGGGGCTTAGATCTCTCCTGAAATCGCGAGAACTAGAATCCTCTGAAAAAGAATCCAGCCTTTTTAAAGGGATTTTTCTGAGAGAGTAAAAGCCTAAAAAGACGAATTATCAAAAAAAAGAGGTTCAAATAAATTTGACGGAAGCTTGAAAACCTAGACACAAAGAGGATTAAAAACCTTTTTGAGCTAGAAAGTTTTTAAGAAAAGGAATGATAAGAGATGAAAACAATGCTTAGGATAATTTCAATTGCGGCGAAGACTATCTCAACTGTAACAATGTTATATGTATTAATCTCCAAACCCATATTTTTAGACCTAATGTTTGATGATCTTATTTTTATTTTTCTAATCGGGGTTTTGGCGGAAACCCTTTTGGAAATAGACGGATTAAGGCTGGGAGATCTTTAAGGAGGGATATCAAAATGCAATCGAATTGTTGGTATTTTGAACAATGGTTTGTTTACGGCGGATCGGCATTAGTGATAATTTTTTACGCACTGATATGCGTATGCGCATATACTGGGGGGATTTGAGGAATGATATAAATGTCTCACGGCCAAAAACGCAAACTTAACCGTCGCAAATCCGCCGCGGCTCGATGTATAGAAGAAAAATATGGGAATTTCAATATCCACGAAAAAACCAAAAGAACATTCTCTAATTTTGTTCCAAAAAGAGAAATAAAGCATTTTATGGAAGTGAAAACATTAAAGAATATTTTTCATTAGAAAACAATCTAATTTATATTTTAACTTATTTTGTAGGAATATTAATAATGATAACGTTATTGAAACAATAATATTGAAACAACAATATTGAGAAATTATTTCGCGCGAGATGTAAAAATCTCGCGATAATAAATAACATATAGGAGATGAAAAGAAAAATGCAAGAAATAACATGGTCCTCTGAAATGAGGAATCGCAGCAGAACCCCCCAATTGCTCGTTTTGAGCGAGGGAAAACTTGAGGTTTTCCAGGGAAAATCTATCCCTGGCAAGGTTGTAGTGACTGGAAGCCACTACAAGAAAAATGGAAAGTGGTCAGGCACCATCTACCAGCTTGTAGCTGGAAAGGATACAATCCTGATTGATTATTGTCGCCCATTCGATGGATGGGGTCAAACGTGGCGAGACTTGTCTCGAAGTCTCAAACCTTTGAACGGTGAAATAGATTCAATTGCCATTATAAAAATGGTGGGAGAAATGATAGATAAGAGTTCTTCATTCTATCGCGAAAATATCGTGGTAGCGATGGAAAATGAAAAACTTTTATCAAAATTAGAATAATCTATTAATTATTCCCGGCGCTAAATAAAACTAATTCTTTTGTTTAGCGCCAATAATAAGCAGTATATAAAAGGAGATGAAAAAAAATGATAACGGCATATGAAAGGGCTTGCAACGCGGCCAAATATTGCAAGGAAAACAAAATAGAAGAGAATAAAGCTCTATGGATAGTTCAAAATGCGTTGGATTATAATTATCCGATAGGGAGAACATATATCAGTGAGTTAGCGAAAAGAATTTATGTGGAGGGAGAATGAAATGAAAACTATTTCAGCCGACGAATTTAAATCGAAAATAGAAGAGAGATTTGGATCTACTTCTATTTATCACACCGAATTAACCTCAGAAAATAAAATCATTTTAAATAAGAAATACAAAATTAATTATCCTTCCAGATTTACAATTAATTTTGTATTCGGCCAAATTCGTTTATTTGGCCGGACAAGAAAACCTTACACTGAGGAGAATTTAAAATTCCTCATAAAACTGCTTCCAAAAAGAATTAAAGAACTAAAGAAAACCCAAACTGCCAAAAAACTAATTTATATAAATCAATTAAAAGAATTAGTCCAGGAAACCGCAATCGACCATGATGAGCATAGAGTATATTTGTCAAATGACGATATTGATATCTATATTCAAGATTATATAAATAACAAAAAAGATCTAAAAAAATATCATGCCACAGGCAAAGTCCTAATTCTCGCGAAAGTTCTAAGATCGCGATCCTACTCAAAATCTTCAAAATGGTATCCTTCGCGTCGCGAGGATAAATATCTAGTCGGATATAATGAGTCTGGCTCAAAATTCGCTCATCAGGTATCGGATTCTTGTAATTCCATCGGCACAGCTATTAGATGGATTTGGAATTTGGGACCCTTAGACTCACTAAAAAATCTAACAAGGCAAGGAGACGTAGCCGTATTCAAGATAGAAGAAAAATGTAAGAAATTTAAAGAAGTAACAAACTATCAAATAATCGATAGCCATTTTTGCGACGGCAAAATCTCAAGAAGAGGAAATCAGTTTTACATTTCGGACGGAAAAATATATCATAAAAAGAATCAACACCCCGAAATAATTATACCAAAAGATTTTTGGTATAAAATAAAAATTGGGAGGAGAAGTACAAAAGGAATGACAGGAACGAGAGACTAAATTTTGTTAACAAAATAAAAAAATAAATAGGACTGATTTAAATGTATAAATACCTAGTAGTTTTGTTGCTCCTCGCGAGCACGGGAATAGCACAGGAAAAACCGCAACAACCACACAACATTGACAGTCAGGTTTTAATACATGAAGATATAATTTTAGACGTTTATAATTCTTCATGTATCGAGACTGCTAATTATTTGTATCTATTTATAAATAATACTGAAATAGACGCAAATAACATTGATTGGTTCGACAGAATTATTATCGTTATGAATATTAAACAATTAAACCCTAAATCGGTATTGGCTAACATCGAATTCCTTTAGACCACTACACTAAAAGAGTTTTAACTTTTTTAGTGAGTGAAAGTTTAAGAGGAGATAAAATATGTCTGAAATAGTAATAATCCTTGAAGAAGAGGGATAAATTTGAACAGTAAAGAAAGGAGAAAAATAAGGGAGATTATTAAGTGTTTAAAAGAATGTGGTTGTGATTTTTGGGCTTGCGACGGCCCAGATAAGCCCTATGATGCAAAAACCTGTAAAATTTGTACATCCATAAAAGAATTAAGAACTTTAATAGATGGAAAAGTAAGAATTCCTTAATTAACTCAACAAATTGAGAAAATTTTTTCTCTTTTTGTGGGCAATTAATTGAGGGAGATGATTAAAATGGATCAAATAGAAAAATTAACTCAAGATGTCATTAAAAACATTAAACAGGATACAATTGAGCCGATGTTAGAAGCGGCGCAATTTTTAAGGACTTTAGAAGATATATTTGATAAAGATAAATTAACTAAGATAGGTTCCCTAGAAATAAAATATAAAGGATACTCTGGAATTTATTTAACTTTAGATGAGGAAGATAATTTTATCCTTATATATGAATATTCTTCTTTTGAGGAATACATTCCCGACGAACTTAAAAAACTGCTTGAGGAAGAGGGAGAAATAAATAATTTAGACGACTATATAGCCGATGAAATAGAAAAAGAATGTATTTGTGTAGTTGAATACAATCAATATGATACATATAATATTATTGTTACACTTTAAAGTTTAAAAGGAGATGAAATAAATGCAAAATTTTATATTAATGGACAAGAGACAAATAAAAGAATTTTTCGCACCTCATGAATTAGATTTATTCAATATACATCATTTGTATATTGAAATAGATCATCAATCCAAACAAGCTTTTTATGAATTACATCAAATAAAAACAGATTATATAACTAGAGATTATATTAACTTCTTGTATAAAGGAGTTGATATATTTGATAAAGAGAAATGGGATAATACTCTAAATAAAATTAGAGATATTTCTAAATCAAGTTCTGACTATGTAGAATATTTGATAGAGAATAATATTCTACCATATAATTTTCCTCAAACTTTAGAGGATAATTACCAAGAAGTATTAAACTTCTTAAATAGAAATAACTTGATAACTAAAATGCCTAAATGGGATGACTCCTATTACATCGGAAAAAGATATGACGAATATTATATTTTAGTATCTCATTCCAGAGACTCAAAAATTTTAGAAGAGTCCAACTATCAGAGTATTAAATCCTTTTGTGAAAAGAATAGTATAAATTTCATAGAAATCCGCTCTAATCACTGGGCGGTGGGTTGGATAGAATCAATAGGAGTCCGCGAGGACGACTATGATTCTATAGAAAAATGTGAGGAGATACTAGAAAAATTGGAAGAGTATCCCATTTTTGATGAAGAAGATTTTTCTCAAAGGGAGTCCGAAGAAGCTTCAAGAATTGAAGAAATGATTAAGGAAGATCTGAAAAAATCATTTTCACAAAATAGTTTAACTTATAACGAAAAGGTAGAATATGCTAAAAGAATGTGGCAAATAGATTTAAATAGATCGATTAAGGATCAATTAATGGATATGGTGGAAATATGAAATTTAAAGATTCAAACTTAAGAAATATATTGAAAAACGGAATGACCTATTTAAAAGATAGAGAAGTTTATATTTTCTCTGATTTAATAGGCAAAAATGAAGAAATGATGAATAAACTTTTCCATTTGGATTTAGAAGTAGATGATTATCATTACAAATGGTTAAGTTATTGCTTTGATGCAATATACGAATCCATGTATGATGAGAATATTAATTTGGAAGATATAGATTTTGATGCCTTAAGAGATGACATTTTTAGTTCTTTAGAAGCTGATTCATATACTTCTGATCTTACGGCGTGGCTCCATTCCAGGAATGACAGGGTTTATTATATTTCTGAAGTCTTGGAAGATGACTTGGAAATTGAAGACGGATTTCAACTTCTTTCTCTCGCACAATTGGAAGAAAAAGAAGAAGTATACAACATGGGAATAGAATTCGCAAAATGGGTTTGCGAGGAGGAAATTGAGGAAGATTTTAAAAACGAAATGGCAAAGGATCATTAAGGAGAGCGGTATAAATGAAATTCAAATTAATTTCCTATATAAGAGGAGAACTATATCAGTTAAAAGATATAGACAATAAAAATGTATATCTTGAAATAAAATTAAATAGATCTCCACATAACAATTTTATTACCAGCTTTCCATATAAAGAATATTATTCTAAAGGATTTCTAAACCAACAACAAATAAAAGAAATATGTAATCTAGTCGAACTTTTGGCCGACAATAAATATATTACTGAAATAGAATTAGAATTAAATAAGGGAGAGTGATTAAAAATGAAAAAAATTCAATCAATCAAAATTAAACACGTAGTCGATGAAAGCCCAGATACATCATACATGGGAGAATATTCTAATAAAAGAAACAAATTCTCTTTTGATCGTAAAATTTTAGGGGATATGAATAGAGGAGAATATAGATATTTTAATCCATATGTAAACCCGTTAACCGGAAAAACCCAAAAAGAAAAAAAAGATCTTTTCCTTCAAGCAAAACAAGATTATGAAAGGATGGAAAGCCTAAATAATGGTAATTGGTGTTATATAGGCATCATAGCCGAAGCCGAAATTAATATTAATGGGGTGATCCAACGTATTACTTCCGGTGGACTCTATGGAATTGAATCTGATAGTGGAAGAGATTATATGGAAGAAATAGAAAAAGAGGAATTAAATAATTTGAAAGCTCAATTAAAAGAAATTGGGTTTAGTGAGACTGATATAAATAAAATTGAAATTAAAGAGGTTGATTAATATGAAAAAATCTGATGCACAAAATAATTATATTTTTTTAAAAAATGAATCGAATAAATTGATTAAATCGCTCCCATTGGATAAATTATCTGAGGAGGAATTAAATAAAATTATAAATATTACAATTTGTTCAACCAAAATTTATATTAATCTTCCTCAAAAATATCAAAGATGCCTAGAAGAATATATTAATACATTAATAAATGGAGAGTGAATAACATGGATAAAAAAGAATGGAAACATTTTAATTGGCAAAATAGAAGGACTGAGGATAAAACCGCTTTTATAATTGTTGGGCCAGATGAAAGAATAAATTTAAATGAGAAAGGGAGTGATTTTTATTAATAAATTTTTAAATGATAATTGGTTTTTAGTAATTGAATATGGAGCTATATTTTTAATTATTTGTTTTGTAGTAATTTTATTGAATAGGTGATTATATGGAAAAGAATAATATTTAGAAAAGATGTAAATAGATATCTCGGAAGGATTGAAAAGAATTTAGAAGTTAAAGAATTTGATAATTTTGTATTTAAAAATAAAGAAGAATATGATAATTATATTAAAGCCTGGAGAATTAAAAACGCTCCTAAATGGGATGAAATCCTATTATGATTTTTTTTGTTTTATTTTTATCACTTTTAAATTATATTTATAACTCCTTATTGACTTTTAAGTCAATTTTATTTACTTTAAGTAAATTAAACTTAATAACATCTAAACCCATAACCGTTATCAGTAAGCATATTACCACAATAGTTTTAAACATAACCTGAGCTTTCTATATCTCACAATCTCCCATAAATCACATAATCCTATTACTTATTAATTTTGTGTGCCTTAAACGGTTCGTCTTACAACTTATTAAGGCCTATAATTTAACAATTGGATATAATGCCATATCAAGAAGAATTAATCCTTTAAACAATTTTAAGTAAAAGTATTATTTTATTTTCCTTATAAGTAATTCTTGACTTTTTAAGTTTTATAAATCGTTATTAGGAGAATTAATCTTTTTAGTTAGATATAAATAGATGTAAGGCCATAAGGATATGGAATAAGGAGAAGAGTGATATAGATTTATGAGTTTAATATGATATCCATAAAATAACAAATGAATTTATATAAATAGCTAATAGATCTAATACGAATAAAAATCCGCAAATGAGATATGAACATAAAAAAAATTAGAATGCTAAAATGATATCTTACAAGTATATAAAATAATCAAAATAATATCTATCAAATATTAGAGTAACATAAATTACTAAAATCGTGATATTGACTGTATAAATATATTTCAAATATTATCGGTGTTACGAATTTAAAAATTTGTGTTACAATGTAACACTATCACTCTATAAATATATTAATCCAGATTTGCACGATTAATCATTATAGATAACATTCTAAATATAATAATAGATATATCTATGTAGAATCGTGACAGATTCATTAAAATAATAAATTCAAAATATTAACCAGAACTCCAAAAAAATCCACAAAATACATGCAATACGGGCTCAAAAATATCCCGCAGGGGATTTTCCCCGGCAGAAATTAAAAAAAAATATTAAAAGTGTTAAAAATAAATGTATAGTTTCCGTGAAATAATTATAATCATTATAGATTCCCAAAGCAAGCAAGCAAGCAAGCAAGCAACATGAGATATTAACTAAATTTCCGCCTTTTATTCCTTATAACGCAGCGAAAATATCCGCTGGAACTTTTGGCGAACTTTGTAAAAAAAATATTTTTGTCAAACCACGTGCATATCTATATGTAAATTTCCCGTGGCCCACATTATTATTGCGGCCACTACAATAACCACCACGACTCTTCCCAAGTCTTCTAAATAGGGGTTAAAATTCATTTAAATCACATCCTCCCATGCTGGAGATCCAAATGAATAACTTCCTCCCACATATTGATGCTCCGCGATCCTGAGATGATTCAGGAAGGTGTAGAACTTTTCCAGGCTGGGCACGCAGTACCACAGCGCCCTAAACTCACCGTCAGGACGGACATTTCCAAATTGGAGACTGTTGCCATAACAAGCTCCAATCACAAGGAGCTGCGGCAGGCCAGTTTTCACGCGAACCCTAGGATAGCCAGAAGGCTCTGCGCTGTCTGAATCGTCGTATTGATAACCTTCATCCAAAGACTTCTTGAACCAAGTTCTGAATTCCTCCCAACCTTTCATTGTGGTGCTCTTTTCCCAGTTCATGTTAAATGAATCGTCCTCTACCATTATTTGCATTTTATATCGCTCCTATATAATCGGTGAGCTGAGATGGAAAAGAGGAAATCAAACCTCTGGCAGTCTCGCGACCCGCCACATCTCAGCAATACATACTATGGTGTTTCTAGTATAAGTAGTCATCGGAGCGAAAATTAATTCCAGTTTGAAAATTAATTCCAGTTTGAAAATTAATTCCAGTTTGAAAATTAATTCCAGTTTGAAAATTAATTCCAGTTTGAAAATTAATTCCAGTTTGAAAATTAATTCCAGTTTGAAAATTAATTCCAGTTTGAAAATTAATTCCAGTTTGAAAATTAATTCCAGTTTGAAAATTAATTCCAGTTTGAAAATTAATTCCAGTTTGAAAATTAATTCCAGTTTGAAAATTTTCCGGCTTCTTAAAATTCCTTTTCTATACCAACAACTATTTATACTAACAACACCACTATAGGTATTGTTGAAGTGTTTCGGAAGAAATACGAGAAACAGGTGGAACTAAACATGGAAAATAACATCGAGGCGGAAGCCACAATTGATTGCGAAACCGTGAAGTATATTAATGAACGCGCCTTAAATCTTGTCAAGTACAGTGACAAGCTTTCAACGGCTCTTAAAACAATTGATAAGTATTTTGAGGCTATAGGTCCCAAAGCTGGGATTAGATTTACTGATCCGGAACCGTTTTATACGGATAACAATGAATATCTTGGAAAAGTGAACTACCGTCTCTCCGTGCGGAAAGACTGGGGTCTCTATTCTGTTCCCGACGCGATGGAAATCCCTAATTCTATTATTACAGATTGCGCTCGATCCCTAAAGAAGGCGACCATTAAAAGACTTCCTGAATTTTTGAGGCTCTATGCCGCAGAACTTGAAAAACTTGAGAAGGAGTATGAAGAAATAAGTGAGAAGGCTGAAAAGATGGCCGAGATAATGGTGGAGGCGGTCTAGATGGTCCAAGACTTGACCCGAATTATTCGGGAAACGATGGACAACAACGGCTTTCCGTGGCAGCTCTCCGTTGAGGAGGGTTACGGCGGACTCGACGGCCCAACCGGCCTAAAGGCGGTGATGGCGGCTGAGAATTTGGAAATCCGCCATACACCGAACTATCCTGGGCAGTTTCCGGGATTCGATGGCGGAAAATGGTATATCTGGCCTCTCACCACAGAGGCCGCTGCGAAGTGGCAGCTCTCCGACCGGATCGAGGACTATTTGCCAGCGGGTCTGGCAGTCCAGGAAGAAGGCGGTCTTCGCCTTCCATCGGGGGAACTCATGCTCCAATCGATGGATAACGGTGTAATCCATTGGAAGGACGGTAAGTACGCTGCCGATCTGGGTGGTTGTGCGGCAATCGGCGAAATCGCCGAATGCTACATACATGATGGCTGTGGGTGCCTATCGTTCCGTCGAGGAGTCATACCAGAGCGGTATGTCCCGATAGCAGAGTACCGGGCAAAGGTCCGTGCGATCACTATGAGCGATGGCGAGTACGAGCTTGCTATTGGCGAGGGCATCCCGGCAGATAGCCCGCTGCTGCAAACGGCGAGAGCAAAGAAAGCGAGGGTAAAACTTGCTGGCGGGGAGGTGGTCTAAATGAGTATTCTATCATTAGATAATATAGAGCGTAAAATGGAAGAAATCTACCCGATGGGAACAAATTTGTTCCTATGCGGGGGCGTTTCAGGGTTCCCACGCATGGGTAGTTTTCATCTCATTTGGAGATGGAAAAACGCCAATCGCGGCTTTCCCGAAAAAGTTTTATGATCAATACGCCGCAATGAACGGCGTAGATAAGAAAATCTATCTGGAGGGGTTAATCCATCATTTCGGCCTGACCCCTCAGCCCGTGAGGGAGATGTCCAGAAAGCCAGATGAAAATGGCTGGCTGAAGATGGAAGATAAGATTGTATACCGACTCTTTTCCCATCCAGGGGACCGGTATGGACATAACTGGAACTGGCTTGAGGCAGACTTCCTTCAGCCGCATGGATGCCAATTGCCAAGCGAAAATGAGGTGGCTTGATCATGACCCAAGTTACAGAAACCGAGATTGAGATGATCGGGGATATCCAAATTACTAGATTGCTTATCTATACTATTAAGACCGATGCCGAGATGTACGATATCGAAGCCAAGGACGACGAGGAGGCAATCAGAATTGCAAGAAATGAAGTACAACTCTCCCTTGAGTTGATTGCCAATGGCGCTTGGCTCAGGGTCTTTTCAGGAGATTATCCGATTTATTATGAGGGCAAAGAGGCGACATAATATGGTCCACGCACATCTGTTACATGGATATTACCTCAATCGACCAGATCCTGGGGTAGAATATCAGTTTTTACCAGTGTTTGAAATCAATGGTAAAATCGTTGAGCATGGCGATGGTAAAGTATTTCCGTGGGCAAACATCGTGTATTACGAGACGGACTCGCCTTATTGATAAAACAACACTTCTTCCATTATTTTCTTGTTGACATTTAGGTCATCTAATTCCATAGTTATTACTGAGATCCCATTTTGCTCTCCTATCATTTCATATTCTACCATTTCATCATCTGTCATACATTGCAGAATTCAGTAATAAACTCTTTCATCCCTTCTGACAACCCAGGACAAGATACTCCGTCTAGAATCACCTGTTGTCCATCAATTTCTATAATACCTGGACTGATCCAGACAATGTTTTCTGTTGTTAGTCCTTGACAAACTCCGATTAGCATAAAAATTACTACTAAAAATTTTAGATTATTCATTTAAATCTCCTCTGCTGTCACTTCAACTGTTGGTTCAGCATTCATGATCATTTCTTCAAGAATATTACCATCCTTCATCTGTTCCCTTTCCATTTCTTTCATCTTTTCAATATCCGTCTCCCCATCGTAGTTTTCTGGTAGCGCCTGACAGGTTCTTTCGAACACTATTCTAACTTTAATTTGTTTCATTTTCTCATTGTCCTTTCGTAATCTTCAAATCTTATCTTTGCAATTTTAGATCTATCAAACGTCCTAACTACGAGCCCTTCCGGTCTTCCCAAGGCTCCATTATCTAAACTACATTTAGTAGTTTGTATTTTAGTTTTTAGCCAATCGTAAACTTCTTGGACATTGCCATCTGGCACCCAATCTTCTCCTATTCTTGGACTCAAAGGAAGATTTAAATTTTGTAATGTAATTTCAGAATAAAATTTTTGCCCGCCATTATCTCTCCAAGTTGCAATTTTTTCTATAGGTAAATTAACTATTTCATCTGGGTTGAAAATCTTGACCATATCAAATAATCTGGCTCCAACTAATCCAGATCCAGTATATTGTTTACTGCTTTTTGTTGTTTTTCCTCCGTACACCTCAAAATAAAATACGGTAATCCAAAATCGTGGAGCTAATTTTTCTGCAATTGGCTTCAACGTGTCTACAATTCCCAACTGGGGATTTCCAATTAGGTCTCCTTTAGCATATAATAGTTCCTCCCGAGACCCAATGACGTAAAACCCATCTGGGAATAAAATTATTCTGCCGTTTACGCCATCTACTTTTTCAGTTAGAATAACTTTTTGGCCCTCAAAATTCACTTGAATTTCATCCAGTAGCCGCCCGCGTTCTCCCATCTTATGGTAAGTAAGAATACTTGGATATTTTGTCATCGAATTAAGCTTTTCCAGATTTATTTCTTCTCCCATAGTATATACCTCTTCAATTTCCCCGTTTTTCCTTTCCTTCTAACTAACCCTCTTTCTACGAGTGATCGTAAAATAAAAGCAACTTTTACGTTTCCTCTATCGCTTTTTATCTCACGAGTCATAAATGGCTTATTCGGAAGAAGTTTTAAAATTTCCTCTTCTTCCAAACTTAATTGTTTCAAATACATTACTCCCATATAATTTTATAGATATAAGTAACTCCATTTTCATCTTCCGGCTCATCTCTAACCTCTTCCAGTTTATTTACCGCCGCCTGTTCCTTGAACATGTCAATTGCGGTTTCTTCCCATTCATCCATAATTTCCTGGACGGCTTCGTAATATCTCCAATCTTGATCCGGAAAATTTTCTTCTACATCCTCAAAGTCGAAGTCGTTTTCTTCTGCCCATTCTCTTC
>Ga0074198_1000671_pt1 | contig 31167 bp, 29 predicted proteins | sample EPASupsiteSAE323_FD_64527 | JGI IMG/M metagenome (GOLD analysis project Ga0074198, IMG submission 64527) | Bioremediated contaminated groundwater from EPA Superfund site, New Mexico - Sample SAE3-23 | ecosystem: Environmental > Aquatic > Deep subsurface > Groundwater > Contaminated ...
TAAACATATCGGTTACGTAGAAAAAGTCAGCGTTAGCGTCAGGGATTGCCAGGAGCAGGGAGGGTTTTTTGAGCAGGGCGTCTTCAGTGCCGAATACGCGAAGCAGGGAGGAGATGGTGTAGCCGCATTTGCGGAGCAGGCGAATAACCACGATCTTTTCGATATCCCAGGGGGAAAAGACCAGTTCTCCCCGCGGGTTCCTGGCGATGGCGAAAAGACCGTTGCGCTCCCAGGTGCGCAGGGTATCCACAGACACGCCTAGTTCAGCCGCGGCTTTCCGGCGACCGGTTACTGCGGTCTGGTTACGCTCTCCTGTCTTATGTTCAAACCATTGATCCAGAATGTTCAAGGCTTCCTGCGCCCGCAGTATTTCATTTTCGGTCCGGGCCAGGTATTCCCCGGCCAAGACCAGTGCTCCGGTAATGTTATCCCTGGCAAATTCCCGCACCATTTCCTGTACGATCTTGCCGTCCAGCGGATAAGGCCCGGGCAGGGCCAGCCGAGCCAGCCTCATTTGCTGCAGATGCCGCTCGGTAAAAACCCGGTAATTGTTGCCCTGGCGCCGAACCGGGGCTAGGAAGCCCCAGACCTCATAAAGCCGGACAGTGTTGGGGTGGACCCCGGTCAGATCAGCTATTTGCTTGGTGGTATAGGTTTTTTGTGACACTTGCCGCACCGCTTTCGGATAATAGTAAGTGCTGTTGGTCTACCGGGTTTGACTTAGGGTATCAATCAGTTCCCGGAGGCTGAGAGCGACTCCGGCCAGAATACCGGTATCCACCTGGTCAACGGTATCTTTTTCAGTATGGGCGATAGTGGCCCAGACCTGCGAAAAGGCTTCTGTAGTCAGGGCCACTGCCGGCACTCCCTGCAGGGCGAACATGGCATGATCGCTCTGGTACCAGGGCTCGGTAAGCAGGTAGCGATTCTCATCATGGAAGGCCGACTCCAGCACCGAGCTGATTTGTTCCCCGGCATTAAAAGAGCAATAGGTAGTCCGGCTGCCGCGGGCACCAACTCCGTCACTGTTCACCACCAGCCGTATCTGCTCCATTTGCCCCGCATGGTCGGCCAGATAACGCATTCCCCCAGGATAAGCATAATAGTCCTCTCCGTTGATAGCCAGTAGTTCAATGGTGTATTTCCCCGTATAACTCTGCAGCAAATCGGCCAGCGCCAGCAACAGGCAGACGCCGCCAGCATTGTCTACGGCTCCGGGGGTGCTCTTCTTGCTGTCAATGTGGGCGCAGAACACCAGGCGCTCAGGGCATCGTCCCCGCCTGCTTCCGCTGACATTATAGGCACGGGAGGGAATGCGGCGTGACTCCATGCTTAAGTATAGCTCTTCCTCCGGATGGGCCAGGATAATCGCGCCCTCTCTTTCGCTCACATAGGCCGAAGGAATGTGGAAATCCCCGTCTTCAATCAGGGGAAAGGGACAAAGCGCCCCAGTTGTGGCCGGGTTGCAGCCGGTTATGGCGATGACCGCCCAGGGATGCTTTTGCTCTAGTAAAGCGATGATCTGCTGATGGAGCAAGGGGTTGTAGAATACGAAATTCTTGGCGGCCAGTTGCTCCTGGCAGAGATCACCGTATAGAACCAGGATTTGATCAGATACCTCTACTGCAGCCAATTCGCCCAAGCTGGCGGCAGTCTGAAAGCGGCTGCGTATCTGGCAGGATTCACTATAGGGACCGATAAAAGCAGCCAGGGGTTCATTTCCCACCCGGAGAACAATCTCACCGTATTCCCAATCCAGGCAATCCAAGGGGGTGGTTTGCACCTCACACCCGGCTCCAGCTAAACGGCGGCGCACGTAGTCGGTGGCCCGTCGGTTGTTCTGACTGCCAGGATGACGATGTGCGGCCGCACATAGTTCGCTGAGATCCCGGAGAAGCTGTTCCTGTAAATCATTATAAATCATATTGTCCTCCCTGTTTGAGTATTGACCTCTAATCAAAGCCAGATTGATATGCAAATTGATCGGAAGTCGTTTCAATTCTAGCGATTGAACTGGCAGTGGTGTACTAATGGAGGGTTGGTGGAAGGGGGCGGATTGTGCTACGCAGCAGAAAGGCGCCCGGTCATAAAAACAGGACGCCTTTTTAGTATGTGTTTATATGGAGTTTAGGCCTGGTAATCGATCGACTTCATTATCTTATTCACATAGTTCTGGGTCTCTTTATAGGGCGGGATGCCGGCGTATTTGCGCACGGCGCCGCTGCCGGCGTTGTAGGCGGCCAGCGCCAGACTGAGATTGCCGCCGAATTCGTCGAGCTTTTCCTTGAGGTATTTGGTTCCCGCCATGATATTCTGCTCGGCGTTAAAGGGGTCGACTACCCCCAGGGAGCGGGCGGTGGCCGGCATGAGCTGCATCAAGCCCTGTGCGCCGCAACTGGAAACGGCCACGGCGTTAAAGGAAGATTCCTGCTGGATGACCGCCTTGATAACCTCTTCCCCCACCCCGTATTTTTCGCTGGCCTCTTTAATAATGTCGGTAAAGGAGCGAGGTTCGCCGGAGCTATTCGCCGTATTTTCTGCTTTTTCCGTGGTCGGAAGACTGAACTCGCTGCGCCGCGCAGGGGACAAGACGGCCAGTACCTCCATCAGTCGAGCCATTGTAATCCGGGTAAACATATCGGAAAATATATTGGCCATAAGCGTTCTCCTTACGTCACACTGCGGTCTGACAACCAGCCTTAGAAATATTTTATAGCATTTAACATCGATTCGGGAAGCTCTTTTTATTGTTTAGCATGCCCGGAGCGGGCTAGATCCAGGGCCTGTTCCAACGGTAGGGGATGGGAGAAGAGGTAACCCTGTACCAGATCGCACCGTAAATCCTGCAGGAAATCATATTGATCCGGCGTCTCGATCCCTTCGGCCAAAACCCGCACCCCTAGACGATGGGCGATACTGATGATGATCTCCAGGATCGGCTTCTGCCGCACGCTGTCGATATCCGAAAGAAAGGAGCGATCCAGTTTGATCAGGTTGATGGGCAGGTTTTTCAGGTAGTTCAAGGAGGAATAACCGGTGCCGAAATCATCCAGCGCCAGGTGCACCCCTAAATCGCGCAGACACTGCAGCTTTTCCCGGTCGGCCTCAAAGGATCGCATCATAGCGGTTTCGGTAATTTCCAGCAACAGGTTGTCCGGCGGCATCCCGGTGCGCTCCAGCACCTCTTTTACCATGGCGAGGAAGCTGTCCTGAAGGATCTGGATGGCGGAAACATTTACTGATATCAAGAGCTTGGGCAATCCGGTGCGGGCCAACTCTGCGCCAAAGCTGCAGGCCTGTTCCAGAACCCAGGCTCCAATCGGAATGATCAGGCCGTTTTCTTCGGAACGTGGGATAAATTTGGCCGGCATAATACACTTATCGTTTTTGATCCAGCGAATCAGAGCCTCAAAGCCCAGCAAATCATGGGTCACGCTGCTGAGGATCGGCTGATAATGCAGCGCGAATTCGTTATGGGCAACCGCATAGCGCAGATCGCGATCCAGTAATAATTTCTCCTCACTGTGCTGGGTCATACTGGCATCGTAGATACAGAAGAAGTTTTTTCCGGCTTCCTTGGCCTGGTACATGGCAGCATCGGCATTCATCAGCAGGGTGTCCAGATCTTGGCCATGGTCGGGACATAAAGCCACCCCGATACTGGCCGATATGTCGAAGTCAGAATCGGACACGGAAAAGGGCTCGTTGAATAAATCCAGCAGCCGGTCCAGGAGATCCAGCAACTGATGGCGACCGGAGATCGATTTTAGGTAGATGATGAACTCATCGCCGCCCAGACGGGCCAGGGTGATATTCTCATCCTGCAGAGAGACCAAGCGCCGGGCGATAAGTACCAGAAGCTGATCGCCCGCCGGATGCCCGTAGGAATCGTTGATCAGCTTGAAATCATCCAGATCGATAAAGATAAAGGCCCCCTGGTGGCCGGCCAGTTGATCGTCCGTAATCTGCCGCTCCATTTCCCGGGCCAGGGAATAGCGGTTAAGCAGCCCGGTCAGGGCGTCGTGGCAGGCCAGATTATAGATTTGCTCTTCCTTTTCTTTGATATCGGTAATATCAATATGCGAACCGGCCGCCTTAAGAAAGTTTCCTTCTTTATCAATAATGATCTTGCCCTTGGCCAGTAACCAACGATAGGTGCCGCTGCGGTTCGGGTTGAGCACCCGGTGTTCTATGGAAAAATGCGGTGATTTACCGGCTTTATGGTCCTCCACTGCCGCCACTATACGGGGGTAATCGTCCGGATGCACCATTGAGCGCCATTGCTCAAAATCCTCCAGTTCCACACCGGATGCGATGGAATACCAGTTGGGGGAATAATAGCGGCGTTCATTGATAAAATCAATTGACCAGTGCCCGGAAAGCGAGGCATCGAGAATAAGTTTCAAATCTGCTTCAGAGGATAATTCCCGTTCATAGATCATCTGGGCGTATAGCAGAACCAGGATACAGGCGATCCAGGCGGTCAAGCCATAGAACATTAAAACCATACCGAAAGTCAGCGCCGACTGGGGTTCAAAAAGCGTATTGGCGATCGGGGCGATAAGACCAGCGATAGACCGGAGAATAAATAAAATAAGTATGCTGAAAGCCAGGAAGCCGGCTGCCCAGAAGGGAAAACGCAGTTGGGGCGGTGCCTTAGTGAAAATACTATACACCGCGTCACTCAGCACTAAGGCAATAAACAGGGAATCAACGGTCACGCGTGGACCAGTTACGGGGTCAATTACTGTGAAATAAGTGAGAGCCAGCACAAATACAATGAAGGAGGATATGTAAAGAGCCCGGTTGATCGTTCGGTTCATAAGTTGGTTGGTGCCTATGGCGAAACCGGCTACGGCCAGCCCGACCAGGACATTGGCTACCCACACTGAAAGCCAGGGTGCAATATGGGCCTGACCGGCCAGCAGAGCCATCCCGGCCAAGAGCAAGACCAGACTGGTCAGCCAGAACTTCATGCCCGGAATCCTAATCAGGTAAATGTAATTTAACAACATCCCCAGAGTAAAGAAGAGAGTAAGATAGACGGAGATGTTCATAATCGTACGGCTGTCGAGCTGAGCGAGTAACATATAAACACCTGCTAATACGAATAATCATATGTTGTGGTACATAAAATGGAAAGAAAAGAGTGGAACGATAATCGAATTATATCACAATATATCAGATTGTTATGATAAAACAAAAAAGCAAGATTGGAAAGCATGAATTTGTTCTAGGTGGTTATAGTCTGGTACAACTGGCGGGCGACCAGTAATAAACGAGGAGCGGAAGCGGTGCGCAGCTGTTTGACATCCAGGTCCATGATCCGGATGCGGTCCAGACCGTCAGCGTCCTTAAAAACATGGTAGAGATCCAGCACATGAGCGGGGTCCTGCACCTGATACCCCGGCAGCAGATCCAAGGCCTCTCTGTCCGGAACGCAATGGTTTTCCATCAGAAAACGCAGGGTTTCCGAAGAATCCATATCCGTATAGGGCGACAGTTGCAAAGCCAGCAGTTTTTTATAGCTCTCCCGGCCATGCTGGGGATCATAGTTGTCGTTGGTGCGGCCGATGTCATGAAAGAGCGCGGCATTACACAGGAGATCGCTGTCAGCCGGAGGGACCTGCTCCAGGAAGGACAGGATGAGACAGTGCAGCAAGACCCGCTTGGTATGAGCCAGGCCGTGAATGCCGAAGGGGCGATGAAAATACTGGGCCTTTAAGCGCTGTTGATAGGCATCGTTTAAGGCCAGGATACCCTCGGCCCGCAGGTCGGGTTCCAACTCGGCAAAGGATAGCTGGGGAATCTCATGGATGTCGTGGATGTCATCGGGATAGGCGATAATCTCAGTTTCGTTGCGGTACTTGATCAGGGCCACCACCTTTTCACAGGCAATCTTACCGGTATAAAGCCGTCCGGTGGAGAGCAATCGGGTCGCGTGCAGGATGGCGGCATTGATATCCAGCGTCCAGGAGGTAGCCCAGGGCTGGTGGGCCGGGTTTTCCTGGCCGTCAACCGCCTGCCCCCGGTAAATATCCAGCAATCCACCGGGTATCTCACATTTGAGCGGCGAGTCCTCCGGCATATAGCCGCGGATTTGTGCGATAAAGTCAGGAGCGAAATCCTCCAGCCGGTAGTCGCAGCGAGAAAAGATATACCAGAAGACTTCGGCCTTTTCTGCGTCCGGAATACGCGTGAAGAGATCCAGATAGGCCTTGAGGGCCAAGCGTTTGTTGATCAGGGTGAAAAAACTCGGGTAGTCCTCGGCGGCCAGGCAGGCCTGCAAACGAGAATTTTCAAATTCGTAAGCCCGCGATAGCTGATAAGATTCCAGGGTGCGGGGATTGAAGGCCGGCAGTTCCAGCATCACATAGTCCCGGTAATATACGTACCAGGCAAAGGCCTCAAAGCGGTTGAAGTAGAAATCGCTTACCGCCAGGTCGTGCTCGGTTAGATAGGGCAAACATTCTTCATAGCGGAAGCGCTCCGGCCGAAATTTCATCATGGCTACCACCGTGACCGGGGTCAAGGCGGACAGATAGTTTTTCTTGGGATCTCCCAGTACATTGTCCAAATCAACCATCGAAAGCGCTCCTTCGGGCATAAAACCATTACCGGTTATGGTCCAGGCCGCTGTCTTCGCCCGGAATATATTTTCCTTTTTTGTAGCGGGCTATCCCCAGCAAAACTATGATACAGGAGATTATTATCAGGGTTAGGCGGATATCCCGCATGCCGAAAATGGAGACGCCCAGCCCGGTGTAGAGAACCGCGGTGGGAATCTTGCCGATCAAAATCGATATAAAAAAGGTGCGAAACCGTATCCCGGATAATCCCGCAGCGGCATTGACCAGCGGGGTCGGAACCAGTGGTATTACCAGTGCCGTGGCGATGGTCCAGAAGGCCGTCTCCGGAGTTATATGATCCAGGTCATAGTCATATTTATGGAGAATCTTGCTCCTGGCCCAGTCTGCCCCCAGGTATTTGCAGAAGCCAACCCCGATGCAGCAGCCGCAAACCGCGCCCAGCCACGCCAATAAAAAGCCGATTTTAAAGCCGAACAAGGCCCCGGCGGCGGCAGCTACCACCAGATATGGAAAAACCGGCACCATGGCCTGAACCACAAAGATCAGCCAGACCAAGAACGGTGCCATTCCGCCCCAGCCCGCTATGTATTGTTGCAACCCGGCCAAGTCATTATGAGTAATGCTGTATAGCAGATGCATTCCAGTTCCTCTATGATTATTAGTTTAAGCTCTTATATTATGTCTATCAACCGGATTCCCGGTCTGGTCCGCTTTCCGGCAGCCGGACCCGCGATAATCTACTAAAATCTGTTTATATTATAGTCGCTGCGGGCAGGGCAGGCAATAGAAGGAGGGAGCAACGATTTTGGGTATTCAGCGGGATACTGTGCTATAATAAGGATTATTCAGCCATTCAAGGTGATTTAATGCAGTTAAACGCAGTGGATTACGTCGTTCTCGCCATTTTGCTCCTCAGTCTGATCGCCGGGTATCGCCAGGGCATGGTAGGGGCAGTCAGCGGTGTGCTGGGGTTTATCGCCGGTCTGGTTTTGGCCGTGCTTTTTTATCATAATCTGGCGACCTGGCTCGATGGGTACTTCAATATCAGCGCCCTCCTTGCCGATTGGCTGCGGGGCAAGCTGCCGCTAGCAGCTATGGCGCCGAAAATCAGCCTGTTTAATCTGGAGAGCCTGGATAACGCTTATAAGGACGCTGCCGGCTTTTTGGCGGGCAATCTCCTGCTGATCCTGTCTTTTCTGTTGATATGGGGAGCGGGCAGCAAGGCCATGCAGTTCTTCAGCTACGGCCTGAGCAAACTGCTGGATGGTACCATTTTTTCCGGGGTCAACCGGGGACTGGGCGCTGCAGTGGTTATGGTCAAAAATCTGCTGATAATGGCCGTGGTCCTGGGCCTGATCCTGCCTTCGCTGGACCTGGGCTCCCAAATGGGGATGTCCATGGCCTCCACGGTAAACGGATACGTTCATCACTCTTTTTTGGCCGACTGGCTCCTGCAGTGGTTCGACCTTTTCAAGGGCTATATTACTTGACGATTCGGCCGAAAACCATAGGTCAGAGGGTCTACGCCCATTTATTACCGGCTCCGGGGCCTTTCCGGCCGGGGCTGAGTGTATAGAGCCTTCCCTGGGCAGGGAAAGATTAAGAAAATGATTATTTATCGAGCATTAAGGAGGTTAACCGAGTGACGGAAGTTGGAGAAGCATTAAAACCCAATGCCTGGACCCGGATGAGCGAGGCCGAAGTTAAGGCGGCCTATCATTTTAACGAGGGCTATATTGATTTCCTGAGTCGGGCCAAAACCGAACGCGAAGCAGTCGACTATATCGCCGGACTGGCCCGGGAGAAGGGCTTTAAGCGGCTGGCGGAGATTGACATCATCGTTCCCGGCCAGAAGATCTATTTTGAGGACAAGGGCAAGGTGTGCGCCCTGATTGTGGTGGGTGAAGAGCCGTTGGCGCAAGGGGTGAATCTGGTAGCCTCTCATATCGACAGCCCGCGCCTGGATCTGAAGGCCCGGCCCCTTTACGAAGCGGACGGCCAGGCCCTGCTGAAGACCCACTATTATGGTGGGATTAAGAAATACCAGTGGCTGGCCATCCCCCTGGCCCTGCACGGTGTGGTGGTCAAACCCGACGGCCAGGTTATTAAGCTGTCGGTCGGCGAGGCTGCAAATGATTTGGTATTTACCATCAGCGACCTGCTGCCCCATTTAGCCAAGGATCAGATGGAAAAGAAACTGGGTGAGGCGATTAAGGGCGAAGGCCTGAACGCCCTGGTGGGCAGCCGGCCCGGCGAGAGTGAGCGCGACCCGTTCAAGGCGTATATCGCAGATATATTGAAGGAACGCTACGGCATTGAAGAGGATGATTTCACTAGTGCCGAGCTGGAGCTGGTACCGGCTGGACCGGCCCGGGAGGTTGGCTTAGACCGCAGTATGGTGGGAGCCTATGGTCAGGATGACCGGGTGTGTGCCTATACCTCGCTGGTGGCAGCCCTGGAGGTGGAAAAGCCCCGCCGGACGGCCATAACCTTATTTGCTGATAAAGAAGAAATCGGCAGCACCGGCAACACCGGGTTGCAGTCCTTGCTGATCGAAAACCTCATGGCCGAGCTGCTGCACAAGGCTGGCGAAACCAGTTATTTTGCTCTTCGCCAGAGCCTGATGGCTTCGTATTGTTTGTCGGCCGACGTCAATGCGGCCATTGATCCCAATTACCCCGAGGTATTCGAGAAGATGAACAACAGCTTCATGGGCAACGGCCTGGTGGTGACCAAGTTTACCGGTTCCCGCGGCAAGTCGGGCTCCAGCGATGCCAACCCCGAGTTCCTGGCCGCCATCCGGCAGCTCTTCGACGGCAACGGAGTGACCTGGCAGGTGGGCGAACTGGGCAAGGTGGATATCGGCGGCGGCGGTACCGTGGCCCAATATATCGCGCACTACGGCATGGAGGTGCTGGATTGTGGAGTAGCCGTATTGGGTATGCATTCGCCCTTTGAAGTGGTCAGCAAGGCCGATGTTTATATGGGCTACAAGGGCTACAAGGCCTTCCTGCAGTCCTTCGGCACGTCCCCGGCCAAAGCAACCAAAGCAACCAAAACCACCCGCCCCCGCACGACCAAACCTAAACGCGGGTAGGGGGCAATTTAACACAGATTCACACAGATGAACCACAGATGTTCACAGATGGGTTTTTAAAATGTTATTAAGAACGCTAGGACAATCAAGGAGTCTGTGTAATAAAGAAAAAGACCAAATTTGATTATTATATACACTGATGGGCAGATAAAGACTTCGATGGGCACAGCATTGAAAAAATCTGTGTTTATCTGTGGTAAATCTGTGTCCATCTGTGTTGAATTCGTAACCCCGGAGAGGAGGTGGCGAGTGTGGAGAGACTGACGCAGATGGTCCGGGCGGCGGGTTGAGCTGCCAAGATAGGGCCGGGGGCCCTGGAGGATATCTTGTCCGGGTTAAATATACCGGGCCATCCTGATCTGCTGGTCGGTTTTGCGGGGCGGGATGATGCGGGCGTCTACCGCTTGAACGATAATACGGCCTTGGTGCAGACCCTGGACTTTTTTACGCCCATGGTCGACGACCCCTTTGTCTTCGGCCAGATAGCCGCCGCCAACGCTTTGAACGATGTTTATGCCATGGGGGGGCGGCCCCTGCTGGCCATGAACATAGTATGTTTTCCGGAATGTGAAGATAAGGAAGTCCTGCGCGGGATACTGGCAGGGGGGCTGTCCAAGATAAATGAAGCCGGAGCCTTGCTGGTGGGCGGGCATACCGTAGATGACAACGAGCCCAAATACGGGCTGGCGGTAACCGGCGTGGTGCATCCCGAGCAAATCATCGGCAACCATGGAGCCCGGCCCGGGGACCTTTTGATTCTCACAAAACCCCTGGGCAGCGGGGTAATTACTACTGCGCTCAAGGCCGATATGGCAGCAGAGGCCGCAGCGAAGGAAGCGATGCGCTGGATGTCCACGCTTAACCGGGAGGCGGCCGAAGCAATGCAGTCAGCGGGTGCCCATGCCGCCACCGACATCACCGGTTTCGGATTGGTGGGGCATCTGCGGGAAATGGCCGCCGCCAGCCGGGTTAATGTAGAGATGAATACCGACCGGCTGCATTTTATGACGGGAGCGCTGGATTACGCCGGGATGGGCCTGGTACCGGCCGGGGCCTATCGCAACCGCGACTATGTGATCCCCCATGTTAAATACCGGAGGGAGCCGGATCCAGCGGTTAGTGACCTGCTGTTTTCACCGGAAACCGCCGGAGGTATGCTGATTGCCCTGGACCAGGGAGCGGCAGAGCGACTGCAAGCCGAGCTAACCCGCCGCAACTGCCCGGCCTGGGTAGTGGGCCAGGTCCCAGAGCCCGGCGCCGGCCAGGTAGTGATACGCTAAAAATTTAGGGAGTGGGGGAAGATGGAGCGCAAGCAGTTTAAGCTGGGCGATATTGTCCGCATGAAGAAACAACATCCCTGCGGCAGCTATAACTGGGAGGTGACCCGCACGGGCGCCGATGTCAAGATTAAATGCCAGGGCTGCCAGCGCATTGTCATGCTCCCCCGCCTGGAGTTTGAAAAACGCATGGTCCGGGTAGAAAAAACTGATACATAAAAATCTATGAGCCAATGGAACTCCCGCCCATAACCTTTCATAAATTCCCTGCATATAATATTAATAGACCGAGGGTCCAGACTGGCATGCCGGGGAGTGAGGACAATGAAGCTTAAGGTAGCAGCGGGGAACCGCCAGTTTCATGTAGGAGACCTGGTGACCGTCAAGACTATGTCGCCAGACGATCAGTTTTGCATACTGGCTTTTAAAGAGGTTGAAAAAAGTGAAGTAATGGCGGTGTTAAAGGCCTTGTTCTCCGAAACCTACATCATTGAAAAGCCCTTGTCCGAGCTGAACAACCTGCTAATTCGCGGGCGCTTATAAGAAGAGAACCTATTTATATGACAGAACTGATGCGGGGCAACCCGCATTTTTGTTTATATTAGGAAATTTATGCTCAGCATATAATTGTGGATAAGAATGTATAAACAGTTTAACAGGTTATTCTTACCACCTTTTGCACATTTGGTTGGGGAATGGTATAATACGACATATTTTAATACATTCTTAGCAAGGATAGGTCATTGTTGTTCTTCAATTTACCCAGTAATTCTAATAATTATAGAGAGAACGTTATGGGGGTTAGGGGAGAATTTGTTGGAGTCAATACCAGACCGGGTTAAGGTGAAGATCTCGCCAGATAAGATGTTGGCCTGGGTGGTCGTCGAGGCCTATGATCAGGTAAGTCCGCCTGAAATTATGGGGGCTCTCGCTGCTGCCGGAGTAAAGTACGGTATTATTACTGAAAGAATCGAGCAACTGTCTCTGCAGTCCCAGGCCGCCACCTATCTGGTGGCCGAAGGAACCAATCCCATACCGGGCGAAGATGCCATCATCACTTATCATTACAGTCCACCCGAGCGCAAACCTGAGATTTCTGAAGACGGTACCGTTGATTACTACAACCTGGGTTCGATAATTCAGGTTGAAGCCGGGCAATTTCTGGCCTCGCTGGAACCTGCTACCGAAGGAGAACCGGGCTATAACGTGCTGGGAGAACAAATTGCGCCCAAACCCGGGAAACCGGGAAGATTCGCGGTCGGCAAAGGGGTATTGGTCAGGACCAATGCTGCAGTAGCCGAGTATGACGGCGCTTTATTCTGGCAATCGGGTAAGATGGGGGTAACCCGTTTACACGTCATTAATGGCGATGTGGATTTTGGCGTGGGCAATCTCGAGTTTCCCGGCAAGTTAATCATAACCGGCTGGATTAGAGACGGCTTTAAGGTCGAGGCGGAACAAGATATCGAGGTTAGAGGCGGTATCGAAAACGCCACCGCCATTTCCCGCGGTGGGTCGGTATTTGTGCACCAGGGCATTAACGGGCGGGGGCGGGCCCAGGTCAAAGCCTATAAAAACATTGAAGCCCGCTATATCCAGGAGGCCCAGGTGGAGGCGGGAGAGGATGTCGTAGTCAACGAGTATGTTTTGCGCTCCAATATCAAGGCCGGACAGGCCCTGCTGCTGCAAGGGCGCCGGGGCAAGATTCTCGGGTACAATGAGATTATGGCCGGGTCCCGGATATTGGTGAATTCTATACAGTCGGACCGCGACCTTAATATGGTGGTCAAGGGTTTTGACCGGCGGGCCTTGTTTGAGGAACTGAACCGCCTGAAGGAAGAGGTCCAATCGGATGAGGAACGGGTTCGCTATTTGGCGGAAAAGATCCGCGAACTGGCACGGGAACAGACGGTGGAGAACCTGGAGGTTTTAAGAAAGCTGCTGCCTACCTATAATACTATGCTGGAAAAAATCGATCAGGCCAAAGACGAACAGAACCGGATCAACACTACTTTGCGACTGACCCGGGGTGAGGGTATGATCAAGGTTAAAGACCGGGTGCATCACGCCACCTCTTTCCGCATCAAGAACGACTCGGTGGAATTAAGCCGGGAACTCAGAGACGTCACCATGTATTATGATGCCAATGAGGGCAGAATTATAATTGTATCCTCCTGATCAGGCCGGTTTTTGCCGGTAATCTTCCCGCATTTTTTATAATATTTGTGTTGGACAACACAATGCGACACATTTTCCCTTGCATTGCTCTCCCGGATACTGCTATAATCATAAAGTCCCTGCTCCGGCCTTGAGTCGGGGCCATTACCCATTATTTTTTAAAAATGGGTTAGACCATAGGGAGGAGGTGTAGCGGTGCGCGATTATGAGATGATGTTTATCCTCAAACCGGATCTGGAAGAAGAGCAAAGCGTCGAGGCGAAGGAAAGGCTGCAAAAGATTATTGCCGACTTCGGCGGCGAATTTGAGCGGGAACTGGACGGTTGGGGCAAGAAACGTTTGGCGTACCCCATTGAGAAATACACGGAAGGTGTTTATTCTGTGTGGCGTTTCAAGGGGCAGCCGGAGACCATCCAGGAACTGGACCGGGTCATCAAGATCTCAGACAAATTCCTGCGCCATATTATCATCCGACAGGATGAAAAATAAGGTTTATTAGGGTTGGGGGGTAAAAGCATTGTTAAACCGAGTGATTCTAATCGGGCGTCTTACCCGCGATCCGGAATTGCGGTATACCCAGCAGGGAACGGCGGTAGCGCGGTTTACCCTGGCGATTAACCGCAAATTCAAGCGCGAAGAGACCGACTTTATCGATATCGTAGTCTGGCAGAAGCAGGCGGAGAATTGCGCCCAGTATCTGACCAAGGGTCAGTTGGCCATGGTGGAAGGACGGTTGCAGGTCCGCAACTACGAAGGGCAAGACGGTCAGAAACGCAAGGCGGTCGAAGTGGTGGCCGATGATGTTAAGTTTTTAAGCAAGCCCGGGACAGGCTCGCCGAGCTCGGATTATCAAAGCAAACCCCGCCAGCAGGATGATTGGAACGACCTGGGCCGTGAGGTCGGCATCGAAGAAGTAGACTTCGTGGATCCCGGCGATGAGGTCCCATTCTAGATCGCAAGGAGGGAATAACGTGAAGAAGGAAAGAAGAAAGAAGAGACGTCAGTGCAACTTCTGCGCTGATAAGATAGAGCATATCGAATATAAGGAAGTTTCTCGCCTGCGCCGGTACATCACCGAGCGCGGCAAGATACTCCCCCGCCGGATCACCGGCAATTGCGCCCATCACCAGCGGCAGTTGACCATTGCCATCAAGCGGGCGCGCACTATGGCTATGCTGCCCTATACCGCAGAGTAGCCTAAAGAAATAGCAAGAAATCATAAGGAATCCTTCAAAACGGAGGGTTCCTTATTTTTTTGGCAAGGTGGGACAAGGTGGTATCTTGCTCCAAGTGAAAGCGCCGGGACACGGGATCTGTCCTCTTGTCCCACCTGTTAATTTCCCCATAAGCAGGAAATAGCCCTTCTCTTGCAGAAGTCTAATGCTGGGAGGTGAGATGATTGAGAGCGCGAGCTCGCGAAATTGATGTAGCCAAGAATCTCAAAATGATTGATTGGCTGAAAGCGGAGATAGTCGACGCAGTTGCGGAGCTATTCAAATCCCTGTTAATGAAGAGTTCAGATGCGGTATGCGATGCCCTGGCCACCCTCATTATTCTGGCTTATATCCTGGGTCAGAAGGTGGGAGTCGGCTTTGCGGCAGTGGATGCCAAAATCAAGAATAAATTGCACCTGAGCCTGGAGAACTCCCTGGGGGGAGAAGAATGGCAGGATAACCTGTCCGAATTGCTGGGCTACCTGGAAAAAACAAAGAGGTGACGAATGACGGCCTTTATTCTATTCTTATTACTGAGTTGTTTGCTGGCTTATATGCTGGCCGCCTGGCCGGCGGCTGCCCTAATAACAGCAATCGGGTGGGGAGCGGTCCTGATCACCGCCGGATTATATTTGAAGAGAACTCATTTGATCATATTATATCTGGCCAACGTAGCCGTTATCTACCTGACCGGCGGCCTGGTCAGCACCATCTATATTATGGCCCTTTGCGGATTGGCCATGATGCTGATGAGCTATATGGCCTGGCGGGGCGCCCATTATTATGAACTGCAAAGGGCCGGGGTGGCAGTTGCCGTGGTAGGCCTGTCGCTCTTTCTGGGCATCAGTTATTTCCAGGCGCAGGCCGACTGGAAGCAGGGACTGCAGGGCGAGCTGAACACCTATATCGAGCAAAGCATGCAGAGCTATGAGGAATCGGGGCTGGCCCAGCTCTATGAAGAGCAGGGCATTACCCGGGAGGACTTCCTGCAGAGCGCCAAAGAGGTGTCGCGGGCGATAATCCAGCATATCTACGCGATTTTCTATCTTCAGGTAATCGTTACAGTATTTTTCGCCCTACTCTTGGCCGTTTTTATCAACCGGAAAAGAGCGGATGAGCGTCTAAAGAAAAAACCCTATCGCCAGGAGATGATGGCCTGGCAGTTGGTTTGGGTGGTAATAGCCGGTTTGGCGCTGTGCCTGTGGGGCAGCCGCGAGGGCAACGGGTTGTTCTATGTCGGCTCCAATGTCCTGGTGGTACTGGTGCCGATAACCGTTTACTATGGCCTGGCCGCGGTATTATACAAGATAGGGCAGATGCGGGAGACACCCCGCCGTTGGTTTACCGTCATAACCGTGGTGCTCAGCACGCTCTTTCTCCCGTCAGCCTTGATATTCTTCAGTATTTTTGGCATGTTTGACGCTCTGCTGGATTATCGCAAATTGCGTATAGTGAAGGGGGATTAACATGAAGGTAATATTGACCAAAGAGATCAAGAATCTGGGCAAGGCAGGGGAAATCAAAGAGGTTGCGGACGGTTACGCCCGCAATTATTTACTGCCGAGGGGGTTGGCGGTAGAGGCTACCACCAACAATATCAAGGTCGGCGAGGAAAAGAAACAGAAGGTGCAGAAGGCCAAGGACCGTGAACTGGCCGAAGCCGAAACCCTCCGCGACAAGCTGGACGGCAAGACTATCAAGGTTCCGGCCCGGGCCGGCGGCGGCGACAAGCTGTTTGGCGCGGTGACCAGCCGCGAGATAGCGGAGGTAATCCACCAGGAATACAAGCTGGATATTGATAAAAAAAAGATTGATCTCAAGGAGCCCATCAAACACCTGGGAGAATACCGGGTGAAGCTGAAAATCTATCCCGCTGTACAAGCGGAGATTACCGTGGTGGTGACAGCGGAATAAACCCAGGAGGCATTAGTGACGCAGTATACGGTAAAGCAACGATTCACGAAGGATTCCGATCCGGAACAGGAACACGACCTTAATCTAAGGATAGAATCGATCTACAAACACCTGGACAATATTTACGGCACCCAGGGCCTGATACTCCGGGCCAGTAAAATGGACGTTATCGATCTCATGGGATCGCCCCGTATAACCGACCGGGTCCGGGCCCTGCGGCGGATACTGCAGGAGACCCCCCTCTCAGCCGAATTGCAGGAGGAAGATATTCCCGTCTTGATGGACGGACTGGAAGAGATGCTGGCCGATATCTATGCCCGCCAAATGGTGGAAGACAAGCTAGAGCAGCTCATCCAGGACAAGATGGATAAGAAGTACAACGAGTATATCCGGGACATCAAGCTGGAGGTACTGAAGGAGCAGAAGCCCAGCGCGGAAAACGCCTGGACCCTCAAGAAATTAGGCCGGCTGGAGAAGATGGAATGCACCAGTCTCAGCCGCTCCGCCCTGGAGATGCTGCGGCCCGCCAGTCTGAAAGAGGTAATCGGCCAGGAAAAGGCCATCAAATCGCTCATAGCCAAGTTAAACACCCCTTATCCTCAGCACATTCTGCTCTATGGCCCGCCTGGCGTGGGCAAGACCACCTGCGCTCGCCTGGCCTTGGAAATGGTCAAGGGGCGGCGCGACAGCATCTTTGCCAAGAATGCGGCCTTTATCGAGGTGGACGGGACCACCCTGCGTTGGGACCCGCGGGAATCCACCAATCCGCTCCTGGGCTCGGTGCATGATCCCATCTACCAGGGAGCCCGCAAGGAACTGGCTGAAGAAGGCATACCCGAACCCAAGCTGGGGCTGGTTTCCGACGCCCACGGCGGCATTCTCTTTATCGATGAGATCGGCGACATGGAGCCGTTTTTGCAGAGTAAGCTCTTAAAGGTTATGGAAGATAAAAGGGTATTCTTCGAATCCTCTTACTTCGATCCCTCGGATGAACGGATGCCTCGCTATATCAAGCAGATGTTCGAGCAGGGCGTGCCGGCTGATTTCGTATTAATCGGCGCCACCACCCGCAGCCGCGAGGATATCAGCCCTGCTTTCCGCTCCCGCTGCATGGAGGTCTTCTTCGAGCCGCTCAGCGTAGCGGACATCAAGCAAATCGTACAGATATCCGCCCATAAGCTGCGGCTCTCTATTCAGCCCGGGGTTGACGATGTAATCGCTGATTATACCTCGGAAGGTCGCGCCGCCAACAAGATCCTGGTAGACGCCTATGCGATAGCCTTGAGTGAGACCCGGGCCCGCACCCCCCGCATAAAAATCCGGGCGGAGCATGTCTACGAAGCCATCCAGAACAGCCGGATGGCTCCGCATACCTGGAACAAAGCGACTCCCGGCAGCGAGGTGGGCAGGATATTCGCCATCGGGGCTTCCGGTTACCGCGGCGCTCTGCTGGAGCTGGAGGCTATCGCCTTTGCTCCGGAAAATGGCGGCGAGGGTACGATAAGATTCAACGACACCGCCGGCACCATGGCGCGCGACTCGGTTTTCAACGCCGCCTCGGTCCTGCGCAAGGAGTGCGGCGAAAACCTGGGTAGCTATGACCTGCATATAAACTTCGTGGGCGGTGGCAAGGTGGACGGGCCTTCAGCCGGAGCCGCCGTTTACCTGGCCATCTACAGCGCGATTAAGGGCATAGGCATCCGCCAGGACGTGGCGGTGACCGGGGAACTCTCCCTGCAGGGCAGGGTAAAACCGGTGGGCGCCCTTTATGAAAAGATCTGCGGTGCCCGCCAGGCCGGGGTGAGAAAGATCCTCATCCCTCTGGACAACCTCAAGGACATACCCGGCGGCATACCCGGTATCGAAATCGTTCCCATCGCTTACATAACCCAGGCCCACGCACATATCTTTGAGTAAGAAATGGCAGCATATCGTAATGGTAGGGGCGGATGCCGACGTCCAGGACGGACTAGTGCCGCGGTGCCATGGATGGCAAGAAGCGGCCATATCCGCCCGTTTCCGCGAACCCCAGCTCCACAGAATTACACCCAATCATTGACACAGGATAGCGCTTTTTGCTAAGATAAGCTTGCCGTCTAATGCGGTAAATTAAGGTTTGTTTTTCAGACCATAACCGGGAGGAATGCCGGTGTCAGCAGTAGTATTAATCGGAACTCAGTGGGGAGACGAAGGCAAAGGCAAGATTACGGACTTTCTAGCCAAGCGGGCCGATTGCGTAGTCCGCTATCAGGGAGGAAGCAATGCCGGACATACCGTCGAAGTCCAGGACGAAAAATTCATGCTTCACCTGGTACCGTCAGGCATACTCTATCCCCAGACCCTTTGCGTAGTTGGCAACGGTGTAGCCCTGGATATGGGCAACCTGATCAAGGAACTGGAAGGCCTGCAGCAGCGCGGGATAGATACCGGCAACCTTCGGATCAGCCTGCGGGCGCCGCTGGTTATGCCGTATCACAAGAAGATCGATGAACTGGAAGACCGCAGCAATGGAATCGGCACCACCAAGCGCGGGATCGGCCCCACCTACGCGGACAAGATCAACCGTATCGGTTTTCGCATCTCCGATCTGATATATGAGCCGGAATTTTTCGAGGCCCGCTTCAAGACCCAGGTGGAATATAAGAACCGCATTATCCGGGAGATATACGGCGAAGACGGCTTCGACTATCGCCAGTTAATGGACGAATTATTGAGCCAAGTCGAGGTGCTCAAGCCCTATGTGGCCGACACCTCCTATCTGGTTTACCAAAATATCAAAGAGGGCAAGAAGGTCCTGTTCGAGGGGGCGCAGGGTACCCTGCTGGATATCGATCACGGTACCTACCCCTATGTGACATCTTCTCATCCCATCGCCGGCGGAGCCTGTGTGGGGGCGGGAATCGGCCCGACCTGCATCGACAAGGTACTGGGCATTGCCAAGGCCTATACCACCCGGGTGGGAGAGGGACCCTTCCCCACCGAACTGACCGACGAGTTGGGTGAAAAGCTGCGCCAGCGCGGCTGTGAATTTGGTACCACTACCGGACGTCCCCGTCGCTGCGGCTGGCTGGACGCGGTAATCCTGCGCTACGCCGCGCGGGTCAACGGATTGACCGACCTGGCGATAACCAAGCTGGATGTGCTGGATGACTTCCCGGTCCTGAAGATATGCGTAGGCTATCGCTATGAGGGCAAGATGCTCTATGAATTCCCGGAAAATATCGGGGTGCTCGCCAAGTGCGTGCCGGAATACATCGAGATGCCGGGCTGGCAGAAGGACCTCTCCGATGTCACCGAGTGGGCCGATCTGCCGAAGGAAGCCCAGGATTATATTGCCAAGATCGAGGAATTGTCCGGGGTCAAGCAGTCCATTGTGGCCGTCGGCCCCCGCCACTCCCAGACCATAGTGAGCGGCCAGTTGTTTGACTAATTTGAAAACACCTAATCCATGATATATAATACCAATAATCCGGGCGCGTAACTCAGCGGGAGAGTGCTACCTTCACACGGTAGAAGTCGTGGGTTCGAAACCCTCCGCGCCCACCATAAAAAACAAGAAACCGGGTTTTATTCCCGGTTTTTTCAATAGGGCTATGATACTCGGCCCTCGGTTTCCTTATATCTTTTATTGGTGGCGATTAAATAGATAATCTCAAAGATACCTACCGTGTTAATGATTAACAGGGCTATATACCAGCCGACTTGTTTGAGACGGGCCGCCCGCCACAGGGCCCACCCCTTCCAGAAAAAGGCCCAGATGAGCAGGGGCGTCAATATCTTGGGATTGTTTAAATACGGACTAAGCTGGTTCAGCAAGCGCAACACTTCCCTTCCGCTGTTTTACCATATTGTAACCTTTCCCCGCTCAATAATTCATCGAAAAACCAGGAACTTCCCGGTTATTTTCACAAGAGAAACGACCGCCAGATAATTTTTAAGCTAAACCTTTTCTGCCCATCCGACGATATATCAGAAAAGGAGATGACGATATGAGCACCAGGATCAGCGACGAATCACTATTGCTTTCCAAGTATTTAGCCAACAACTCCAACAAGACGGCGGAGGTGGAAAAGACCGCGACTTCCACCACGACTTCCGGAAAAACGACGAGCAATACGGCAGGTAGCAAATATGATTCGCTGCTTTTGAGCAGCCAGGCTGATCCCTATGTTTACAATACCTATAACTCCTCCGGGGAATACGAGGCCACGCCTTCATTAATAGATTATATGGATGACGGCGATAAAAGCAAAAGCAGCAGTCTATTCGGCAGCAGTTCCTCGGATTCGGACAGCGATGCCTTAAAACTGCTGGGAGCGGCCGGGGGCAACACCGTTTCCCTGGTGGATTTCCTGGATAGCGGCAACAGCAGCAGTACCAGCGACGGCTACAGCTCCTACTTCAGCCAAATGTCCGAAGCCAGCGCCACCAAAACCAACGCACTGATTCAGCAGGCGCTGGAAAAGATACAGGAAAAAGAATCGTCTTCCAGCAAGAAAACAGATAAAACCACAGCAGTATAATTCGGAGACTAACCGGAACACAAGCAAAAGGCTCCCGAACTTGAGGGTTCAGGAGCCTTGTTTTCTTAATCCCGGAGCTATAGGGATAGCGATGGGATGCTAGGCTATCTTATTACTGCGTTTCCAAATCTTCATCTTCTCGGCTTCGGCGATCAATTCATCCCGGAATTGGGGATGAGCCAGGTTGATAAGCTTCTCGGTCCGGGCCCAGGTGGAGGCTGCTTTCATCGATTCGGAGCCCCACTCGGTGACGATAGTACCCACCATCTGACGGGGAATGGTGGTGATGGTCCCCGGTTGGAAGTAGGGCACTATCCTAGATTTGAGTTCACCGTTCTTGGTGGTATAGGTGGAGGGTAGACAGATCAGGCTGCGTCCGCCCCGCGACCAATAAGCGCCATTGACATAGTCCATCATGCCGCCGTTGCCGGAGATCTGACGAAAACCGGAACTCTCCGCGTTGACCTGGGAATATAGATCCACCTGCAGGGCCTGATTGATCGATATCAGATTATCGATATTAGCCAGGCGGGTGGGCATATTGGCATAACCGACATTGTAAGAGGCCAGGGCCGGGTTATGATCCACCCATTCATACAGCTTTTTGCTGCCCAGAGCAAAGGTGTATACTATCTTGCTTTCATCTACATTTTTCCTGGCCCCGGTCATCTTGCCGGATTCCCATAATTCCATGTAGGAATCCACCAGCATTTCGGTATTGCCCCCCAGATCCTTGAGATCAGTCTCGTTGATCATCTTGCCCAGGAGATTGGGCATTCCGCCGATACCCAACTGGATACAGCAGCCGTCACTGAGATAGGGGATAACATTTTGGGCAATCTTATGATCGGTTTCCGTCGGCTCAATGGCCGGCAGTTCAAACAAGGGCGGATTATCACCCTCCACAATGCAATCCACCTGAGAGATGTGGACCTGCTCGCGGGCGCCGCCCAGCGCGACCGGCATGTTTTGGTTGACCTCGACGATTACCTTTTTTGAGCTGAGTATCTGGGCATAGGTAACCGCATTCTGCAGGCCGAAGTTAAAATAACCATTCCTATCCATGGGACTGGTCTGCACCATGAAGGTAGAGCGGGGCACGGTACCATGCTTGACCGGGTCGTCCCATACCCCGGAGAAATACCATTCCGCTTCACCAAAAGCGACTGGGTGATAGAATACCCCGCCGCACCTTTCCTGCATAGCTCGCGTCACCGCACTGAATTGTAGATCCATATAGGTGAAGACTTCACCCGCCGGGTCCTTCATCACCACTTCCGGCACCGGCAGTACGGTAACCGCCGCCATAACTTTTATGTCGCTCAACTCGTCCTTACGCGCAGCCAGGGCCCGGTCGCAAGCGATCGGCTTACCGTTGAACATGGCATAATCGACCCAGTCGCCCGATTGAATAGATTTGACCGCTTCTTCAGCGGTGCAGAGCTTCTCTTTATACATCTGAATATAATCCCGCGACATCTCAATACCCCCTTTGTAGACCTAATATTTTTATGCTCAAATTATACCAGGGCATATTATATAATTCTAGCAGTTACCAAAACGTATATTCTATTGTCAAACAATCAGAATAATTTGGGAAATGCCACCTCCATCCCTGGAAAAACCGGGGATTCTGATGTTGTTTTTAGACCATTTGTTCCAATATTCTGAAGAAACGCTCGAAAGATTTAATAGATTTTTCATATTTGTGGTAAGAACCGGATATTCTTGGCGCGGGGGAAATATATATTGCCAGCGGGCTTGCCCTTGGCGGATAATTAGAGCAGAATTTTCTGCAAATAACGCGTCAGCTCCACTATGAAAGGGGTAGGTAAAGATGGGTCTGTTCGATTTTGTCTCCAAGCAGTTTCTGGACATCATTGAGTGGGTGGACGACACCGGAGATACCCTGGTCTACAAATTTCCCATGGCCGACAACGAGATTCAAAACGGCGGCAAACTGGTGGTACGTCCGGGGCAAGCGGCGGTCTTTGTCAATGAGGGACAAATCGCCGATGTTTTTGCCGAGGGCACTCATAACCTGACTACGCAGAACCTGCCGGTGCTGGGCGATCTCAAGGGCTGGGCTTACGGCTTCAAGTCGCCATTTAAAGCCGATGTCTTTTTCGTTTCCACCAAGCAGATTCTGGATCAAAAGTGGGGCACCCCCAGTCCGATTCTGGTTACTGACCCCAAATTTGAGCAAGTGCAACTCCGGGCCTTTGGCACCTTTGGTTTTGAGATTACCGATCCCAAGGGTTTTGTCACCACGGTTTCCAGCACTAACCGGGTGTATAAGGTCGAGACCCTGCGTGACCAGTTGAAAGACTTTATAGTGACGCATCTGGCCCCCATTCTCGCCCAGCAAAAGGTGACGGTGGCGGAGCTAGCCGCCAACTACGGTATTATAAATGAGGCCTTGCAGGCCGCGGTGAAGCAGAGCTTTGAGAATCTGGGCCTGGAGATGACGCTGTTCACCATCTCCAGCATATCGCTGCCCGACGAGATTCAGGATATCCTGAATGAACGCACCCGCATCAATATGATGGGGGGCATGGATAATTATAGCCGGGTACGCAGCCTGGATGTCATGGAAGCGGCCGCTGCCAATGAGGGCGGCGGGGGCATGATGCAGGCCGGCATGGGATTGGGCGCCGGAGCCACCATGGGTCAGGTCTTGGCCCAGACCATGGGTGCCAACCTGGCTGCCGGCGGCGCTCCTTTGCCGGGAGGGCCGGCAACTCCAAGCGCCCCGGCCAGCGCCGGCGCTGTCTGCAATAATTGCGGGCAGGCCCTGGCCGTCGAAGCCTTGTTTTGCAGCAAATGCGGGACCAAGGTCGCCCCGCCTCAGCCGCCAGCGGCGGCGGAGGCCAAGTTCTGTACCCAGTGCGGCAATAAATTGGACGCCACAGCGGCCTTCTGCAGCAAATGCGGCAGCAAATTATAGGGGGTGGGCGGTTTGATAAAGCATAGAAATAGCAGCAGGTATATTATGCTGGGACTGACGTTGCTACTGGCGCTGGCCCTGTTGGTAGCACCGGTGGCTATGGCCGGTGTGGGCAATAGCGTTTCTCATAGTTCTTCCGGCTCGCATAGTTATTCCGGGGGCGGGAGCAGTTCGCACAACTATTCCGGCGGGGTGCCTATCTTCGTCGGCGGAGGATTAGGCGGCTCTCACCTTAGCCTGGCCACGATAATACTAATCGTAGTTATTGCTTATTTTATCTACCGGAAATTCACTAAAGACATGAGCGGCCTGGAGGATTGGAATCCCATGGAAGAGGGGGCCGCCACCACCTATCAAGGACCGGTGGATCTGTCCGCCTTGAAGGCCAATGACCCTGATTTTTCCGAGGACAGCTTTATGTCCTGGGTAAACAACATGTTCCTGCAATTGCAGGAGGCCTGGCAGGAGAAGGACTGGAAAAAGGTGCGGCCCTTCGAGTCCGATGAATTATTCAACACCCACAACAATCAATTGCAGGAGTATATAGATAATGGCACCACCAACGTGATTGATGAGGTGGGGATTTTGCGCACCGCCATCTCGGGCTATCGGGAAAGCGGGGACAAAGAGGTCCTGGAGGTTTATCTGAAATGCCGGCTGAAGGACTATATCATCCGGGACGACAATAAGAAGGTTATCGAAGGTGACCCGGATGACGAGATCACCATGGAATATCTGCTGACCCTGGCCCGCAAGAAAGGGGTCAAGACCAAGGAGAGCGAGCACACCAGCGTCACCCGCTGCCCCAACTGCGGCGCCAGCATCAGCATCAACGCCTCCGGCGAGTGCGAATACTGCAACAGCGTCGTTTCCAACGGCGATTTCGACTGGGTGCTCACCAAGTACGAGGTCATTTCCCAGAGCTAAAAACGCATAACACGCTTAAAAAGCTGCGGCTAATCGACGGATTGGCGGCAGCTTTTTTCTTTGGGCCGAAAAGCCGAATTGCTGCTTTAAATCGGAATAAAAAATGCACCCTTCCTATAAATATTTATATAGTAAAAAACCATAGCCAGTTTTGGCGCTGGATAAGCATACAGAGGGGAAGGGTTTAATATGGCTTTTAGAAGGAACCAGGGGTCAAGGCCGGCGCTGGCCGCGGCGCACGCCGATTTTCACCGGTATATCCGGGCGGTGCAAGCGGGAAAACATACCACCCATAACGGGCAGGGCCGGGGGCTGGGCTTTCTCCCCCCGCCGCTGGATCTTTCGCATTTAAAGGGACGCCGCCTGCTTTTTGGGGACGCCCCGGTAAATTTACCGGCCCAGTATGATCTGCGCCAGCAGGGACGGGTGACGCCGGTCGGGGACCAGGGATTGGCCGGCACCTGCTGGGCCTTTGCCTCGTTCGGCTCGCTGGAGTCGTGTTTGCTGCCGGGGGAGACCTGGGATTTTTCCGAAAACAATCTAAAAAACCTGATGAGCGACGAGTGTCCTCAGGGTTATGATCGCCGGCCCGACGAGGGGGGCAATGAGTATATATCGACCGCTTACCTGGCGCGCTGGAGCGGCCCGGCTACCGAGGCCCAGGACCCTTACGACCCCTATGCCGGAGGCAGTTGTCAGGAATTTTCGCCGGCCAAACACGTTGGGCAGGTGATTTACATCCCGGACCGCAAAAATGCCCTGGATAATACTAACATCAAAGAAGCAGTAATGCGGTATGGGGCGGTGTATACTACCTTTTTCTACGGCGACAACTACTATAATCCGGCCCAGGCCGCCTACTACTATTCCGGGCAGGATTATTCCAACCACGCCGTAGCCATCGTCGGCTGGAACGATAATTACGACCGCAAGAATTTTAACCAGAAGCCCAAGGCCAACGGCGCCTTCATTATTAAAAACAGTTGGGGGACCGATTGGGGCCAGGAGGGGTATTTCTACATCTCTTATTACGACAGCAGGGTGGGCAAGAATAATGCCCTGTTCAATAATGCCGAGCCGCCGACCAACTATAATGTTATTCACCAGTACGATCCCCTGGGCTGGGTAGCCTCAGCTGGATTCGGCGGGACTACCGCCTGGTTTGCCAATATGTATAAGGCGCCGGCGGCCGAGGATTTGCAGGCGGTGGCCTGGTATGTCGGCGCAGCCAACGCCCCCAGCCAGCTCTTTTTGTATGTAGACCCGGAGCCGGGCAATCCCCGCAGCGGCACGCCGGCCAAGAATATCAGCCGCACGGTCAGTCAGCCCGGTTACTATACCTTTGCCTTCCAAAAGCCGCAGCCGCTTGCCGCCGGACAGAGATTCTCTGTGGTGGTCAAACAGGAAACCCCGGGTTACAACTATCCCATGCCGATAGAAATGCCGCTGGACGGCTATAGCAGTAAGGCGACCGCCAATCCGGGCGAAGGATATATGAGCGCCGACGGCAGCACCTGGCTCGATGTCACCGAGGAATGGGCCAATACCAGCGTCTGCCTGAAGGCTTTCGGCAACCGGCGATAAAGGGCGGCAAGTTGACGATTAGCCCTGAATAGGGTAATATATTGATGTCGCGAGCGGGAGTAGCTCAGTGGTAGAGCACCGGCTTCCCAAGCCGGGTGTCGAGGGTTCGAACCCCTTTTCCCGCTCCATTATTATTTTCTGCGTAAGCAGACTGAAACCGTTGTCCTCGCAGAGGGCTCCAAAGACAATGCCGGCACTTTAGAGGATTTTCGGAATTGCTTTTTTAATGTTTGCGCCCTGGAAATTTACCCCAACCAGTTATTACATACCTGGACTAACCGGGGCTAAAGCAGATTCAACAACTTCCTGTTCCTTGGGCAATATCTCTGCAAGGATGCTATCTAAGGTATCTGCCGACTGATTATATTATTTGCAAAATTATTGTAAAAAAAGCTATAATACTGACAATTAATAGATCTTGCTTGCTAGGAGCAATTTAATGAATGAAAGAATAGATATAAGTATAGAAGCCTTAAAAAATGCGATAGAAAACTTAGCCGAAAAACAAAAAAGCATTATGACTGGATGGTTAATCCGTTGGGCAGGATACATAAAAGGAGAATCAACATTTAGTTCAAGTCATTTAAAGGCTTTTCGACGAGGGGAAATTTTGCTTGTTGATTTTGGATTTCGCCAAAAAGTGAACTGGGCGGATATCATTATTCGGTAGTTATGGACAAAAGCAATAATCCGGGTAACCCATTAATAACTGTTATTCCATTGAGCTCTTTAAAGGAAGGACGCAACGTTCACCCAAATGACGTAGACCTAGGGTCAAACTTAGTTAATGACATAGATCCTGTTACTGGCAATAATTTAGCTAAGTCTTCTGTATCAATAGCGGTCATCCAACAATTAACATGTGTCAGTAAGCAACGGGTTATTCGCCCGTTACATAGCGATGATCCAGCAATTGGCATGATCTCTCCCGTTAAAATGGCTGAAATTGATAGAAAAATTGCCCGGCGATACCTTTCGTCTCTTAGAATTAGTCCTGAGCAGGTTGACGAATAGAGTTATGTAGGTTATATTATAGATACTCAATCACGAAAGTGATCCTAAGACTTGACTCAGTAGGAGCCTTGCTGAAAAGCAGGGCTCTTGCTTTTTTTGTATAGGTGTTTTTTTCAACATATCGCCTGCCTAGCGGTGAAGATTGAATGGTAGGAACCCTGATTAAAAGAACCGTCCCCCGTGTAGCAGAATGAATACTCTATGCCCTCAGCGCACTTCATTTTTTCCTCACCCAGAAAAGAAAAGTGCACCGGTTGCGCACGACCGATGCCGAGTACCTCATCGGGTGGAACAAGTGCTAATTATTTGGGGTTTTAAAATAACATTATGAAGAAACATTTATAAGTATAGAGATAAGATATGAAATAAAAATAAAGGAAGCCTGAAAAAAGCATTAAGAATTGATGACAGTTCGCGGGATGCAGAATTCGATGCCCAGGCCGCTCGCGTCCGGCCGGTAGGCGGTGATTTCTCCGTTGAAGCGGGTAATGATTGAACGGCAGATCGACAAACCCAGGCCGGTTCCGCCTAAGGCCCGCTGGCGGGAACCGTCGCTGGAATAGAATTTATGAAAGATTAAGCCCAACTTGTCCTCGGGGACCCCCACCCCATTATCTTCTATCCGGATAATTACGGAGTCCCGCTCGGAAAAGGCCTGGAAGCGAACGACCAATTCGCTGGTTCCCGCATATCTGACCGCATTGCTGACTATATTGGCAAAAAGCCGGCGGAGCATTATTTCATTAGCCAGCACCGCATCATTGTCCTGCAACTGCTCCCCCCATTGGAGATCATAGCCCAGACCGGCCAGTTCGGCCTCGTATTCCCGGGCAATCGATGTATACAGGGGCTTCAGCAGGAGGGGTACCATCTCAATGGTGTGCAGTTCGCTTTCATTCTTGGAGTAGGCGGACAGTTCATCCAGCAAATCCATGATAGAGTCAGTTTTGCTCCAGATCAGACGCAGGTATTCTTCCTTATGGATATCGGAAATCTCCTGGTTGGAAAGAATCAATTCCATGAAGCCCCGGATCGAGGTCAGAGGGGTTTTGATATCGTGGGTGAGGGCCATGATCATATCCTGTTGCTCGCCCTGCGCCTCAATCAGCCGCTGGGCCATTTTTTCGAAGCCGACGTGGAGGTCGGCGATTTCATCACGCCGGCGGGGCTGGGGATCGGGGCTGATTTTGAAGGAGAAGTCCTGATAAAGATTGAAGGTATTCAGCTGCTTGATCAGCCGGTTCAATGGGGTGGAAACCATGAATTGGAAGAGCACCACATTGGCCAGAAAGGTGGTGCCGAGGAGTATTCCGAACAGGCGAAAAACCTTGAGAAAGGCAACGTGTCCCATGCCGCCCGGGGTTTGCACATAGGAAATATATGAAATAATCAGGGTATAAAAAATTACGGCAAATAGCAGAAAAATCAGCGGAATCTTCATACGAAGTTTCACCGGTCAACCCTCCATCGAAAACTTATAGCCCACGCCCCAGATAGTCTTGATAAAGTCGCAGTCGCGGCCCAGTTTACTGCGGAGATTCTTGATATGAACGGTAACTGTGTTGATATCCCCGAAGTCGTCGCCCCAAACCGCGTTGTAGATGTTTTCCCGGGTCAGGACCTGGTTGGGATGCCGGTAGAGATAACTGAGAATCTGGAATTCCTTGGCCGACAAATCAATCTTGCGCTGGTTCAAAAAAACCTCATAGGAGTCTTCATTGATAACCAGGGGGGAGGTTTCTTGATTAGGCAGGATTCTCTCGCGCTCCATTTCCATGCCCAGCCGTTCGAGCTTGCGGAAATGAGCCCGGATGCGGGCAATCAGCTCATTGATGCTGAAGGGTTTGGTCATATAATCATCGGCGCCGATTTCCAGTCCGACCACCTTGTCGATCTCCTGATCCTTGGCGCTGAGCATCAAGATGGGGGTGTGCCAGTCCTGGCGTATGCGGCGGCAGACCTCCATGCCATCCATGCCCGGCATCATGATATCCAGGATGACAAAGTCAACCGGCTGCTTTCTCAAAATATCCATAGCCTCCAGACCCGAGCCGGCTCCGATAGCGGCAAAGGATGCATAATGCAGAGCCTCGATAATGAGCCGCCGGATGTCGGGATCGTCGTCCACTACCAGAATCGTATACAAATTATTCCCCCCTCCATCCATTGTACCTATCTTATGGAATAGCGCAACCGGCTGATAAATCCCCCCTGACGGCGGCCAGAGACAAGCCGGTATTTACAAGGCGGGGGCTATCCAGTATACTATTAAAGTAATTCAAAGCTACCCCTTGAAGCCCTATATAAATAATGCTAAACATTCTGTAGGAGGTACATAAACTTGAATAAACATATTGTTACTATAGTAAAACCTAATCTGAAAAGGGATGCGGCGGAGATCAACTGCAGAGAATGCGCGACTTCGTGTCAATCAGCCTGCAAGACCTCCTGTACCGTAGGCAACCAGGTTTGCCGCAAGCAATAACTACCGGTTGATAAAGGGGGATAGGTGTCTCCCTTTTTGTTTCTAAGGGTATGACAAGGGGACGGTTCTGTTGTAATGACGTGCCATGGCAACAGAACCGTCCCCTTGTCATACCGGACGAAAAGGCCTGGGAGGTTGATGTTTTGTTCCGCCTGGCAGCTTATGATTTTGATGCCAATATCCATATATATAGCTATCGTGATCTAAATATCGCCCTGGATGTAAATAGTGGGGCTGTTCATTTGCTGGACGACCTGGCGGCTGCTTTTATCAAGGAGCTGATGGGCAGCCGGGGCGATATGTATATGGCCATGGAGAAATGCATGGTGGGCTACCCGCAGGAAGCGGTCATGGAGACCCTAAACGAGATCATGGCCCTGATGGAAAACGATTCATTGTTCAGTGAAGAAGACGAGATCGACCTGGATTTGGCCGGGTTGCCGCTCAAGGCCCTCTGCCTTAATGTGGCCCACGTCTGCAATATGAACTGTGGATATTGTTTTGCCAGCCAGGGCGATTTTGGTCTTAAGCCCTCCCTGATGAGTTTCCCAACCGGACAGCGGGCGTTGGACTTCCTGGTGGAAAATTGCGGTGGAGTCAAGAGCTTGGAGATCGACTTTTTCGGCGGCGAACCCCTGCTCAATGCCGGAGTGGTAAAAGAGCTGGTATACTACGGCCGCGAACTGGAGGCCAAAACCGGCAAAACCTTCAATTTCACCCTGACCACCAATGCACTACTGCTGGATGACGAGATGGTCGATTTTATCATTGCCCAGGGAATATCAGTAGTGCTCAGCCTGGACGGCCGCCCCTCCACTAACGACCGTTGCCGCACCCTGAATAGCGGGGGAGGCAGCTACGAGTTGGTACTGCCCAATATCCGGCGCATAGTTGACAGGAATCCGGTCAGCTACTACATACGGGGAACCTTTAGCCGCCATAACCTGGACTTTGCCCAGGACCTGCGCCATATCATCGACCTGGGTTTCCCCAACCTGTCCCTGGAACCAGCTATCGGTTCCGCGGCGGAATATGCCATTCAAGCGGAAGATCTTCCGCAGGTCCTGGCCGAGTATGAACGACTGACCGACGCCCTGCTGGAATACTATCAGGCAGGTCAGGATATTCATTTCTTTCATTATAATCTCAATCTGCAGGAGGGTCCCTGTCTGGCCAAGCGGCGCAGCGGCTGTGGTGCCGGGGTGGATTACCTGGCGGTGACCCCGGAGGGGGACATCTACCCCTGTCATCAACTGGTAGGCAACGAAAAATTCCTGCTGGGTAATGTGGCGGACGGCATCCGGGAGACCGGAGTGCGCCAGACCTTTGTTCGTAATGACCTGGGCCATAAGGCGGAATGTATGGTTTGCTGGGCCAGAAACTTCTGCGGTGGCGGCTGTCATGCCAACAACTACCT
>Ga0074198_1000674_pt1 | contig 31117 bp, 31 predicted proteins | sample EPASupsiteSAE323_FD_64527 | JGI IMG/M metagenome (GOLD analysis project Ga0074198, IMG submission 64527) | Bioremediated contaminated groundwater from EPA Superfund site, New Mexico - Sample SAE3-23 | ecosystem: Environmental > Aquatic > Deep subsurface > Groundwater > Contaminated ...
TCATCTGATTATTTCAACCCTGACAGCATATCGCAGATTGAACGGGCAGCCTGTTTTGCCCCGCCCATTGCCATGATCACCGTGGCAGCTCCTGTTGTAACATCACCTGCCGCAAATATCTTCGGGTGAGAGGTCCGGCCATCTTCACCCGTGATAACATTGCCTGCCCGACCTCTTTCTATCCCTTCTATCTCTCTTACAAGCACCGGATTAGGACTCTGACCAATTGCAGATATTACAACCTCGCACTCTATTGTAAATTCATCTCCTGATATTGGTTCAGGAACAGGTCTTCCGCTTCCATCGAGCTGGCACATACGCATCCTTACACACTTTATCCCGGTGACTGTCTTCTCTCCAAGTATTTCCATGGGATTTGCACACGGGATAAACCCGACCCCCTCTTCCCTGGCATGATGAACCTCTGCTGCTCTGGCAGGAAAATCCTCCTCTCTACGCCTGTAAACGAGGGTTACCCCGGCTCCCATCCGACGGGCTGTCCTTGCAGCATCCATGGCAACATTTCCCCCCCCGACAACAACAACACGGGTGAGTTTTGCAACTGGAGTATCATAATCAGGGAAACGATCGGCATGCATAAGGTTGACACGGGTCAGGAACTCATTGGCTGAGTAGACACCGCTAAGGTTTTCACCCGGAATACCGAGGAGAGATGGGAGGCCTGCACCTGTCCCCAGAAGAACAGCATCAAACTTCAACAGGTCTGTGATCGGGACACTCCTTCCGGCAAGATGGTTAAGTTTTAATTGAACCCCCATTCCAAGAATGAGGTCTATTTCTGCTTTTACGACATCCTTTGGTAACCTGAATGAAGGAATACCATAAGTAAGCACTCCCCCTGGTGCGTGAAGTGATTCAAACATCACGACCTCATGCCCTTCTTTGGCAAGTTCGCCTGCTGCAACTATTCCCGCCGGACCTGACCCCACAACCGCAATCCTCTTTCCAGTCCTTTTCTTCATTATTGGTAGAGTAAGTCCGTGCATCATCTCCTGATCTGCAGCAAATCGTTCAAGTTGTCCGATTCTTATCGGACTTTCCTTCTTTCCAAGGATACAGAGTGCTTCACACTGCGTCTCCTGTGGGCATACTCTCCCGCAAATTGCCGGAAGAAGGTTCTGTTCCCTGATGGAGGTCGCAGCAGCAACAGGATTTCCGTCTGCAATAAACTGAATAAATGCAGGAATATCAATATTAACCGGACAACCGTCAACACATCCGGGCTTTTTACACTGGAGGCATTTTGAGGCCTCCTCCACAGCCTCCTCGAATGAGAATCCCGTGTCTACCTCATCAAAATCGGATAGGCGGATATCCACCGGGCGATCTCCCATTAATTTCCGCCTCCGCAATTGCATTTATGGCTCTGCCACAGGGAAAGTGCCTCTTTCTCCTGGTCACCATAGTAACGTTGGCGTTGCATCAGTTGATCAAAATCAACTTTGTGTGCATCAAACTCTGGGCCGTCTACACAGGCAAATTGTGTTTTTCCATCCACACTGCACCTGCATGAACCGCACATGCCGGTCCCGTCCACCATAACCGGGTTAAGCGATACAAATGTTTTAATTCCCTTCTCCCTGGTTGCCTGCGAAGTTACCTTCATCATAATCGTAGGGCCGATAATCCATACAGCATCGATATGCTCTGAATTTATAAGTTGTTTTAAAAGATCTGCAGCAAAACCGTGATGACCTTTGGTTCCGTCATCTGTTGCGATATATAATCTGTCACAAATCTTTTCCATCTCATCTTCGAGAATCAGGAAATCTGCGCTCCTCGCACCAAGCACCCCTATGACTTTGTTACCCGCTTCTTTCAAGGCTGAAGCAATGTAGGGAGTGGAGGCTATTCCGACTCCGCCACCTACAAGCACACATGTCCCGTAACTCTTAATCTCGCTTGGTTGCCCTAAAGGTCCGGCTACATCTGATATGCTTTCGCCCTCCGGGATATCAGCGAGACTGTGGGTTGTCTTTCCCACGGCCATAAAAATAATCCTGACAAGTTCGCCGGATATTCCGGATATCGTAAGAGGGATCCGCTCTCCTTTCTCATCCACTCTGATGATGAGAAACTGCCCTGCCCTGGCATTTCTGGCGACATGAGGCGCATTCACCCATATCTCAAAGACATTCTCTGCAATTTTTCGTGATTTTTCGATATTATACACCAGATGTCACATCCGGAAAGACTTTTTTGCCGATATTTATTGCCCTTAGATCTTCTTTACTTTACGCACCCTGACAGCTACTCCGCGGGAGGATCTGATCATCTCATCCGCTCCCATGGCCGCCCGTCCGGTTGCAAGTGCCTGATCACCTATAACCAATACCTCATCTCCCGGTCTTATCATCGGATCTGCATCCTGCACCCCGGGAGCGAGAATATCCCCCTTTGGAATAAAGTTATCAATATATACTCTGTAACCCGTCTCAATTAGTGACCATCCTTCAAAGGTCGGCCTTATGGTTCCGTGTCCGGGATCCGTTGAGAAGAGGAGATTTCTGCCTTTTTTTACTACCTGTTCAGGATACGAACCTTTCACCTCAAGGTTGGGACTTCGAAGGTCATACCCGAACTGGAATGAGATCATCCCCCTTACCATATGTGATTTTACTTTCCTCTCTCCTGCAAGTGCCTCACTTAATGCACTAAGAGAGACAGAATCTGCAGGTTTCTCGTTGTTACAGGTAAACTCCGGATTAAAACCCGCCTGCTCTGCCGCATCTTCGACAATGAGTCTGGCATCCCCGTCTACATGGGCGATTATACGCCTGTATGGATGACGCTGGAAGTATCTGACCAGTGTCCTTGTAATCTGATATCTCTCCTCATGGTCCCAGTACCCGGTGACGGGGACATCATAACATGCAGCAGGATATGCAAGTTCGATATCCCGTGGAACGAGTCCGAGCGGAGAGGTAAGGATAAGTTCGTGGGCCCGTCTTGATATGGCCTGGATAAATTTCTGATGAGACTTTGAGAGGGAATATGGTTTTTTTGCAGAACACGGAATTATCACGGCAACATCTGAGATCGGGGGAATATACCGGTCGCAAAGCCGGTTTGCAAACCTTCTGACCTCAACCCTGTGCAGACAGTCACCTGATGAGGCGATCAAAGGAACCGACCTTGATACTGGGGTGCTCTGCTCCATCCTGTCAGTAAGATCATGGATCCGCATCATTGAGACATAAACAGATCTGCTACGACACCTAGCTTCCACAAGATCCCTCATGGTCCCGTCATGGATCTTCCTTTTGATAAGTGCCAGTTCTGCCTGCAGGTTTATCCTGTTATGTTCAAAGAGATCTCCATTTTTGCAGCCGTTACATGGGCACACTCCCTCTTCCATGAGATTTTTTGGGTAAACTCCATCAGGCAGACAAAACTGTTCTCTTGATGATGCCAGATCCACGGCCTTAAAGTCGAAGATATCAAATCCCAGGTGAACCAGGACAGCGACATTATCCGGAAGTGCAGCTCCCGGAAGATACCAGCAGGTGTCAGGCGGAAACTTTGTTTTTAATACTTCAAGCTGATTCAGGAGATCCCGTGGTCTGTTTAAAAGGGTATGCCACCCCGGAGTAATTACTGTATCTCCTGATAAAACACTGGAATCTGCATGAATATGGACCGGAACGGGTTCTTTTTGATCCCAGAGAAAAAACCGCTTTACAAATTCAGGTTCCTCAAGAGGTGGGATAAATGATCTTTCCCTGTCAGTAAGAACCGGAAAGATACTATCCATGTCATATGCTGCCGGAAATATATGTTCCACCCCGTCTTCACCCAAAAACTTTCCAGACCGGGCTGTTGCATCCCGGTATATCACCTCAACTCCTTTCATCAACGATCTCCACTGTCGGCAGCATTCTTGTGACAATATCTCTCCAGGCCTGACGACACCTTATGGTAAAATGTGTATCCGGATTTGCTTCGATAAGTACCCTGATACCATTGCATCCGGTCTTTATCATCTCCTCATCAAAGTCCGGGATCTCACTCTGTCCAATCGGAAAGGTCTCAGAGAGTTCCTGAGGGAAAGGCCCGAAAGGTGGTCTGAAGAAGAAGACAGTATCAAAACCTTCTTTCTGCCGGGTTTTGATATGCCTGCTAAAACTTATCAGGGCCCGATTCCCTACCTCAAACCTTCCAACCAGTTGCTGGTACCTTAAAACTTCAGTCCTCATGCAACTCTCTGATCCCCTGTAAAAGAACCTTCGTTTAGTCTCGCGGTCAGTTCTGACAAGTTCCTCTGAGTACTCAAGGAGTGTCCTGTAACCCTTGAGAAGTGCCGGATGACTCCGGCATCGTTCATCGACAAGTTCCCATAATACTCCGTCACGAATGGCCTGACGAACCCGGTTTATCTCCGCAAGTGTGACACGAAGATTATGCATTGCAAGAAGTTTTGTCCGGTCAGGTGATTCATTAAGTTCTTTGGCTGTATGTCCCTGGCAGACCGGGCAGGGACATGGAAGATAGGTCAGCTCGTTCAGGTGGTAACTTCCATGTGAAGTCATATACCTTCCATCTTTTGCATACAGAGCATATGCAGCGGAATCAAAGAGATCACATCCCATTGCTACCGCCAGTGCAAACATGGAGGGATGACCTGCTCCAAAGAGATGAACACATACGGCGGGAGACAAACCCTTCTTTGCAGCCATTACAACTTTTACAAGTTCTGAATACCTGTATGATTCCATCAGGGGAACGACCGCCCCAATCGGGCAGAACCTTATGCCTAAGTCAGATATTTTTCTAGCTGTCTCTTCCCTTATATCTGGGAAGAGCCCTCCCTGAACCGGGGCTGCAAGTGTATGATTCGGGTGATCGGTGATGTTCTGTGCTTCAATAATCCTTTCGAGGGTTATCTTAAGATCCTGCTCTACTACGTCCCTTGTAGCATCAGGATGAGTGGGGATATCAAGAGGAACAATAATATCACTCCCGATGGCCTGCTGGAATGCAATTGTCTCTGCATTGGTTATCTGAACCTCTCCGTAAACTGAGAGTTGGAATGACCCGGAATCAGTCATTATCACCCCGTCAAATCCCAGGGTTTTAGATAGTTTATCTTTTAGTGCCTGATCCCTGAACTCGGAAGAACGTGAGAATATGTAAGCATTGGTGATAATTGCCTCTACACCGAGTTTTTGCATCTCATCAGGAGTGATAAGATTAAGATGCGGGTTTATCACGGGGAGCAGGGCAGGAGTCCGGACGGTCTTTCCATTACATGTTATCCTGCCGATTCTGCCTGCGATATCCTTCTCAAGCACCTCAAAAGAGAAGGTCATGTATGTGCTCTCTCACTAAAGATCTGGCCTTCAAAAGTTGAGATCTCAACAGAAGCCGAAAGCCATGAATCTTTCGGAAGACCTGCTTTCAAACATGTATGGCCGAGAAATTCCCTGGCATTCCATCCCCATTCAACCGGGACCTGCGGGAGTAAGAGTCCTGACCTTCCATATCCCCTGGCAATAAGGCCGTGTCTTCCGACCACAATTGCAGAATCACGCTTTTCAGGTAGTACGTTTAGTACCTCCGGCTCGGTCAGGACTGTAACTTCCACCTCAATATCCGGCAGTTCATCCGGGGTGACTGGTGAGAACCTTGGATCTTCGCTGGCAGCTGAACATGCCGCACTTCTAATTGCCGCTGCAAGAGGCATCACGGCATGAGGAAAACCTATACATCCGCGAAGTTCTCCTTTTTTGGTTAGAGTTACAAAAACGCCCCTGCGTGTGGAGAAGATCCCGGGAAAGTCGGGTTCCTTGTATTGATCTCCCGCAACATGTTCCCGGAGAACATGACGGGCATGGGAGAGGGCAGAGATCCCCTCTTCAGGTGTGAGCAGTTCCATACTGATTCATGAGACCTTCCGTGTATATATCCAATCAGGTAAAAAGAAGAGAATCAGGATCAGAGTGCATCCAGAAGTGACTTCAGTCCTGCTTTTCCAAGAGTAAATGCCAACTTCGGGTTTGCTGCTATTATGTTTTTAATCATACTTAACATACTGAAATCTGAAAGATTCATTTTTGAGACTGAATGAATTATTGAATTGAGAAAATCGTCATTCAGTTTTACAAAGACTTCTTTGAATTGATAATTCCGCGCAAGAGCTTTTCCCAATTCTGAATCACGCCAAGTACTGTCATACTCCTGGAGTTCTTTGGCGCTGGTATCACCCTTTGATATGGCTTTGGTTCCGACTTCGGCTGCGAGTTTTCCTGAGTATAATGCTGCGTATATGCCCCCGCCGGTCATGGGATCCGACAGGCGTGCTGCATCCCCTGTAATAACAAGCCCGTCTGCAACGGTAGATGTAAGAGGGCGGCATATAGAAACCCCCCCGGCGATAAGTTCAATAGTCTTCCCGGTTGGAAAATTCTTCTCGACAAACCGGTTCAGATAGTCAATCGGGCGATTGCCGGGTTTTAAGCGATCCCCTCCCATCCCTATTCCAACATTTGCAGTCTTCTCACCTTTTGGGAAGATCCAGACATAACCTGCCGGTGCGATCTCATTACCTGTGTAAAACTCAGTTGCATGTGGATCGATGTCAATTCCGGTCATAAGGTACTGGGCACAGCTCTCGATCTCACGAAGCGGGACAGTTGTATCAACCCCGCACCACCGGGAAAATTTTGACTCGACTCCATCCGCTGCAATTGTTAGTTTTGCATGCACTTCGTCAATCTGCCCGTTATATTCGATTAATGCTCCTCTTACTGCACCATTATCCATAAGCGGGGAGATGGCACGTGTTTTTACCCTGATCTCTGCTCCGGCCTCTGCAGCCTGCCAGACCATATCTCGGTCAAATATCTTACGATTAAGAACAAATCCGACTTCAGATCCGGCTTTTTCAGGTTCAAGAGTCATCTTGAAACCATCAGGCGCAATAATGTTGGCCTTGTCAATCTCAGCCGCTATCCACTGTTCTTCAGGACTTTTGAAAAATTCGTATAGAAGCTTTTTTCCAACCCCTTCAGCACAACGAACCGGTGCTCCGATGGCAGGTCGTTTCTCACAAAGAAGAACTGAAAGCCCTTTATCAGCAAAGTTCTTTGCAGCAACAGCTCCGGCAGGACCGCCCCCAACAACCAGAACGTCATATTCGCGTCTCATTTTTTAGCCTCCAGCGCACCAAGGGGACAGGCACGGACACATATTCCACATGTGATACAGGTATTATTATCGATATCCAGATAGGCATCGATGAGTTCTAATGCGCCTTCAGGGCAGACAGAAACACAACAGCCACAATAGGCACAGATTTCCCGATGAACCTCGATCATTGCCTTAAGTAGTCTACGGGAACTTCCTTAAGGATTCGTATGTATCATTGAAAACCGGGGATATCAAAAGATCCATATCTGCCACCGCCGCCAGGGTGGAGCACTATTTCCCCTCTCCGAAAGGCCATGATTGCATCAGATAGAATAGGTGATATTTCACGGATCTCTTCCTGGTTCGTCTGTGTAAGGATTGTTATTTCATCACCAAAAGCCTGAATACAACGATCATATAACTCCCTGCACCTTCGGACCGTTGGACCGGATGTATTGAGAATCCGTGAAATGATCTCTATCAGTGGGATAAGATGCAGGTATTGTGGACGCGGGGAAACGATGCCTGATGACAATGATCTTGCCCTGTCTTTAACTCCTTTTTTAATACGCCCGTCATCATCAGGACATCTCCATTTAAGGTTTGTAGCATCTTCCAGTGAGTAATGCCTGAAACAGCGGCTGCATGCAGTCTGGTTATATTTACCTTCTTCCGGAAAGAAACCAATATTCATCACGATCGATCCGGAAGAAATGGCATTCATAACTCCTTTTACTGAAAAACTGTTTAGGTTAAGGATAGTACATTCTCTTCCGAGTTTGGCAGGCTCAGGGCTGTGTGCATCGGAGTTGGTAAGAAAAGGGATGGAATCCAGTTCCAAAATTCCCGCCCCATAACTGCTGTCTGCAGAAAGACCCAGCTCCAGCAGATCTACCTGTTCATCTCCATAACATGAGGCCAGTGAATCAAAAGCTGCATATACTGAAGTATAAGGCGTAAATGCATGGGCAGGACCTCCAATCCCTCCAACATCATGAACCTGCCGCAATATTTCATCACCTGGCAGCTTTACCTGTGGGCGTCCGTTTGATCTGATATTTTTGCTGGATCCTGAAAATCTCTCTGCAAGATCTGCCGCTGCATCAAAATCCGGAAGCACTATCAGATGATGGACTCTTTTAAGACCTTCAACTTCTGTTGTAGGGATGACCAGGATATCATCCGGAACAGGTTGTTCCAGCCACATCTTACGCCACTTAGGATGAAGAATATCTCCTGTCCCTATAACTGATATACCCTTGATACGTGAACCGGCAAGTATCTCCCCTGGTAACATCCTGGGAGAAGAAGCCATTGAAAAACAGGAATGAATATGAATATCAGCAGCGTGATGCATTATCAGCCGATGTATGAGAGTTCTTCATCAGATTTCTTCTCCTGTTCAAGGAGACGCTGAAGGGCAACTTCCATCTCTCCTGCCCGTTCGGTAAGTTTTGCATCATCAATTGTTATTCCGAGCAATTTTGTCAGAACTGATAGAACGTTTGTGGCACTCTTCGGGTCAACAAGATACCCTGAAGTCTCACCCATCAGGCATATTCCCTCTATTCCAAAGGGTTTTGCCAGTCCAAGCATCAGGCCTGCTGCTCCGATAATTCCGCCCCCTGGCTCACCCTCACTAAATATTCCTCCGGCGGTCTCAACCTCAGCTTTAAGTGATTCCTGGTTAATTGCAGCGATTACCCTGGTAACTTCAAGAAAATGACCTACGCCATAACCGCCTATTGTATATATCCGCTTTACTCCAAGTTCCCTTGCAATATTTACATACAAATGCGAAAGGAGGTAATGTCCTTCACCAGAAGTGCTCTGAAAGTCTCCGACAAGGAAGAGAAATGAACCGAGTTCCCCTTTATACCGGTATATTTCATTATTACACAGTCTTACGGTTCCATTTTCTGATATTATGACCTGGGGGGGGAAATAGATAGAGGTTATTTCGGCAATTCTGGTAGCCCCAAGTTCATGCATAATATGCTCTGCTACCAGTTTGCCTACGTGTCCGATACCAGGAAGACCTTCGATGAGGATAGGAGCTGATCGATCTTCCAGAGTGATTGATTCATCATATTTTATGTTAATATCTTCCATCATCGTGATATCCCTTGATTATTCAATCAATAACTGATAAACAATATCAGGTCACAGGTTCATTCTCCGATACTTCCCGTATTTGTCTTCGGGAGAGTACCTGGCAGGATGAGGGCTGTGAGTGGGTTTTCCACAGTGAACACATATATCAGAAAGAGTATATTTTTTATCTGTAGGGCAGTACCTGATTCGCCCTTTCATGCATGTTTCCCGGACTTGGATCTCCGGGTGAACTTGCCTTCTCCACCCGCACGTTTTAAAACCCCAATCGCTGCACTTGAGGCCTTCTCAAGTGCCTTTTCTGCATCCTTATAATTAGATGCAGTAACCTTGATTCGATAATTAGGTGCTCCAAGGTAAGTTATCTCGATCTCAGTTCCATCTACCCTGGGTTCTGCACTACGAAGTGCCCTTCTGATGATATTTACCCCGTCGGATTTCGTGGATCGTAAAAACATGTCGCCTGCTATTGTTACTGACGGAAGTTTGACATTCTCTTTTGCAACGTTAAGAAGTGCATCTGCAATACCTGATTCAAGGTTAAGTTTGTCAAGGGATTTCCTGCCTCCCTCGGTTACCAGTTCTTCAAAGACAGAATAGAGTTCCCCGTACTCATGATAGAGCAGGTTTGTGATCTCAACAGTAAGATCTTCTCTTCCTGCGGCTTTTGCAGCGAAACCAATCCATTTTCGGGCTTTGGATTCGTTCTTCCAGATACGGATCTTTTCACGTCTCTGATGCTCGTTAACATCTTTCAGAGAGAGATCTATGTGTCCCTTCTGGGAATCGACGTTCAGTACTTTACAAACAACTTTCTGACCTTCTCTTATATGATCACGGATGTACTTAATCCACCCGCGCGCAATCTCAGAGATAGGAATTAACCCCTCACGATTGTCATACTCATCGAGTGTAACAAAGGCTACGAAGTCTTTGACATTTTGAACTGAACAGACGACCAATTCCCCTTGTTCAGGCCAGGCTCTCTCCTGCATCAGATGCTCACTCAAGCTCAGATATGATCTCTGCTTTAATTAGTGCTTTACCACCGGTAGGAGTGGCAAGATTTGAACCACAGACAATGCAATCGACATGTGTGGATGCCCGATTAAAGATAACCTGCTCATTTTCACAGTCAGGACATTTGACTTTTACAAACTTGCTCCGGTTTTCACGCTTTAAAAGTACCATTTATTTTACTCCGTAAGTTCGAATTTTCCAACTCTGTACCCTGGTCTTAAGTGCGCTTTCTTGCAGGTACTGCAACGGTACCTGATGTTGATCTTCTTTGTCGGTTTGTCTCCTCCAGGGACCTTGGAGAACTTACCCATGTTGCCAACACGACCTCTTCTTGCTTTCTGTCTGTCGATCCAATGTAATCCTGTTGTCTTTCCCTTCTTTACCTTTTCAATCTCATGTATCTGATGACTATGACAGAAGGGACAATATGTGCGAAATTTTACTGGCATCTTCATAAAACTGGCCTCACCTAGTGTATAGAATACCTACATCATTAGCCCGGGTGCATATTTATAACTATGTTGCGTTCTGCAAGAACCTGAGCATTTCTCATCGGGAGTGTGAGAATGTCCCCTTCCATGACTTCATAGGTTCTTCCATCAACCCCCATAAATGGTTCCATTTCTGAAAGTGCCCTGACAATTACATAAGAAAAAGGAGTATCTGAATTATTATCCGCTCCATCTGCTAAATCCTGCATATCCGCGCGATTATCATCCTCCTGAACACTCTCACAGGAATCAGATGCCTCGGGATTTGTCATAATAACAGGCTGTACCTGGCCTGATCTCCAGTCAATGAGCTGCCTGCGACCCTGCGTAATGGCTTCAACAATCCTGTTGAACATCTCAAGTTCAGAGGGGATCAGTACTCGTAATTCCTCGCGATCTATGAAAGAACCTTCTGCCTGGCTTTGAGCCAAACTCACTACTTTGTCTGTTCTGATCTTGAAGAGTTCCTCCAGGGTTGTTCTGACACTTGCCACCTTCTCAATAAGCACCCTTGCTTCATCTGAAAAAGGATCTTCAAGGATAAACACCTCCTGCTGCATCGATTTGATCTCAGATACCATGGAGGTATAGAGATCACCCGGAATCTGGGTAAGTGTCCCGGTATCCCGTTCGGAAAGAAGGATAGTCCTGATATCATCAAGATGCACTTCCGGATCCACCTCCAATATCCGCCATCCCTCTGCAGCAAAGAAAGAGAGCTACAGCCTCAGGTACTTTTGATTCTCCTTTAGGGACATCATATCTGGATCCAAGCATTGAGATCTCATACTCCTTAGGTGAATTCACAGGGATACTTCGATCTCCAAACGCAACAGCATCAACTAACGGATCAAAACTTTCAAAGTCTTTAATCTCAAGAGGTATTGCTTTAAACCCGGATTTTGCATGAAGTGAACCAGGAAGCCGGATAAGCCTTCTGACATCCGTGGTAACCGGCTCGTCAGGCTGGACTGCACTCTCGTGGATAAGTGGTAACATGGGACTCTCACGCTCTGCAGATAATGCATTAAAGACCCTGTGTATGGTCTGATCCCTGAGAAGGATTGATGAAGGCCGTTTATTTAAGCCATTTATGAGATCCGGAATCATCCTGACAAATCTTTCTGCATAAGTACTTCCAATGCCCTTAAGTGCTGCAAGTTCTGCTTCTGCTTCACCAGTGGTTCTCTCCTGCAAAGAATTCAGGTAACTGATAAGTACGGTCCTGTACCGTTCATGCCATCCTCTTCTGTTCTCCTGCCATTCCCTTAAGAGGATTGAAGGATTAATTCCTGTCCCACAGAGATAATCAATAAGTTCCCTCCGCTCCTGTGAGCCGAAGTCACGAAATGCAATCTCCTGAATATGAACATGGTAACCCCGCCCACCTGAAAAGACGAGTTTTACCGTTCGCATATCTATGCCCAGTTCACAATCCAGAATCGAAAGCAACTTTAAAGTCTCTTCCTTGATCCGGGCCAGCATATCCTCATATGAACCCCTCATTATATGATCTGCATCAAGGTCAAAGATCAGATCTGCACCAAGCCAGTCTTTTTCACCCATTACCGGTGCCTGTGGCGTCCGGTAATATGCCGTTGAATAATATGCATGAGCAGGAACAAGACTTTTAAGGTAATCCTGCATCATTTCCCCGCTTGAAAATCCCATGTGCCGGCGCATCCAGATATTATCCGGATAATTCTCTTCAAAAAAGATAAACCCAAACTCTCTCTGTTCAACTGATGAGGGTGGATATATCCTTGTTTTATCGTAATAATCAGAGAATCGCTGCCTGATAAACAACCTGGTTGCGGGCTTCATGAAGTATGCAGATCCTTTACCATATATGGTCCTGATCGCTCATAACCAAGTCTACGGTAATAAGGTCTGACACCGATCCCTGCCATTATTGCAATACGCCTGTACCCGGCATTTAAGGCAAGGTTTTCGGCCTCTGACAGTAGCCTCATCCCGTACCGCCTGTGCTGTACTTCATCACCTTTCCCTTCCCTGCCTATGGGAACCACCATCCCGTACACATGCAGTTCACGAACAAAAGCAGCGTCTGATACTTCCGGCCTCCATGAATTGGCGGGGAACCTGAGTCTTGCAAATCCAACCAGTGAATCATCACTGTCAAATGAGATGAAATGTTCCTTGCCCCCTGAGCACTCATAGGTCTCTGTATGCATGACAGGTTCCTCAACAGAACCGCGTCTTCCTATTTCACGGCACCTGATACACTGGCATTGAATTCCCTGTTCTGTGAGTCTTGCTCTTGCAAGTTCACGAAAGTTTGAATGTTTTGAACCAGACACAATATTTTCTGAAGGAATGTCCCGCTGGACACGTTGCAGCCGGCAGTACCTTGGAATATGACTTTTTGCTTCTGCTACGAGATTTATGAGTACATCTTCATCATATGTCTGGTACTCACCTTTCTCATAAAGCATCTCAATTCCTGACCCGGGGGTTACAAGGGTTGGATAAATCTTAAGAAAATCCGGTCTGAACCTTGGGTCGTCAAAGAGTTCCTGTAACATCTGCCTGTCTTCTTCATAAGTGCTTCCCGGAAGATTTGGCATCATATGAAACCCCACCTTGAGTCCTGCATCACGAAGGTCGGTATTTGCCTTCACAGTATCTGCAACAGTGCATCCTCTCCTGTTAAATTCAAGAATACGGTCATTTAAATGCTGAACCCCAAGTTCAACCTTGGTCACCCCGAGTTTTAACATCAGATCAATATGTTCACGCCTGCACCAGTCAGGTCTGGTTTCAAAGGTGGTAGCAACACACCTGACTGATGCCTCCTCATTTCGCTGAAAGATCTCGTCCAAAGAGGTATCTGGAAGGGAACCGGGATCATACTCATTCATCGCCTTTATGCATTCACTGACAAACCACTCCTGATATGAAGGTTCCCGGGCTGTAATCGTTCCTCCCATGACAATCAGTTCAGCCTTGTCAACATGATGGCCCAGGTCTTCGAACTGTTTAAGTCTCGCTAATACCTGTGTGTATGGATTAAACTGGTGAAAAAAAGCCCTTTTTGCCGCAGGTTCTTTACCAGTATAACTCTGCGGAGAATGGAAAGGATGATCGGGACCTCCCGGACACGGTAGACAGATTCCATGAGGACAGGGGGCTGGTGAAGTCATTACCGCAACAGGAGCTACACCTGACAGTGTTCTTGAAGGTTTCGCTAAAAGAACAGAACGTAGTATCTCACGTTCAGCAGGCAAAGCACAGGAGAGTATCTCCGAATTTTTCGGGACACGACCCAGCCTGTACTTTTTGCAGGCCATCTTTACGATACGCCGGAGATCCCGCTTATCAGGAGAGGTTGTCAGAAGATTATCAATAATCTCCCGAAAGGCGGGTGTGCTATCCATGAAGTTAATGCTCAACAGCTATTTCAGAACTGACCATGTCTGATGAAAATCCAATAGGGGATACTGATTTTTTGTTCAGCTGGTCAACGATCTCCTGGCCAAGAATAAGGATAGCCTCTTTATGAGACTGCTTGTTTTTATGTATATGAACCGGCGAAATGTGCAGCGTATCATACCGCTCTGTAATTATTTCTTCATTGCTGATCGTTTCGTAGTACTTTCTGACGTGAATCAAAAGCATATGTAAATGTAGCAATTCTTCTTTCTGCACTCTATCACCTAGAACAGTCAATTTGTATCTCACCTCTGTCTATGATATAGATTATGGAAATATTTTATTAAAGGGAAGAATGAGAAAAGCGCCCCCATCATATCACCTCTCAATTACCGGCTTTTATGCGCACTAAATCTTTATAAAAAAACAACTTTTAATGGGAGTATTGGGGTAATCCTTCGGGCAGAGGTACTATCCTGACAAGCACCGGCGACGGACCTACCCGGCATGCCACCTGGTCATCATTCAGAACTTCAGTAATGATATATTTTTGTCCTTCAATTATGCCTATAGGATGACAGGATGCCCAGTTTTCGCAGGCTTCGTCACATTCCACGGATTTTAAGGTAATTGTAGTATTCTTCTTCACGAGACCCGGTGGAATCCTTATCTCGATAGGTGCCTCAACAACATCGACGGTCACAGCACCTCCATGATGAACAGGACATATATGAGATGCAGCCCTGATTGCTATGACCTCATACCTTCTCCCGGGTTCAAGATTATGACAGACTCTTGCAATTGTACAGGATTCACAAGCGCTTGTCCGCCCGAAATACACAAACTGGGCCCCGGGTTTTGCATAGACCGAACCTACAATAGTGACCTTCGACTTCTTTTTTTCCATATTCAATCCTCGTATAACATTTTTACAAGATTAACAGCAGACTCCCTTGTAAGTCCCATATCTAGGATAGTATATCTCTCTGGTCTTATTTCCCTGGCTTTCAGAAGTGCCTCCACAATAATTTCATCAGGTATATTTAGTGCTCTCGGCGTTGTTGGGGCACCTATGTAAGCTAGTGATGATCGAATAGATCGCCAGTCACCCCCATGCAGGTACATGGTCATAATTGATCCTATCCCGCATGCTTCTCCATGAAGAGCAGTTCCTGGCACCAGTTTCTCAAGTGCATGCCCGAATTTGTGTTCTCCACCTGAGGCCGGCCGTGAAGAACCTGCAATACTCATGGCAACCCCTGATGAGACCAGGGCTTTTACAACAATATAAGCAGCCTCCTCCTGCCCGGGTTTAATCAGACCTGCATCTTTAACCAGGATTTCAGCAGTCATCTTAGATAGAGCGGTCGCGTACTCACTGATCTGTTCACCCCGAATCCGGTGGGCAAGTTCCCAGTCAAGTATTGCAGTATAATTCGAGATTACATCTGCACATCCAGAAGCCATCAGTCTGTGCGGCGCCTTTGCAATAATTTCAGTATCAGCAACAACAGCCATTGGAGGGTGAGCTTCGACTGAAACGCTTCCGTTTTCGGTAGGGAGGGTTGCCCTGCCGGATATTATCCCGTCATGTGATGCGGCTGTCGGGACACTAATGAAGGGTTTGTGCTGGTTATGGGAGACTATTTTAGCGCAATCAATAACCCTCCCCCCGCCAACACCAATAAGGAAATCGGCAGAGGCTGCAGCCTTACTGCATAACTCGATCATGGAAGCATCCAGTTTTCCAATTATAAAACTGGTGACATTGCAGCGGTCCTTGAGAAGATCCATTATCTTCTCACCTGCAACTTCACGGGTTATCCCCCCGGTAATGATGAGAGCGGTCTTTCCCGGTCGAATATCTGATATGATGTCAGGGAGTTCAAGAAGTGCCTGATGTCCTATAAGAACGATTCGTGGGAGCTGAATCCACCTCGACTTGTTGAAACCTTCAGGCTGCAACACGGATACCGGTTCTGTATTCATGGAGTTATCAACTCATGATTAGGGAATTCATATACAAATACTACATAGATCCAATCCGATACGGTCAACCCTATACCCTGGTTGATACTTTAACTTATGCTCTGATACTGCTTGCTTGTGTCTGGCTGATATACCGGTGGTTGTTATCCTGTAAAATAACCCTCGATCGTAACTTTGTCTATGCACTGATACCATGGATCGTCTTCGGGGGGTTTCTCAGGGTTATAGAAGATACCGGGGTTATCAGATCTGACTGGCACATGCTTTTCATAACACCGTTTATCTTTTTCTTTATACTTGCCCTGGCGATGCCTTCCTTATACATATCACATAAACTGGAAGTATCCGGAAAAATTCAATCCTGGAGAAAGGCTTTTGGATTAACCGGGCTTGTACTGGTTTTAGTATCACTTGTATTTCTGATATGGTTTGGAGTAACAAAGGCCCACTTTGATCTGATAGTAGCAGGAGAAATTCTTGGATTGGCTCTTTCTTCCACCGTTATCATCTTTCTCCTGCTCATGTATGGTTTCGGCTGGGATTACCTAAAGGACAGGCTCTACCAACTCCTGATCTTTGCCCAGATGCTTGATGCCAGTGCCACATCCTATGGGATTGATCTCCACCCGGTTTCATATCAGGAGCAGCATGTGGTCGGGGGATGGCTTATCAATCTGACAGGAACAGCCTTTGTCATGTTTCCCCTGAAGCTGATTGTCCTGATTCCTGGTATTTATATCCTTGAGATGTACAGAAAAGACGGGGGTTCGGGTATCTGGTATCTTATCCTTCTTGCTATGATAATGGTCGGGCTTGCACCTGGTACCCGGGATATGATGAGGATGGTCTTGTATGTTTGAAATAAAAAAAATCCAATGGTATCTGATTTACTCTGCCCTGATCCTATTTGTCGGGTTTGCATGTGGATTTCTCCTGTCGGTAACCGACCCGGCTTTTGGGGAATCACTCCTGAAAATTTTTCAGGACATGATCGCTAATGAAATTATCGGGGATACTCCTCCGATTATGACGTTAACCCTCTTTTTAAACAACCTGGAGGCATGTCTTGTAATATTTATCGGGGGTGCTCTTTTTGGCATTATTCCGGTTGCTATTCTCTTCTTTAACGGAGTTGTCATCGGGGCAATTCTTGAGATTGCAAGAAAAACGACCGGAGAACTCGTAATGCTCGCTTCTGTTGTTCCACACGGGATCTTCGAGATCCCAGCTGTGATTGCATCAGGAGCACTCGGGCTTATGCTTGGAAGGGCGGTTACAGATGAGTTTGGTGGAAAAGGGGATGCAGCAGAGAGTGCATACCAGTATGGTCGTATCTTTGTCAGATATATCATTCCGTTCGTTGCGATTGCGGCGATTATAGAGGGATTTATCACACCCGCCATCTTACAGATGGTGACATAGGAGAGAATGAATGGAGGAACAGGAAGCAACTCTGCCGGCTAAGGCAGATTTCTCAGCATGGTACAACGAGATTCTCTGGCGGGCAGAGATTATGGATGTCCGGTACCCGGTAAAAGGACTTTATGTCTGGTTTCCGTTCGGGTTTGGCATCAGAAAACGTGTCTACAATCTCCTGAGGGAGTTACTGGATAGAGACCATGAAGAGACAATGTTTCCACTTCTGATCCCGGAAAATGAGTTCATGAAAGAGGCTGAACATATAAAGGGATTTGAAGATGAGGTATACTGGGTCACTCATGGAGGAAAGACTCCGCTGGATATAAAACTTGCTCTTCGTCCGACAAGTGAGACCGCAATCTACCCGATGTATGCCCTCTGGGTCAGATCACATGCAGATCTCCCGATAAAGGTCTACCAGATCGTAAATACATTCAGGTATGAGACAAAGCATACCCGTCCGCTAATCAGGCTCAGGGAGATCACTTCCTTTAAGGAGGCACATACCGTTCATGCAACCTGGGATGAGGCAAAGGCCCAGGTAGAGGATGCTATTGCAAGATACCAGGAGTTTTATCAGAGACTTGGGATTCCCGTGTTAATATCGAAACGTCCTGACTGGGATAAATTTCCAGGGGCAGATTATACAATAGCAGTTGATACAATTATGCCCGACGGACGAACGCTTCAGATAGGAACCGTTCACCATCTCGGGAGTCACTTTTCAAAGACATTCTCAATCTGCTATGAGGACGAAGCGGGAAAACAGCAGTTCTGCTACCAGACTTGTTACGGTATATCAGAACGTTCGATAGCTGCCCTGATCAGTCTGCATGGTGATGAGCGTGGCCTTATGCTTCCACCTGAAGTAGCCCCTGTTCAGATAGTAATAGTCCCGGTTATTATAAAGAAGAGAGAAGAAGAGATCAGGTCTGCTGCTCTTTCACTGGAGAATGAATTAAAGGCGGCAGGATTCAGAGTGAAGACTGATGATCGCGACATGAGACCAGGGGCCAAATATTATTACTGGGAGATGAGAGGAGTCCCGTTAAGACTTGAGATTGGACCCAGGGATATCGATGCAGGAGTTGTTACCGGTGTTTTCAGGACCGGGGGGAAAGAACAGATTCCAAGGGGGAATCTCTCTTCTTCAGTCTCGAAGATCTTTTCAGATGTGTTAAAGGGGCTTGAAGACCGGGCAGAAAAACATGTAAAGGATCACCTCTTCGTCGTTTCTGATGTTCAAAAGCTGAAGGAGGCTGTGACAGAGGGTGTTTCAGCAGTTCACTGGTGCGGCAGCCGTGACTGTGCAGATCGTCTGGAGGAGATCTCTGATGCCAGCATCCTGGGAACTGAAGTGAGGACTGATATTATCGATCATAGTCCTGGAAGATGCCTCATCTGTAACAAGCCGGATTCATTAGTGACACTCGTAGGCAGATCCTACTGATATGAATAGTTGTGTATCTGCTCTTACTATTGCAGGGTCTGATCCATCAGGCGGAGCCGGAATACAGATGGATCTTAAAACTTTTTCATCCGTAGAGGTATGGGGTATGGCAGTTATTACCGCTCTGACTGCCCAGAATGCCTCCAGGGTTTCAGATACCTGGGCGATGAATCCTGATGTTGTAGGGAGGCAGATTTCAACTCTTCTCCAGGATATGAGACCCGGAGCAATAAAAACCGGTATGCTCGCTGAATCTGGTATTATCCGGGCTGTTGCGGATATAATCCCTTCAGATATTCCACTGGTTATTGACCCTGTGATGGTTTCGACATCAGGATACAGGCTTCTTGATGAATCTGCTATTAAATTCCTTAAGGATGAGTTTATTCCAAAAGCCCTTCTGGTCACTCCCAACATACCTGAAGCCATTATTCTTTCCGGGCTATCAGAGATCAACTCGGAAGAGGATATGATAGAAGCAGGAAGGAGAATTCTAAAGTCCGGTCAGGGATACGTACTGATAAAAGGAGGGCATGCGACAGGTGAGGAGTCGGTAGATCTTCTTGTATCTTTAAAATGTGTAATCAGATTCAGATCTCCAAGGATCTCTTACACCGTGCATGGTTCAGGATGTTGTTTTTCTGCTGCAATTACCGCTTTTCTTGCACTGGGAATGGCTATGGAAGATGCCTGCAGGGAAGCAAAAAAGGTTGTATACCATGGAATTTGTAATGCAATATCAGGAGAGGGTGGGCAACGGATGATAAATCCGTAATAACTGAATTAAGAGTTATAACCGCTGATGTAATTCTCCCTGAATCATCTGACAAGATCGAAAGAGATCAATGAGAATTAATAGGAGTATACGGGAATTTTACACCAGACTAAATAAATCCTATTATCGAAAATGAGGAAATTTATAGATTAATTGGAGATAATGTGAATAAAATATGAAAAGCCTTTTTATTATTTTGGTATTAATCTGCATTTTTTTATTGAACTGTAATGTAGTCGCTGTTCCGGAGTGGCTTAATAATGCTGAAATTTATGTCAATGACCAGTTAATAGGCCATACCAATCAGTTTGAGACTACATATCCAGATCCGATTCTTGTTAGTATAAACGATAAAGTAAAGGCAAAAGTGCAGGTAAAAAGTGATAATTGTGAGGGGAATTTAACAATTGTGGATTCAAATGGGAAAAAAACTGAATTTGAGATACCTGCAAACAACAATCCGTATAAGCAGGTAACATTTAAGGTCGATAACTGGGGGGAGACTGAAAAAAATTTATGGATTGAGTTTGACAATTGCCATGATGGGGGTTCATTTTACTTTGGTAACTTCCGGATCCAGTATGAATAACTGGTGAATACATCTCTGTTTTATCCGTCGGCAGATTCATGCACAGATATATTCCCTACAGGAATGATCCGGCCCCCGGTCTTAATATTAACCGGTGAAGGCAGAAATTCAAGGTAACTTATAAAGGTATCTACGTCTACCGGTCCCCGATCAATAATCGTCCCGTTCTCCATCTCTGAGTATCCGTCTCCCCCATATGCCAGGAAGTCCTGTGCAGCAATAGAATAATTTGTATTCATATCGATCTCTTTTCCATCTTTGGTGATATTGATAATCCTGTCTTCAGGATCAAGCGACGGATCATATGCATAAGAGAAACCGGAGATCTGCAGGTAATGATCAGGTTTTACAGTTCGTGTCCATTGCTGGATTAAAAGTTCTTTTATCTGTTTCCCTGTCATATTTACAGTTAGTACCTGATCACTGAATGGCAGGACTGTATATACATCCCCTGTGGTAATATTTCCTGCTTCGATATCTGCTCTTAATGAACCTATATTAGTTACTGCCATGTCGGTATTCATCTCCCATCTCATGGAGTCTGTGAAGAGATCGTAAAGGGCAGATTCTCCGTTTTCGGTCAGATTGCGTGTTATAGGTTCATCCGTATAGGTAATGACGTTATTTAAAAACGGATCAGCCGCAACAAGGGTGGCGTTAAGAAGGTCTTCTGCCCCTGCATCCGGATTGGATCCGGGCCACCTGTCTGCATATGCAGGGATAATTGAAGCGGTCTTTGATATAATATCCTTTGAGACTGGATCCAGGGTCAGGTTGATATCTGCGTATGCCTCTCCATATGAATCTGCCTGAGTTACGAGTGTTGGTTTTCCTCCTGCATTGGGTGTATAATTATTTGTGAATTCATGGGTATGTGCAGAGAGTACTACATCCACATCCTCATCTAATGCGGAGACTATATCAAGAACTCTCCCGGTAAGATCTCCTGATTCTTCTGTCTGACCACTATATGGGGTCTGATTCCCGCCTTCATGAAGCAGGATAACAAAGGAGTGAATTTTTTGCTTTTGTAAGGCTTCAACCTGTTTATTGATTGATTCTGCCTCGTCTGCAAAACTTACCCCTGCAACATCCGATGCTTTTGACAACTCGACAGTATCAATGGTAACAGCTCCAATAAATCCCACAGGGATTCCGTTCACTTCCTGAACAGAATATGCCGGATAAAGCAATTTATCTGTATGATTAATATAAACATTTGAGGCAATAACCGGCCAGAATGCCCCTGGATAAGGATCTACAAGGTGGGTAATATTTGTATCCCCGTTTCCACCTTTAATCAGCCGGTTTAACTCTGAAAGGTTCCTGTCAAACTCATGGTTGCCTATGGTTGCAACCACCCTGACTCCGGTTGGATCTGAATCTTTCGGACTGTTCCAGCCAGATCTTACAAATCCGTTGAAAAACAGGATTGCAGGTTCATCCAGTAACAATCCGGATTGTGCCGGGGATGCACCGGTCATATCTCCGGGAAGTGCAATTATGGTTGAGTTATTTCCGTATTCTGATATTGCATCGTGAAGGTATGCCGAAAGAACAGGAATACTTCCAACAGGAGACCCGTTAAATGTCTCCCCTGGAATATCCTGTCCGTGGAAATCATTTACTGCAAGGATGTGAAGGTAAACCGGTTCAGCAGGTATATCTGCGGCAGGACATGCAGGGATAAAAACCAGGATGGTTATTAGGAATAATCCAGAACATAATAATAAGTGTCTTTGGTCTTTCTTAACATTATGAGATTTCTCCTGATACATATATGATCCTATTGCTTACCTGATATGAATCTGCCTCTTTAGAATACTCTTTAAATTGGTACCAAAAAGAGTTAACAATTAAGAAGGATCGTGGTGAAAATATAATTATTTAAAATAAATTATTCTAATTAATATGATCATAGTTAATATTCCTGATTAATATCGAATTGTTTAACTAATATTATAATTGATATACACAGAGAAGGGGAATTTTTAGATTTTTAGGTGGTATAATTGACGGAAACATATCTAATAAGTGCATTTGGAGCATTTTTTGCAATTCTTAACCCTATAGGGAATATGCCTTTGTTTATTGCATATACCAAAGATTTAAATTCTAAAGTCCAAAGAGCAATAGCAGTCCTTTTGTCAGGATTTATCTTTCTGGTAATGGCAGTTTCAATGGTTGTCGGAGACGACATACTCAAATTCTTTGGAATATCCATCCCTGCATTTCAGGTCGCAGGAGGAATTATTGTTTTTCTGATTGCTCTTTCGATGATGAGTGGAACACATACCAAAAATACACAAACAACAGTATCATCAGATACCAGTTCAGATCCATATAAGAAGGCAGAATCCATCCTTCCATCACTGATTGTTCCTCTTGGAATTCCAATATATTGTGGGCCGGGGGCAATTTCGACAGCAGTCCTTATTGCAACGAGGGCACCTGATGAAATTTTATATTTCTCTGCATTTTTTGTCCTCGCCGGAGTTGTACTCTTAATTCTCCTTTTTAACGGTTTTGCAGATCTAATTGCTCATGCACTCGGACCACAGGGAGTAGAGATTGTTGTCAGGATAATGGGGCTAATCCTTGCTGCTATCGGTATTCAGTTAATCTTCGAAGGACTTCTCGGAGGTACAATTAATTTTATCAACCCCTTAATCTCTTCCTCTGGATAGAATACCTAAATTATTTTATTCCGGCCATTAATTTTACCTAAAACGATGTTTCTTTAAGTTTCCTATAAATGTATACCCGGAATGTAAAACTGAGACAATACGTGCATTTTCATCTTTAAATTCCAGAACTAAACCATTTGTCTCAATCCCGGTCATATCATGGCCAGGTCTGAAAGATCCGTTAATTCCTGCTTCAATCTCACGGTAAACAACTGTATCAAGATTTTTACAACAGAAAGCCTGGATAACTCCGGGTCCGGGATATGCTCAGTCATTAAACCAAAATTCTCCTTTTTCCCGGTGTATACAACGGTTGCCATTTTCCTGGTTTGATTTACAATATCTTTTAAATTGGTAATTTTGGCGATTTTAAAGAAGAACCTGTTGATAAGCACAAGATATCGACATCAGAAGATACCGGCAGGTAATCATCAGCATGGAATCTGCCTTTTCAACCCTCCAGAGTCCATGCCAGGTAGTGAGCGGTTCTGTTGAGTCTTTATATCAATATCCCTATCCGATATGGTTCGGTCGACTGACCTGAAACTATAAAAACTACTAAAAAAGAAAGCAAAAATATTAAAATTTACTTTAAAAGAAAAATTCAGGACAAATAGGGATGGAATCCGATCATATTATATAATCTGGTTAAACAGGATAGGATATAGTCATTGTGAAATAATCGAAATTCATTATACTTACTACATTCAAATAATATTCAGACCATGAGTATTAACAGCAGTATGATTAATCCGGCAGAGACTACTCCGGTTCTGGTAAAGTCAAGTGAATACTACCAACTTAAGAAGAAACTGGAGAAAGGGATTAACGAGACCATTATCCGGAGTGTAAATGGTAAAGTCAGGGTTTGTAAGGTGGTAGATACCGTTGGAGACTTTAATATAATGGTTTCAGTAATCAGAGATCTTTAATCTCTTTTATTTCAGCTTAGTTCTCTCTTCTAATAGCATCAGTGGATAATTGTCTTTTAAACCATAGATCGTTTATGATTTGAAGTAAAGTTATTGGCAATTATTCTGTAACCAATATTATAATGTCTGTGCAGCAGCCTCTATATTAACATTTTTTGTCAACCAATTCGAACTATCCGGAACAAGATAAAAGAGGGTAACGATCGATGAAAAGAACACCCTCTAAAGCAACAGGACCGATTGATCATCTGTGGATAATAGAAGAGTGAGTTAGTTTTCAACTGTACAGTTATGTTGGGTTATAACCCATATTTATATACATAGAATTATCATTATCAATAAATAATTTATCGAACAAATCAAACACTCACCAACTTGGAAACCAGGTTAAGAGGAAATTTAATTACATGAATGAACATCAAGCCGTGGTTAATGGAATTCTTGATGACGATCCTCTCTGGTACAAAGATGCAATAATTTACGAGGTTCATATCAGGGCGTTTTTTGATAGTAACTCTGATGGAATCGGTGATTTCAAAGGACTAACTAAAAAACTGGATTACCTCGCAGATTTAGGAATTACCGCACTCTGGATTTTACCCTTTTATCCATCACCTTTAAAAGATGACGGCTATGATGTTTCTGATTATTTTAATATTCATCCTTCATACGGGTCTTTGGCAGATTTTCAGAAATTCCTCCGGGAGGCACACGAGAGAGGGATACGGGTAATTATTGAACTTGCTCTTAATCATACATCAGATAAACATCCCTGGTTTCAACAGGCTAGAAAAGCAAAATCTGATTCTGATACCAGAAACTTCTATGTTTGGAGTGAAACACCGGATAAATACCGTGATGCAAGAATTATTTTCAGTGACTCCGAATCTTCAAACTGGTCATGGGATCCCGTTGCTCATGCATATTACTGGCATCGGTTTTATTCCCATCAGCCTGACCTGAATTATGCCAATGTTAATGTCCAGAAAGCTATGAGTCAGGTTGTAAATTTCTGGTTTGAAATGGGAGTTGATGGTTTAAGGCTTGATGCCGTCCCTTATCTCTTTGAACAGGAAGGGACCAATTGTGAAAATCTTCCTGAAACCCATATTTTTCTAAAGGATTTGAGAAAACAAATTGATAAATCCTTTCGAAATCGAATGCTACTCGCGGAAGCGAATCAATGGCCTGAAGATGCTGTAACATATTTTGGCAATAGTGACGAAGTCCACATGGCTTATCATTTTCCATTGATGCCCCGTCTTTTTATGTCCCTACGAATGGAGAACTCTTATCCTATCATAGATATCCTGAACCAGACACCGCAAATTCCGAATTCGTGCCAATGGGGGCTTTTTCTTAGAAACCACGATGAATTAACCCTGGAAATGGTAACTGATGAAGAACGCGATTATATGTATCGTGTTTTTGCTCAGGATCCCCATCAAAGGATAAACCTTGGTATAAGAAGAAGACTGGCTCCATTGATGAAAAACGATCGAAGGGAAATGGAACTGATGAACATACTTCTATTCTCATTTCCCGGATCACCCATTATTTATTATGGTGATGAAATCTGCATGGGCGATAATTATTACCTGGGAGACAGAAACGGAGTCCGGACTCCTATGCAATGGTCTGCAGATAAAAATGCAGGTTTTTCAAAATCGAATCCTCAACAGTTATATCTTCCGATTATTATCGATCCGGAATTTCATTATGAAGCAGTCAATGTGGAAATACAGGAAGCTAACTCTTCATCATTTCTTTGGTGGATGAAACGCCTAATTGCTACCAGGAAAAAATATCCTGCCTTTAGTAGGGGGACGATTCAATTCTTAAAGACAAATAATCCTAAAGTAATTGGGTTTATCAGGGAGTACGACGATGAATACATATTAATTGTGGCAAATTTATCAAAATCTGCCCAATATATCAGACTTGATCTGTCTCAATATTCAGGATGGAACCTTCAAGAATTATTTAGTCAGATTAAGTTCCCTTCTATAACAGATGCTCCTTATATGATTAGTTTTGGCCCATATGATTATTACTGGTTTAATTTACAGAAATTGGAACATGATACAAGTCTTATAAAACCGGTCCGGATCCAGGAATTTCCATACAATATAAATTACAGAAATGTCCTGGTAAGTAGAGAGATTGAAATATTCACCACCCATTTTATTCAGTATTTTAAAAAATATCTTGCATTCCAAGATGAGATACAAATTCTTAATTCTCAAATAATCGATCAAATTCAGATTGGGAAAAAAACAGATAATGAATTTATTTTTATTCTTTCATTCGAATATTCCAACGGCCTGACTGAAAAATGTTTTATCCCGGTCTCTTATGTAGATAGTAGCGATTCCATCGAAATCACTGAAAAAACTCCCGAATTAGTGATTGTCGCATTAACCGGGAATAATAACCGGGGGGTTTTTTATGAAAATCTGAATAATCAAAAATTTCATAAGTTGATCTTTAATATTATAGCAGGGAGAACAAAAATCAAGGGCAAATTTGGTTCATTGGTCTGTGAGAAATCTTCAACCCTGAAGAAAATGAACCGGGAGAAGGATACGGTATTTTCCTCCAGAGTCTTACACAACCAGGGATTAAACCCTTCAATTCTTTATGATAATAAATATCTTCTAAAATTTTATCGTTTGTCTGAAGAAGGGCTCAACCCAGACATTCAGATAACCCGATTTCTCTCTGAAAAATCAGGTTTCATAAATTCACCTGAATATTACGGCTCGTTAATCTATGAAGATGAGAACAGAGAATATTTATCACTTGGTTTGATTGAACGGTATATTGCATGTGAAGATACTGCATGGACCTTTACACTTGATTCTCTTGGTCGGTTTTATGAGAATATTCTTTTGAAAAAACCAAAAGAGGGTATACCTCCCCCCCCATTACCTGAAACAGATATTACGATTTCCAGCATTCCCTCGATAATTATTGAATCAATCGGGATTTTTTATCTGGATATGATATCTTTACTCGCCCAAAGAACGGCTGAATTTCATCTTGCGTTATTGAATCTGAAAGACAATCCCGGGTTTGAACTTGAACCCTATTCAAAATTATATCAGCGATCAATATATCAGTCATTTCATAGTCAGACAAATTGGACGATAAGTATCCTGGAAAATAATCAGACGCTTTTTTCTCCTGAATTTGAAAACCTTATAAAAGATATCCTTGCATCAAAGTCGTTTTTGTTATCAAAATTAAGGAGGATCACCGATCACAAAATCTCTACCATAAAAATGAGGATACATGGTGATTATCACCTGGGCCAGGTTTTATTTACCGGGAAAGATTTCGTAATTCACAATTTTGAAGGTGATCTTACCAGATCTATGAGTGAAAGAAGACTGAAATACTGCCCTCTTCGTGATGTTGGCGCAATGATATGGTCTCTCTGTTCTGCTGTTCAGACAGCCTTAATAAATGATGCTTCTTTACGTCCAGAAGATGTTCAAATTCTTGAACCATGGGCTGAAATTTTTTTCTTCTACATTGAGAGGATTTTTCTTACCGCTTATTTGAGGATTGTCCAGGAGGTACCATTTATACCGCCTTCTCAATCAGATTTGACAACTCTGTTAAACACCTTTATCATAGAAAGGGCCATGAATAACCTCCAGAAGGACCTAATTTGTCATCCGGATAATTCAATACCCATTTTAAGAGGAATAAATGTATTGGTAAAAAAATTAATATAATTTATTTTACCTGGTATCTGTCCGCCAAATTAATTTTATATATGATAATGGATTATTGTTGTTAAAATGGATTGATTGCATTGAGACAAAGAGGAGCAGGAATTCTCATCCATATTTCATCATTACCATCGCGATTTGGGATAGGAGATATTGGTCCGGCATCATATCGATTTGTAGATTTTCTTGCGGATTCCAACCTGCATTACTGGCAGATTTTACCGTTAAATCCCACAGACCCAAAGTACGATAATTCTCCGTATCATTGTCTGTCTGCTTTTGGAACTAATCCTCTTTTTATTAGTCTAGAAAAGATGATTCAGGATGGTTTTCTGGATATTAATGATATTAAATCGATTCCTGATTTCGATCAAACGACGGTTGAGTATGAAAAGGTAATCAATTATAAGACAGATCTTTTTAATCAGGCTTATGAACGGTTTAAAGAAAAGATTGATCCAGCCTTTTACACATTCTGTCAGGATAATGCATGGTGGCTTGATGATTTCTCCCTATTTTCTGCTTTAAAAAATTACTACTCACCATTATCATGGACCCAGTGGCCTGATAACTTAAAATGGAGGAGACCGGAAGCGATCGAAAGGATAAAACTTGAATTATCCAATTTGATTGAGAAAGAGAAATTTTTTCAGTATTTATTCATTAATCAGTGGAATGCCCTGAAATCCTACTGCAGGGAACATGATGTTTTGATAATTGGCGATCTCCCGATTTATGTTAATTATGATAGTGTTGATGTCTGGACAAATCCCCAGATGTTCAATTTGGATGATTCTATGATACCGATTACCGTTTCAGGCGTGCCTCCTGATTACTTCAGTATCACCGGGCAGTTATGGGGAGATCCTGTCTATAATTGGGAATACCTAAAAAAATCAGGTTATTCCTGGTGGATAAAAAGATTTGAAAGAAATATTGGTTTTGTTGATTTCCTGAGAGTCGATCATTTCAGGGGATTGGTTGCATTCTGGGAGGTTCCGTTTGGAGAAAAAAATGCAATAAATGGAAGGTGGAGGGAGGTTCCCATTGAAGACTTTCTGGAGCATCTAACGTATAAAATCCCGATATTACCCGTCATCGCTGAAGATCTTGGGATTATTACTCCTGATGTCAGGGAAATAATGAGAAAGTACCAAATCCCGGGAATGAAAGTACTGTTGTTCGCATTCACACAGGATATCGGAAAGAATCCATATATTTTGCATAATCATGAAAAAGACTGTATCATTTATACCGGAACCCATGACAATAATCCAATTCTGGGATGGTATCACAATGAACTTAATCAGGAAGATAAAACCAGATTATTCTCATATATCGGAAACGAAATACCAGAGTCTGAATTACCATGGACCCTTATACGCCTGGTAATGATGTCTGTTGCAAATACGGTTATAATACCCATGCAGGATATTTTATGTCTTGATTCTGGAGCACGAATGAATCATCCGGCCAAAAATGTAAACAACTGGAGATGGCGTGCAACAGAAGATTACCTAAGGGATGACATCATCGAAGCATTGAATAAAATGGTGAGATTGTATGGGAGAGGATAGATATTTACTTTCTTATGAAGTATTGAACGTGAAAATAAGTTTAAAATCCATGACAAATGATCTGCTGGATATCTGAAAATTATAACGCATTTTAAAACCTGGAGACAAGATATGACCAATCGTTTACTCATCGTTTCGAATAGATTGCCGGTTACTATCCATAAACGGGGAAATGAGTTTTCAATTCAGGATAGTATCGGAGGTCTTGCCACGGGTTTAGGATCCATTTATTATACCCAGAATTCTCTTTGGATTGGATGGCCGGGTCTTATTCAGAAACGAATTAATCAGGATGATCAGGATCAGATTTCTGAAATTCTGAAAGAACGACATTGTATGGCAGTTTTTTTGTCAAAATCTGAATATGAAAAATATTACAACGGATTATGTAATAAAGCAATATGGCCACTTTTTCATTACTTTTACCAGTATGCCAAATATGACAATAATGAATGGAAAGCTTACACACAGGTTAATAAAAAATTTTGTGAGGCAGTCTGCTCAGTTGCACAATCCGGAGATATCATCTGGGTCCATGATTACCAGCTGATGCTGCTTCCCGGAATGATCCGGGAAAAAATTCCCGATGCTATCATCGGATTCTTTCTTCATATTCCTTTTCCTCCTTTTGAATTGTTTCGATTGATTCCCTGGAATAAGGAGATTCTAACAGGTCTTGCCGGGGCTGATCTCATCGGGTTCCATACTTTTGAATATTTGAGGTATTTTTTGAATAATATCAGGAGGATACTTGGGTATGAACATGAAATGATGCGTTTCATGGCAGGAAACAGAGTAATTAAGGTTGATACTTTTCCTATGGGGATAGACTATCGCAAATATGCTGAAGCTACAAAAAGGCCACAGGTAAAAAAAGAAATAGCAAAAATCCGTAAAATCATTACTAAAGGGAAAATTATTCTCTCAATAGACCGGCTTGATTATACTAAAGGAGTCCCTCTTCGTCTTCGTGCTTTTGAAATGCTCCTTGAGAAACATAAAGAATTAAAGGAGGAAGTTACTTTGATCCTTGTCGCCGTTCCTTCCCGTACTCATATTGATCAATATGCTGAGTTAAAGCATGAAGTAGATCATCTGGTAGGAAAAATTAACGGGATGTTTGGAACCATGAGCTGGACTCCGGTCAGGTATATGTATACTTTCATTCCCTTCAACAAATTGATCGCAATCTATAATCTTGCAGATCTTGCCTTAATTACTCCTCTTCGTGATGGAATGAATCTCATGGCAAAAGAATATCTTGCTACAAAAGTGGATGGCTTAGGGATGCTGGTTCTGAGTGAGTTTGCAGGTGCTGCAAAAGAACTTGGAGAGGCAATTCTTGTTAATCCGAATGATATCAGGGAATTTTCCACAGCAATCCATAACGGTCTCATGCTATCTGATGAAGAGAAAAAAAACCGAATTTGTACTATGCAAAGAAGACTTAAGCGCTATGATCTGGAAAGATGGGCATCTGATTTTCTCGAAGTACTTGATCAAACCAAAAAATACCAGGAAATGTTGTCTGCAACCTGGATTGATAAAAAAACCATATCTCGAATATGTTATGATTATAATACCAGCCGGTCCAGAATATTTTTCCTTGATTATGATGGTACTTTGGTTCCTATTGCACAAACCCCGGAGCTGGCTAAACCAGACTTAGAACCTGAGTTCCCGGAGTTTTAGGCATATTACAAAATCTTTTGTTAATGCCACTCTGAAAATATAAGAATCTTATCCAAAAGACTGTAATTTTTACTCATTTGAATGTATTTTTTCCAAAAAATT
>Ga0074198_1000675_pt1 | contig 31107 bp, 26 predicted proteins | sample EPASupsiteSAE323_FD_64527 | JGI IMG/M metagenome (GOLD analysis project Ga0074198, IMG submission 64527) | Bioremediated contaminated groundwater from EPA Superfund site, New Mexico - Sample SAE3-23 | ecosystem: Environmental > Aquatic > Deep subsurface > Groundwater > Contaminated ...
GAAAAATGCCCGTTGTGGGATGGTTTTTTTCGATTTTTCTAAGAATGATTTTGTCAAGAAAAATTACCGTACTTGGAAGGTGCCAAACTCGAGAAATGATTTGGAAATTTTGAAAAATGCTTTGGAACGACGTAAAATGGCGGGGAATTTGCCTAGTATGATTTTGCTCGATGGTGGTTTGACTCAGCTAAAAGTGGCTAAAATGGCGCTTTTTCCTTATGATTCGATTTTTGCTTTTGCCAAAGGGGCAAATAGACGAGGGGGGAATTTGTACGATTATGAGGAAAATTTGATTTTGAGTTCTGAAAAAAAATTTGAAAATATTGCGAAAATTTCTGGAAAAAGTGGCTCTGAAATTTCTGGAAAAAGTGGCCAAAATGGCTCTGAAAGCGAAGATGTTGGCCAAAATTGCGGCTTTGAAAACGGGCAAAATTCGGAAAATATAAATGAAAAAAATTCCAACGAAAATTTGCTGCTTTTTTTGGAAAAGTTACGAACAACTGCGCACAATTGGGTAAATAGGACGACTTCAAATGACTTTACGAAAACTTTTGTCCGTCCTTCAAAAAAAATTTCAAAGAAATCTCCAAACAAAACTTAGAATTTTAATTGGCTGGCCGAAAATTTGTACAATCCGAATTTTTTCGCCCGGCCCAGTAAAATTTTTGATATGAAAAAAAGTAAATTCTGAAAAAAATTCCCGGGAAAATTTAAAAAGTCTACGATTTTACCCAAGTATGATTGGACGGCCTAAGGCGATTATAACAAAAAGTTAAATTTTGCCATAAAGTTCAATTATTTGCCGGATTGGCTATCTTGCTTTGAGATGAGTTTGCAGTTTTGGAATTTTCTTCAACCTTTTTTTCATCAATTACTAATTTGATAGAACCAGCTTGGTAAGTTGTCTGATTTTGACCGTCAATTTTTGTAAAGTGCCACTTTTCAGTGCAGTTTTCACACGAAAATACCCCAAAAATCATCTTAAAAATAAAAATAAATAAAACTACATTAATCACAATTCGCCAAAACGGAAACCGCCCGCAACCGTGACAATGGCATCCATAATGTACATTATTACAATAAGTTTTATTTCGCTCTTCATTGTTCCATTTGCAACCATGTTCATTACAGCGGTTTTTTATATGACACGAAACCATACGAGTTCCCTTCATAATCCCTTTAAAAACTACCAACGACAAAAAAATCACAAGAATTATGTTCCACGTGCTCATAATTCCTCCTTTTGAAAATTGTACAATTTTTATGGATTTTTGGATAGATGTGCAAAAAAAAAGCGCAGAGGATTTTCGTAAGAGGACTTCTTATTATTTTCATGAAAATTTGCCGAAAAGGTTGCTGAAAATGCTGTCTTTGGCCGAAAATTTGGGCCGAAAATTTGGAATATTTGTTTTTGTTTTATAAAGTTTTATAAAAAATTTCGAGGTGAAAATGGGTTTCAACTTCACGGAGCCTTGGTGAAGATTGACACTGAAAAGCGACGGCGCTTCCAGGTTTGTAGAAAGAGCAACGCCATTGAGAGCTAGCGCCTTCAGGAAGAAATTGAATCAGGAAAAATTGAAAATTTTCCATAAAAAAATTTGCCCTAAAAAAAGGACGCTAAATTTCCCTAATTCTCTTTGCTTGGAGACGTTGCTGGCTTGGGTAAAAATTACAAAGAAAAAAATTACAAAGAAATTATCTTTCCGTCTTTTGTGATTGTGTTTCCGCCTATGAGATTGTGTAGAACTTCTGGGATTGAAATTGAGCCATCTTCGTTGGAAAAGTTCTCGATTATGGCGGCAACGAGGCGTTCTATTGGAAGGGCTGAACCGTTAAGAGTATGTACAAAAGCTGTTTTTGTTTCGCCTTTATAGCGGATGTTTGTTCTAATTGCCTGGAACGAGGAGCATTGGGAGCAGCTGGCGATTTCTAAATATCTTCCTAATCCTGGCATCCAAACCTCCACATCATACTGCTTAGAAGCCGTAAAACCGCTGTCCCCGCCGCACAAAAGCAAGATCTGATAGGCCAAACCAAGCTTTTCTAGGATCGTAGTGGCCGCTTTGAGCTTCTTTTGGTGCAATTCTTCGGCTTGTTCTGGAAGGCAAATGGTTACCAATTCTACCTTGTGAAACTGGTGCAAACGTATGATTCCTTTTGTATCGCGCCCGGCTGCTCCGGCTTCAGAACGGAAACATGGCGAAAAAGTCATACATAATTTTGGCAAATCACCCGGTTCAAAGACATAATCCCTGAAAAGATTGACCAAACTGATCTCACCAGTCGAAATTAGCCACTTGTTTTGGGTCGTACAAAACGCATCTTCCGCAAATTTAGGCAACTGTCCGGTCCCGAACAGGCATTCTTGATTGACAACATATGGAACTGTATATTCCTCGTAACCTTGAGAGGCGTTTAGTTCCAACATAAACTCGGAAAGTGCCCGTTTTAGCTTGGAAAGAGCGTGTTTGAAAATGACAAATCTGGAACCGCTTATGTTGATGGCTTCCTCTTTCATGATCAGATTATCGACCAAATCGTAGTGATGAATCCCTTTTTTCTCCGCTATTTTGGCCGGAATTTCTGAACGGAAAATTATCTGGTTTTCCTTTTCGTCCTTACCAGCTGGCACGTCTTCAAGCAAGATATTAGGGCAATTTAGCATCCAATTTTCCAATTCTTCCTGAGCCTGGCGCCGCTTTTCGGTCAAATTTGCAATTTCTTCTTTCAAAATTCGGGATTCTTCACAAGCCCCTTGAATCTTGTTTTGTTGAGCCCGTTTTTCCTCGAATTTAGCCGTTAAATCCTGAAAATTTTTATATAATTGCTCAAAATTCTCAAAATCTGAGCCAATATTGCGCTTTCTACAGCTTTCCTCGTACATTTCTCGATTATTTATTAGCCATTTTTTATCCAACATTTTTTTACCTTTTTTGTATTTTACATAATCATAGCGATCAAAAATAGATCATTTTTGGGTTGTAAGATTTGTTTAATAAGTATTATTATGGTAAATTATAAAAATTGCAAAATTAAAGAGAACAATTTTTCAAACAGACGGAAATTTTTTTGTCAGCGTCATCTATTTCTTGGCTATTTTGGCCGCATTTTGAACAATTTATATTTCGTACAATTTTAACCAAGTTTGCATGCAAAGCCGGGAAAAGTATTTGAATATTCGGTTTTTGGTCGGTTTTACTATTGCAATGCGGTTTGATAATTTGCAAAATTATATGAAAACCTTTGCCAGGAACAAATCCACTAATACCAATTTTATCTCCAGAGCAAACGACATCGCCGAGTTTTAGTTTCAAATTTTCCACATTTTCCAGAACCGAAATATAGCAAAGTCCGCCCTCGACCACGTGTTGAATCCAAACGTACTTTTCACTAGGATTAACGGCAATTACCATCCCTTTATGGACAACTTTGACTTCCGCCTTCTGTTTCAGGTCAATTTGCACCTTATTGGGCTCGAAAAACAGGACTTGTCGAATCAGGTTAATACTAACCGGCCATTCGAAAGGTACAGTGGCAGCTACGGCGTTAACTTCTTGCATATGTACAGGAACTTCTCGCAAAAGTGCAATTTCCAAAAATCCGTCAATTTCTTGCTCAATTTGGTTGTTATTTTTCGAAAGTTTTTGATTAATTTTTCCATCGCCCCAAGAAATTTGCGTAAAAATACAAAAAATCAGCTGAAAAAAAAACGCTGAGCGCAAAAAATTTTTGTTCAAAATTTCACCCCTTTTGAGAAAATTATAAATAATCCGTCCAAGTGTTTCAATACCCATAATTCTCGGCCATTTTGGCTGTTTTTTGTGAAACCTTTTGAAATTTGCATGGTTTATTGTATGATTGGCAAAAACAAAGGTCTTGTCGTTGGTGATTTTTAAAGGAACTCGTATGGGGTTTTGCACAATTATGGCTCCATTTGTCACGGTTGCGTGCGGTAAAAAATGACAAAAATTCAGCAAAAAAACTCTGAAAAACCAAAGTTAATTTTTCGTTAAAATCAGAGAGTCTTTTTCGAAGTCAATAATTGCACTCTCCCCTTCGCTTAACTCTTTGTTAATCATTGCGTCCGTAATTAGATCGGTAACTTTATCTTCCATGAGACGGATCAGCGGCCGGGCGCCAAAATTCGGATTGTACCCATTTTCGGCCAGCCATTTACGCGCCTTTTCAGTGATTGTAATAGAAATCCCTTGCTCATTGGCCCGATCTTTGATATCCACAAACCGCAAATCTACGATGTTTTCCATGACCGCTGGGTTGAGTTTGTTGAAAAAGATGATTTTGTCCAGACGGTTCAAAAATTCCGGACGGAACATCTTCTGAATATCGTCCATTATGGCCTTTTTTGTCTCGTCTTCCACGTCAACGGACCGGGATTTCATCAAATGTTCGGCGCCGATGTTGGATGTCATTAGGATTAAAGTCTGCTTGAAATCGACCGTACGACCTTTACCATCTGTCAAACGCCCTGCGTCCAAAATCTGTAGGAAAATATCGAAAACTTGCGGATGGGCTTTTTCAACCTCATCGAACAAAATCACACAATACGGCTTCCGTCGGACGGCTTCAGTCAAAATCCCCCCTTCGTCATAGCCAACGTACCCAGGAGGCGAGCCAATCAAGCGGGCAACGTTGTGCATTTCCATGAATTCCGAGCAATCGATGCGTATAAATGACTTGTTGTCATTAAATAGAAACTCGCTCAAAGCTTTTGCAAGTTCGGTCTTACCTACTCCTGTGGGGCCAACGCACAAGAACGAACCGATCGGCCGAGAACTCAGATTCATTCCCATTTTTGACCGCCTGACAACTTTTGTGATTTCATGGACCGCGCTATTTTGGCCAATAACCTGGGAATCCAAAATCGTTTCCATATTTTTCAGCTTGTCCAAATCGTCACTTTCTAGCAATTTTTCAGACGGAATCCCAAGCCAGCGTTCCAAAACCAGGGCGATATCTTGCTGAGTTACAACCTCCTTAATCAGATGCGATTTCATGGAATTTTGCTTTTGGGTAATGGCTTTTTCCAACTCCGGAATTTTCCCATATAAAAGCTCAGCGGCTTTGGAAAGATCGCCGTCTCGTTGGTACCTTTCCTTATCCAACTTGGCCTGTTCTAGCGACTTTTTCATCGCCCGGAGCTGAGCCAATTCCTCTTTGTCCTCTTGCCATTGCTTCTGATATCCCGCGATTTCGGCCTCCAATTCTGCAATTTTCGCCTTCAATTCCTCCAAGTACTTTTTGTCCGTATTTTCCTCTTTGGCAAGCGCTGATTCTTCCATCTTCCAATTGACCAGCATCCGCTTTTTTGCGTCCAAAATCTCCGGCTCTGAGTCCATGATCATCCGGATCCGACTTGCCGCCTCGTCGATCAAATCTACGGCTTTATCGGGCAATTTTCGATCGGTAATGAACTTGTTTGCCAGCTTGACGGCCGCCTCAATGGCCTTGTCCGTGATCCGAACCCCGTGGTGCAATTCGTACTTTTCCTTAATTCCGCGCAGGATCGTGATTGCTTGCTCGATAGATGGTTCTTCCACGATGACAGGCTGAAAACGGCGTTCTAAGGCCCCATCCTTCTCGATATACTTGGTATATTCGCTCGTGGTAGTCGCCCCTATACAACGCAATTCTCCACGCGCTAGGGCCGGTTTTAGCATGTTTGCAGCGTCCATTGCTCCGTCTGTCTTACCAGCGCCGACGAGCATGTGGATTTCGTCAATGAATAAAATCACGTTTTTTTTGGCTTCGATGGCGGCCAAAAGCTCTTTCAAACGTTCCTCAAAATCTCCACGATACTTAGAACCAGCCAAAAGTGCGCCCAAATCCAGGCTCAAAATCGTGTAATTTTTCAATAATTCCGGGACATCTTGCTGGATGATCCTAAGGGCCAGGCCTTCTACGATTGCCGTTTTTCCGACCCCTGGCTCGCCGATCAAGACCGGATTGTTCTTTGTACGCCGGCAAATGATCTGAATTAAGCGCCGAATTTCTGCTTCCCGACCAACGACAGGATCCATTTTCCCTTCTCGCGCCCGGCTGGTCAAATCTATTGTAAATTTTTCCAAAACCTTATATTTTGTCTCAAAATTTGCAGAATCTACCTTCTTACCTTCCCGCAAATCCATGATTTTCCCCTCAATTTCGGCCATATTTAATCCAAAATTTTTGGCAATAGTTTCAAAAAACGAAAAAATTAACCATTCAAGCGAAACGTATTCATCCGAATAAGACTTACTTTTGGCAATAGCGTTTTGTATGAGCGAAGACGCCTTTAAGGACGGCATTTTTTGCCCAGTTTTTGAATTTGTCGGCAATTTTGCCAATTTTTCATCTAAAAACCGCTCAATTTCGTACTTTTTTTCTCCGATCAAAAAATCTACTATATCATCACCAATCAAAGCCTTGCCAATATGTTCAATTTCGATTGCTTCGTGATTTTTGGCTAATGAATTCGCCATTTCCAAAGTTTGTGCAAATCTATCTGTGAAATTATACATATAAATATTATACTATTTTTTTTTCTAAAAAACACTTTCAGAATTTGGAATTTTTGGCAAATTTTACTCGGGATTTTTTCTAGAGTTTTTTGTAATTTAGTTCATTTTTTGCCGCAATTTTACAAAGTTAAACCAAATTGGAAAGCCGAAGTTTCATCCGCCTTGTCATGGCTCTTCATTATCAAACTATAGGCTACTTCTAGCTTAAATGGCCCGATTTGCCAACGAATACCTACGCTTGTGGAAGCTCTTAGGCAAAATTCGTTGCTGATTATGTCTGGCGTATCGTGGGGTAAGTTACGAAAATCCGCGTATTGGGAAAGTATTTTGCCATTTTTATACCCAGAATCCCATAAGGAACCTGCATAAACGCCTAAGAATGCCGAAACGTTCCAAGCATCTGGTAAAATGAATGGAAAGATAAATTCTGCGAAAATGCTTAGTTTTTGGGTACCTCCGATTGGGGTATAACGGTTCAATTCGGTCGGTCCGCTATTCGTAATTCCTTTTATGTGTAATTCCGAACTTTGGAAATTGTCGATCCAGTAGTGTTTTTCCCCAAAATTAGCCATGAAACCGTAACTTGCCCCGCCTTTGAGATAGACAGTCTGGGTCATGTTCAAAGGGTAAGTATAAGTGATTCTAGGCTGGATTTTTAAGTTCGAACTTTGTTCGCTTAAATTCAAATTTGTCATGGTTTTCAGGGTCAGTCCTTGCGTTTTGCTGAAGACTTTTCCAATACTATGATTCAAATTAAAGCTATAAATATTACGATTTTCCGGCATCAATTCCGAAGTGAAAAACCGCGATTTATTTATGTCTTTTTCGAAAGAGGTAACTTTTACATCCTGGTTTTCAAAACAGGCCGTCGTTCTTAAAGTTCCAAAATTGTTCAAATCGAATCCAAATCCAGACGAATAGCTGACCGAGGTGATTTTGTAAGCTCCGGTTTTTTCCGCGTCTTTTAACTTAATAACTTCGCCTTTAGGGTTGGTTTTTGTACTATTTGCGGAAGTATTATCGAAATCTTTTTTGTTCTTTTTGTCTATAAATATCGAGCCGCTTCCGTAGTTATATGCAGCGAACGAGTTTGTCCAGGAAATATTTTGCCCGAAAATGCTAGGAACTTGGTAGGCAAATTGGAATTTATCCGAATCTGTTCCCGCCGTCACTTGGCACTGCAAAGTATGCCCGCGCCCGAGGAAGTTAGGGTTTCCATAATAGACAGAAATGTTAAAATCCCATTCGGTTTGGTACAAAGCACTTCCCATCAAGCCAATTTCGCCAGAATCCGTTTCGTCCACATTGATGTTCAGAATATGCGCCCCGTTTTGAGCGGCAACGTCTGGGTAATGGTTAATTTTTACATCTCTAAAAAGCGAAGTTCTAGAAAAGATTTTTTCCTCAGTTTTTCGTATAAATTTTGGGTCAAAATAATCGCCTTGTTTCAGCTCAGAAGCGTTCAAAATCACCTCGTTAATTGTCTTCGAATTTCCGCGCACTATGATCCGAGAAAGTACCAATTTTTTCTGCAAAGGTTCAATTTTATATTCCAAATCCACAAATTTTCCATCAAATTTCTTTTTCACAGAAACGTTAACCAATTGACCGGATTTTTTATATTCTTCAATAAATTTTTCTTTCAATTCGTTAATTTTTATATCTTTTGCAACCCCGGAAAGCGAATCGTCAATATCGGCCAATTTAGTCAGTTCTTGGTTAACTTCAACTTTGACATTTCTAAATTCAAACTTATCGCCCTCTTCCAAAACCACGTAAATACATTGCTCATCGCCCTTAGTTTCAGTAAAACCAGACTTAATTTTTGCTTTCAAAAACCCCTCATTTTTGGCTATTTTTATAATGGTTCCGAAGTCTTGAGTCAGAGCATATGGCTCCGCTGATTGGGTAGTAAAAAGTACAAAATTCTTAACTCTTTTGCGCATATTTTGGCGAATATACTCCGCGTCCAGTTCCTTAAGGCCGATGAAAACCGGATCTTTTATCATCAAATTCGGACCGCAATCTACATATATTTTTAAGTTTGCCCCAGTTGCGGTTTTAACTATTTCATGTCTAGTGTTAACGAATTTGTGTCCTTTTTGCAACATATATCGACAAATCCGCGAATGAGCAAACGCAATTTTTTGCTCGTCAGTAATCATTCCTGTCTTCAAACCTGAAACTTGGCTCAATTCATCGTATATAAAACCGATAGTATCTTTATTTTTTTCCGCCCCGTCGATTACGAAAATAATTTCGGAAATTACAGGTTTTTCCTCAACTTTTATTACGTAATTTTCCTCTTTGTCAAGCGTGATTTCGACTTTGTTAAAAAATCCGGTTTCATACAAAATTTTCGTCGCCTCAGAAATATCGAAAACTTGGTCCACCAAAACCTTGATTTTTTCCGTACTAACGGTCTTGTTGCCCTGAACGACTACACTTGAATTAACACTCAAACCCAGGAGCAAACTTAGTATAATAAATTTAAATTTTGTTTTCATTTTTGTATTAATCCTTTTATATCTACGAAAAATCCAATTGCGAAAATGGCCGCGATTATTACCAAACTTCCGTAGTTTAGTACTGTTTCGACCTTTTCAGGAACAGGGCGGCGGATGATCCAGGAAACCAAAAACATAATGATTCTGCCACCGTCTACGATCGGAATTGGCAGTAAATTGGTTGCTCCTACGGCAACGGAAATGGCTGCTATGAATAGGATGAAGGCTAGAGGACCTTGTTCGTGGGCATTGGCTGCGGATGCTACGATCCCGATCGGCCCGGTGATTTTGCACGAAATTAAGGCTCCCCAAATTTTGGTCGAGAAAATTTTTATACTTTCGCAAACGCTCAAAGTTGCTTCCTTAAGTGCGGGCAAAAGTGTTAATTTTGTACCGTCGAATTCCGTTTTGAAATTGACTCCGAATTGAGCAGAAACCGGCTTTTTGACCAGTACTTCGATCTTTTTTCCGCCTCTTTCTAAAGTGACAGTGGAATTTTCCAAATTGGCAATAAAATCTTGCGGTTTTTCTATGATTTTTCCGTCTATTGACAAAATTTTATCCCCTTTTGAAAAATTAGCTACGAATGCTGGCGAGTTTTTTTCAACTTGGTCAATAATTGTACTAGGTCTTGCCGTTCCGAAAAACATAGCTATTCCTGCAAGGCACGCAATTGCTGTTAAAAAGTTAAAAAGTGGGCCAGCGAAGGCGACTAGACAGCCCCGGATTGGTCCTGCTTCTTTGTATTTTAGCCCGAAACTTTTGCCTTCCTCGTCTTTTGGATAGACAAATCCGCCTAAAGGAATTGCGCAAATTTGCCATTTTGTCCCTCTGGAATCTGTTCTAGACCATAAAACCGGCCCAAACCCAATGGAGAAAATTTCCACTCCAACTTTACACATACGCGCAAAAACGTAGTGCCCAACCTCGTGAATTCCTATTATGAAACTCAAACCGAGAATACCAATTAAAAATTTTGTAGACATCTTATTTAAAGTTAATATAAAAATGGATTTTTGAAAAGTCAAAATTAAATTTTAGTACAAATTTTTCGATTTTTTGGCGGAATTTGTGGGAATTTTTGATTTGATGAAAAAAATTTCTGAAAAGGTTCGAAATTTTGCAAAATTTTACGGGATTTTACGAAAAGTGAAAAAGTTAACAAGTACGATGAAAAATTAACCAATCAATTGCGAATTTAATTGATATGACATTGAGAAATTAATGAAAAATTAACGAAATTCACGGATTTGCTTTTGTAAAAGAGCCCGATCAGAATTGCCAAATTTGACTAAATCGTGGAAAAATTGTGTAATAGGCAAATTTAAATCGCCTTTTAGGCCAAAAATATGGTCCACGGATTTCAAACTTTCCTGAGTTTCATTTTTTACAAGTCCATTTTTTAAATTCAATCCTGCCTGGAAATTTCGCGAATTTGGGCTCGTACAAGTCAATACAAAATCGCTAAAACAGGCGCGGGCAAAGTTGTTTGGCTCGGAATAACTCGTACTTCCAAGTTTTTTGGCTAAAATGGCGGCTTCTTTCATACCTTGCGCAATCAAAGTCGCGCGTCCGTTCTGGTTTGGTGCGAGAAAACCGATTACAAAAGCTGTAATATTCTTCATAAAACCTGCTATTTGAGCCAAAATTAGGTCCTCGGTTTGGTCAATAATCATATCTTCCAAAAAATCTGCAATTGGTTGAGTTAAATGCGCAGGACCGGCCAAAGTCGCAGATAAAAACTCGGTATTTTCCATAATTTCCCCCGCCAAATTCGGCCCCAAAAAATATAACATTGGAATATCGATTTTCCTATCTGTCAAATCTTGCGTGACCAATTTACTAGTGGAAATCCCTTTAGAAACGAGCATAATCGCTTCCGGGCGGCCTAAATGCTCGATTTTTTTCAGTACCAAAAAAAGAACATCCGATGGAACGGCCGGGACAGCAATATCGCCAGGCAAAAATGGCTCAAAAACATCGCCCAAAGAGTCTTCCAAAAGCATATTTCTACGAAAAACCACGCTCAAAGCCGAACCAAAAGCACCATTACCAAAAATTCTAAACCTCATTTTTTCAGTCCTTCCAGATTAAATTACCTCAATATATGTTTTTTTTGCAATCTTTGATAGAATTTTGGAATGAAAAATACAAAAATTCCGCGAGAAATTGCTTGCTCGCCTTGTCAGATTAGGTATTGGCTGCAGAAATATGTTGGTAGCATTTTGGTTATGATTTTGATACCTATTTGGACAGTTTTGATTAGCCTAGTTGCTTTGATGTACGCAGCCATGTTCTCTGGCCGAAAAATTCATAAATTTGCCAATTATTGGGGTTTTATAATAGTTAAATTTTCTGGAATTTTTATGAATTTGAATGTGAAATATATTGGCAAAATTCCGCCCGCTGGTTCTATAATTGCGGCTCAACATCAGTCTGCTTTGGATGTTTTTGCCCTCATTGCGGTTGCGAAAAATCCTATTTTTATACTTAAGAAAATTTTGGCGCAAATGCCTATTTTTGGCTGGATTATTCTGTGGCTTGGTATGATTCCTGTAGATAGGTCAAAATTCAATCGAAATTGGGTGGATGACGCAAAAAAACAGCTAGAACTTGGGCGCTCTTTGATCATTTTCCCTGAGGGTACGCGGGTGCCTTTTGGAGAGGAAATTCCCTATAAATCCGGGGCTTTTAGACTTTCGCAGACTTTAAATAAGCCAATTTTTCCGGTTGCTCTTGATACGGGTTTGTTTTGGAAAAGGAATGCTTTTTTTAAAGAACCTGGGACAACTTTTGTCATTTTTGGTCTCGAATATGAAAATCCGACTAAAGAAGGATTGCGGGAAAAATTTGCTGAATTATTGAAAAGTCGGCCATTTTAGCGGGGGTTTTGATGATTTTGGGAATAGGTACAGATTTATGTGATCAAAATCGGATCGAAAATTTACTGAAAAAATATCCTAAATTTCCGCAAAAAATTTTAAGTTTTTCTGAATTTGAAAATTTTAACGAAATTTTTGGGGAAAATGCAAAAAGTACTCCTAATTCTGGGGAAAATTTTTCGAAAAATTGGATAAAAAAAGTTGCGTATTTGTCAAAAAGATGGGCAGCAAAAGAGGCCATTGCAAAAGCTAGTACTTTGGGAATTTCTGGGCTTGGATTGCAAAATATCACTATAAAAAATCACTCAAAAGTCGGCCATTTTAGCCAGATTTCGAAGGAAAAGATAACCGATTCTTCTCAGCCAAATTTCATTCTGTCTTCTGAGATTTTGGATAAGATTCGAAAGCAATTTCAACTTCCAAAAGACGCATTAATTCAGGCAAATTTAAGTATTAGTTATGAAGAAAATTTTGTATTGGCCTTCGTGGTTTTGAGCGCGGTTTTGACAAAAATTGAAGTTAAAAGTGGAAAAAACGGGGCTTTTTAAGGTAGAATTTGGAGGTAAAATGTTAATTTTTAATTGGTTTTTTGAAATTTGTCGCAAATTTTGGCTCAGAATTTTGCTTTTAATTTTATACGCGATTTTGGCCGGCGGAATTTTCCCATTTGTCTATTTTGTCACCGGTCGCGCCCTTGAGCAAAATTTTACTTTTTTGGATCAAACTTTGTTTTTGGCCGCTTGTATGGTCGATTTTTCGTTCAATTATATTTTGGATCTTTTTCTTTTTCCGATATATAATTACGCAACTTATTCGTTAAAAATGGCCAATATGGAGGCTTTTCATGCTGAAAATTTGAACTTTGCTTTGCCAGGGCGTGCTATTGCAAGGTCGAGCCGTGCGTCTGCTACAAGACAGTTTTACAGAACTTTAATTTCGATTTTGAAAAATTTTTCGACTATTTTTGCCTCTTTGGCAATGTTTTTTTATGTAGATAATTTTTTGGGCGCCATTTTGGCCGGAATTTTTGTGGTATATTTTTTCAGTGTTTTTTTTATTCAAAAATATTATTTCAAAATTCGCAATATAGCTTGGAAATCGACGGAAAAAGAGGGCGAAATTACTTCTGATTCTATTCAAAATACCCTTTTAATTCGGCAAAATTTCATAGAAAATGCCTCGTATTTGGCCTTAAAAAACGAATTTTCAGCCTGGAATAAATATTATATGATTTCAAATTTGTTGTATGTCGGTTTGTCAATTTTTTCTGTGTTTTTTTTGGTGGTTGTAATTTTTTATTCACATTTATGTTCAGAGTCGGCCAAAATGGTCAATTTTACGAAGAATTTGATTATTGGTTGGCGTCTTAGTCGGTCTGTCCAATCCCTGACAAAAGAATCGAAAATTTTCACTATGATGTTTATAGATTTGTCCGTTTTTTTCGCTAAAAATGCCGATTTTGAGAAGTTTGAAAATATGAGAATTATTAGTGATAAGGTGTTTTTTGACAATGTGTCGATTGGTCGCGAAAATAATAAAATCGGGCCAATTTCTTGGTCTTTTTTGAAAAAAATTACAGCTTTGACCGGGCAAAATGGAATTGGCAAGACGTCTCTTGGCTTGGCTTTGGCGAATTTGATAAAATATAATGGCAAAATTTCGGCCCCGCAGGCGGCTTTTATTGGGAAGGTCACCCTTGATAGGCAATTAAGTTCTGGTGAAAATTCTATGCAATTATTGGCTAAAATAGCCAATTCTGAGGCTAATTTGATTATTTTGGACGAGGTTTTAGACTGTATTTCTTGCCAAGAATTTCCAAAAATTTTTGATAATTTTCGAAAAAGTACGAAGCAATTTTTGATAATTACCCACAATCAGGAAGTGTTAAAATTTGTTGATGAAATTTATAAACTTGGCCAAAATGGCGGTAATTATGAAGTTAAATTTTGAAAAAAATCTGAAAATTCGTGAAAAATTTCCAACAAAATCGACTAAAATCCCACAAAAATCTTGTAAAATTTTGCTATAAAAAATTACGATTCTAAAAATTTTGCAATTAATTCGTTAAAAATTTGTCCACGGTGCTCAAAATTTTGGAATTTGTCAAAACTTTGGTACCCTGGCGAAAATAAAAAAGTCAGCCGATTTTCAATAGAAAATTTCAACCCTACTTGAACGGCTTCCTCAAAACTTGCAAAAATCTCAAAATCCAGGCCTAAATCCGTACAAATTTTAACCAATTCTTCCTGAGAATTTGAATCCCCGCAAATAATCACCTTCTTAATATTCCCGGAAAATCGCTCAAAATCGCTCCAATCCGATGTCCCTGCTCCGCCTGCCATCCAACATACAAAATCAGTCAAATTGGCAAGGGCCTGCTTTGCTGCGACGCTATTACTTGACTTGCTGTCATTAATCACGCGAATCGGATTTTGTGCAACGTCCTCTTGTCTATATGTCAAGCATTTGTAATTAGCAGCTTTTTGGCGGGCTTTTTCGATATCCAGGCCTAAAATTTCCAAAATCATTTCGATAATTCCCCAGCAATATTTATATTCCTGTTTGTCAAAAAGCGGAGAATTCGGCAAATTTTCAGGTATTTTTGCCTTGGGAAGATCCCAGTTTTCAAAAAGCGGACAAAATCCCAAAATCTTGTGTTTAGCGCTAAAAATGCGACATTTTGCACTTATATAATCGTTAAAACTACCATGTCTTGCCAGGTGATTAGGGTAAATGTTAACAATTACTCCAATTTCGAGTTTGCTCAGTTCATCTTTTTCCAAAAGTTCAAGCTGATAAGACGAAAGTTCAAGTATATAAAAATCCGCCGGCCCAAAATCGAGCGGAGAAATTCCAAAATTACCACCAACTAAGGCGTTGTCTCCCAAAACATGTTTCAAAAGTGCGCAAGTAGTCGACTTCCCGTTCGTTCCTGTAATGCCAATTTTGATCCCATCATGTCGTTGGTTAAGAAAAATTCCAATATCATTTGTGATCGGAATTTGGCGTCTTATCGCCTCTTGGATGATATCATGTTTCAAAGCAAACCCAGGGCTGGCCACTACAAGTCGAATTTGCGCCCAAGATTGGGAATCTAGCGGATCAAAAAACGCCATTCCTTCAAAAAATTTTATTTTATCGTCAAAAAAACAAACCCGCTTATCTTTGAAATAATTCAAAACGGCCTTTCCAACAATACCAACTCCTAATACAAGAATCACGATTAACCCTTCATTTTAGCAATGTACAGCGCTAAAATCAGGGCCAGGATAGCAATAAAATTGAAAAAAATCAAGATAGTTTTTTTTTGCCAACCCTTTTTTTCTAAATGATGGTGAAATGGCGCGAGTAAAAATAAGCGTTTTTTCAAAACTCGAATCCAAAAAATTTGTAAAATTACCGAAAAAGTTTCTAGAACGAAAATGATCCCGATTAATGGCAAGTACCAATCTAACTTATATACGTAAAAACTGGCCCCGATGGCGGCTCCTAGGCCTAGAGCACCGATGTCGCCCATGATGATCTTCGCTTTTGGCCAATTGAAAATTAAGAATCCGGAAATTGCGGCTATGAAAATTTTTGACAACCCATCTCCGGCCAAAATAGCCAAAAATACGAAGCAAAAAATGGACGTTGTCCCCGCCAAAGAATCTATACCATCTGTCAAATTAACCGCGTTTGCAGAGCCTACGATCATAAAAACTCCCCAAAAAATGTTGAGAAAAAAAAGCCCGGAAATGGCGGGGAAAAATGGTATGAAATTTCGCGCCGGATTTAGCCAAAAACAATAAAGTACAAAAATTACCGAGGCAAAAATTTCGAAAAATAGCCGATATTTCATGTGTAATCCGTTTTGTTTTTTCTTTTTGAGTTTTAGAAAATCGTCCACTAGGCCGATGGCGGCGAAAAAATTTGCTAGTAATAAAATTGCCGGATTTTTCAAAAACATGATGTTGACAGCTAGGAAAATTCCGATTCCGCCCATGGTAGGCAAAAATTTTCTGGTCTCGATTTGGCTCAATTCGTCCTTTTTCGGTTGAAATAATTTGTATTTTTGGGAAAATTTTATCAATAAAAAATTACATAAAAAACTGGTCGAAAAAACAGCCAATAACATAAATTTAGGATAGTAGATTCCGTGGACTATAACAATCCAAAAAACCGACCATCCTAATAAGATTTTAGAAAATCTTCAAATTATGAAAAAGTCTATTATATCGAAAAAATCAAATTGTTTTATTTTGAAAACTTTAAAGAGATAAAACAATTTGTGAAAAAATCCGATGAAGAGTAGATATAAAAATGGGGAAGGTATAATCTAAACCGTTTTTCCGCGAATTCGCTACTATCGCACACGAAGCTTGTTACGCGAAAACTCATCTTTGATTTTTTCAAAATTTGCTTTATTTTTTTTCGAGAGTTGAGTTTAGTCTAGAGTTCTAGACCAGTAGCAAGTTCTATTTTTATTTGGTATCTTTAGCTTTTAAGAGTTCTTGAACGCGGAAGGCGTCTTCAATATCCATTGAGTCCATGTATGCTTTGTAGTTTAACTTTGCATTAGTAGGATCATTAGCAATAGTATCTGGTGATGCCAATTTGCTTACATCGCCTTGTATAAAGCCATTAGTATCTGCCAAAGCATCTAAGAATTTGTCATAATTTGTCAAATTCTTCTCTTCTAGAGCGCCAGTTTCAGGATTTTGAACTACTACTGTTTCAGGTACGAAAGCATTCATTGCGTTGATGGCATCTGGTACGTTTATAACTACGGCAGGATTTGCATTTAAGCCAGCTATAGGTGCTTTAGCAGTTACTTCTGGAGCGAAGAATGGGGAAACTTCCTTTGGACCTTCCAATAGAGCTCCTTTTACTACTTGCGAAACTCCGGATTCTGGATTTTCATTAATTTTTTTCTCAGCTACTATCAATTCATCCATTAACTTAACTAATTCTGCATTGTCGAGTTCCAAAGCTTTTCTTCTTTTTTGCTCTTCTGTTAGACTATTTGTCAAAGCAGCGATTTGTTCGTCTGATTTTCTTTTTTCATCGGAAGCTGCCAATAGTTTGTCTTGAGCATTTTGAAGTGCTTCTGCTCTTCTACGATTTTCCTCTGCTTGAGCATCAAATAAAGTTTTGTCTTGTTTAAGTACTAAAGCTTTAAAGTCTTCGTCTGATTTCTTGTATTTGTTAATTATATCCTGAACTTCCTGGGATAATTCAGTGCTATTTTCTGGTTTTGCAGGAGCTTCAAAGAGCTTCTTAAGACCTTCAACATCGTCCTTCAAAACTGCACGGACCTTTGCGCGTCTTAAATCGCCAGCTAAAGTCTCGTTTTCTTTCTTCAATTGTTCAATTAACTTTTCATAATCTTCTGCATTTTTAATACTGGTTACGGAATCAGAATTGAATAAACCGATATTTTTATCTCCTGCTTGAAAAGCATCCCTTGTCTTTAAATGACTCATGTCAATTTGCTCTTTAGACAACAATTTTTCGTAAAGCATTGTTGTATAATCGACAGTATTTGCGTTCAATCCGTTAATATCAAATTTGTATTTTTCTGGATTTGCTTGGAAAATAGCTCCACAATATCTTGCGTAGGCTTCGTCTAAGTGATTGAAGTCTTGCGAGTACATTGCAACTACGTGTCCATCATGGAAGATAACTCCATTTTCATCTACAGTATAAAGGTTTCCTTGGTTCAATTGGTTGTTACCTTCTACAAAATACTCAGATAATTCTTTTGTCCATCCTTGAGAATCCAAAATTTGAAAGGCGTGAGCATCATCTTTAATTTCCTTTGCTACATCTTCTGCGTTAAAGGATGTTTGTCTTCCTAAATCTGCTAAAGATTTGTCTCCATCTTCAGAAGCTCCTGGGGTTGTTGGGGTTGCCAAATCTATTGCCTTTGTTTGTGTTGCAGGAGTATCTTGTGAGTTTGAAGTTAGTACATCATCTTCCAAACCTGCCTGTGCATTTTTTGCTTGCATTGCTAAAATAAGTAAAATATATAATATGACCATACTTAAGTTGTACCATTTGGCAATTTAGAATAAGTAAAAAAAATCAGCACTATTTGTAAATTTTTATTGAAATTTTATTAATAAAAATGGTTTTTGTGGCTATTTTGGCGGGGTTTAGAGTTTTTGGTTTTTTACTTGGTGGCAAATTATTGGCAAAATTGGTTCTAAAAAAGCTATAAAATTACACAAATTTAAGTCAAATTTTCCTTTTCCAGCTTTCAAAATGTGAAAAATTATTGCGACAAAATTGTGCATTTTGGCCAAATTTTTGTACTTTTGACCAGTTTTTATATATTCCTCGATTTTTGGGGCGAAATTTGGGTTGATTTTTGGGTCGAAATTTTTCCAAATTTTTTCAGTCTGATTTTGGAAGTCATTTTCGCTAAAATTTTCAGTCTGATTTTGTGGGATTTTTTTTGTGCAATTTTTTGTTTGGAAAGTTTGGAAGTTTTTTGAATTTTTTACTTCAAAATTTTCATCGATTTTTTCTGGATTTTCTGAGTTTTCTGCCATTTCTAATTCTTGATGATTTTTCAAAAATTTTTGGTTCGTTTTTAAATTTTGGTTCATTTTTAAAAAAGCGAAAATTTTATTCATAAGTTTCCAGCCTGTCAAAAGGTCGTTTTTGTTTAGTGTAATTTTACGCCCTGGCAAAATTGGGTTCATAAAAATGGCTAAAATGGCGGCTTCTAGACCATAAATTTCAATTGCTTCTTTGGCAATTTTTTCAAAATCTTCGCAAAAACGTAGCTTAAAATTTCGCAATTTGTCACTTTTTTCTTGAGAAAATTCAAAATTATTTTCAGAAAAGTTATTTTTTTCGATTATTTCTACGAGAATTTCGAACGGAGTTTCGTTTCGGTTTTGAAAAAACTTTTTTTGTGCGGCCGAAAAATGGTAAATTGTACTTTGCATTAGCTATATTATATGAACTGCAAAATTTATAGGCAAATTTTTTCGATGATTTTTTCTAAACTGCTAAAATTTGAAAATTCCAAAATTATACGCCCTTTGCTGCTGGAATCCATCTCGATTTTGACTTGAGTACTCAAAGTTTCCGAAATCATTGACTCAAAAGCGGAGATTTCCGAAATTTTTGTGTCATTTTTCTTTGGAAAATCTTCTTCGTCCTTGGAAAATTCTGCCACAATTTTTGGCTTACTCTGGCTTGGCTTTTTGTATTTTGCCTCAATGTCACGTACCGAGAGTTTATTTGTCACAATTTCTTCTGCAAGTTCGCTAGCGTTCGTTTTGTTGACAAGAATTTTTGCATGCCCAGCGGTGATTTTGCCGTTAATTAACTTGTGTTTTATATCGTCTGGGAGGGTGTTGATGCGCAGATAATTAGATATCACAGAGCGGTTAATTCCAAGTCTGTGGGCTAATTCTTCTTGACTAACATTCAACTTTTCGATTAAAAATGCAAATCCTTCGGCTTTTTCAACTGGATTGAGATCTTTTCTTTGTAAATTTTCGATCATACTTACTTCCAGGGCCTGCTGTTCTGTAAAATCGACGACAATAGACGGAATAGTTACCAAATTAGCCAAAGTAGAGGCGCGAAAACGACGCTCGCCAGCAATGATTTTATAGCGACCTTCTGAGTTTTTCTTGAGTAAAATAGGCTGCAAAACCCCATAACGCTTGATAGAACTTGCCAATTGGCCTACTTCCTCTTGGTCGAAAAGTTTACGTGGCTGCCATTCTGCGGCTTCTATTTGGGATAATTCGATTTCTTCGATTTTGTTTTTGGCTATTTTTTCAAGGTTACCAAAAATAGCGTCCAAGCCAGCGCCCAATCTCGATTTTGCCATCTTTTTGTCTTCCATTTTCCCTCCTATTTTTCCATTTTTTGATCATGATCGCCGGCCATTTTAGCCATATCAGATTCGATCCGTTCTATGACTTCGCGCGCCAATTCCTCGTAATTTTTACTACCAGACGAAAAACGATCATATTCATAAATACTCTTCCCATACGAAGCGGCCTCTGCTAGCCGAATATTTCTACCTATTACGGAATTAAAAACTTTAGTACCAAAATGCGATTTTATATCTCGTTCGACTTCCTTGTGAAACAAATTCCTACGATCGCACATGGTCAAAACTAATCCCAAAATTTCCAGATTATTGTTCCATAATTTCCGTACTTTTGCCGTGATTTCAAGCAGAAGACTCAGCCCTTCCAGAGCGTAAAACTCCGATTGAACCGGGACCAAAATATAATTCGCCGCAACTAATGCATTAATAGTCAAAAAACTTAACGAAGGCGGGCAGTCAATTACAACAATATCGAAGATTTTATCTATCCGATCCAGAGCCATTTTTAATTTTTTTTCGCGATTTTCCTGCGAAATTAACTCAATCTCCGCCCCGGTCAAGCTCTGATCACTGCACATAGTAAACAAGTTAGGATTGGACGTAGAATCGATAACATCGGCCAAATTAGCGCCGTTTATGAATTCATAAGTCCCACTTCCCCGGCGATTCCCTAAGCTCGAACTCGCGCTCCCTTGCGGATCAAAATCTATTAGCAAAGTCCGCTTTCCCTTCAAAGCCAGAAAATACGCCAGATTAATCGCCGTTGTAGTCTTACTCACCCCTCCCTTTTGGTTAGCTATCGCAATCGTTACCATACTACCCAGATTATATCCGAAAACTGATGGCGAAAAAAGTGGCATTTTGAGCGAATTTTTTCCAAAATTTTTATTAGATTTTTAATTTTTCCAAAATTTTTTAAATTTTTGAATTTTTTATGCGATTTTTTGTTGATTTTGTGAAAATTTCTACTATTTTTTATTATTTTATGTGTTTTTTTGCAAAATTTCGTACATTTTTAGAAGACTTAGCCAAAGTTCCTTTTTTTTGGGCGGCAAGCGGAGGGCGTACGAAGGATGATAAACCGGAAAAACACGATAATTTCGGCCAAAAATAGGCTTTTCAAAGATATTCCCCTGAGCTTTTGAAATACCAATTTCGATTTCCAAAGCCTTTGTAGCGATAGCTCCGACGGTTATAATCAACTCTGGATCGACGATTTGGATATGTTCGTGCAAAAACGGACGCATTTTGTCGATTTCTTCTAAAGTTGGGGTTCTATTGGCCGGCGGACGCCAGTATACGACGTTGGTAATATAATAATTCCCGCGATTTAGGCCGATTTCTTCGAGCAAATTACTCAAAAGTCTACCGCTTCTTCCAACAAATGGTTTGCCACTTTCGTCTTCTTCTTGCCCCGGCGCTTCCCCAATTAACATCAATTTTGAAAATGGATTTCCGTCGCTAAAAACTAAATTTTTGGCAATATCTATGAAGGAAAATTCCCGAAAATTGGCTATTTTGGACCGTAATTTCAATAATTCTGCCTTTTTTTGCTCATTTTCTGGGCGTAAAATTTGTACGGAATTTATAAATTCTTGCCAATTTGTCCAATCTTTCTTTTTCTCTTCATGTGTTTTTTCCTCAAAAATTGCGGGGTTTTCTTTGGTTGTTACCTTTTTGTCAAGATTTTGAGAGGCAGAAATTTCTTCGGATTTTTTTAAATCATTTTCCGGTTTTTTTTGTATTTTTGGCAAATGATTTGGAAATTGACCGTTGCTTTTTTGACAAGTTTTTATATCGTTAATTTTTGAAAAATCAAATTTTGGCCAACTAACAATTTTATAATCCATAAAAACCTCTATTCCCCGCTATTTTAGCCGTTTTTTTTAAAACTCATTTTCGTATTTTTTCAATTTTTGGATGGCAAAAAGCACCGCAATTCCGACTAATGCCAAAAAAACTCCGAGTAAATTTTCGTTAATTTTATACAAAAAAGTGGCTATTAATGGGGTTAATCCGCCAAAAATAGCGCCGGTTGTGTTTAAAGTCAAGCTTCCTGCCCGTGCCCGGATGTTTTTGGGGAAAATTAAGGCCACAATTCCATACAAACTGCCGTAACAAGCCGCCATTATAGCGCCAAAAATCGGGCTCCAAATCCAATGATTCCACGGAGCGAAAAATGAAATTGCAATTAAACTAAGGGCCGAAAATTTCAAGCTACGAACCGGGCCGTAAGCATCGGCAAATTTCCCAAAAAACGGAATTAAAACTATAATTACAAAAATCCCCACAGATTGATTTAGCCAAACTGACCACGGCAATTGGTCCATAAATTGAATTCGACAATTTGGCAAGAAGATGAAAAACATGTAAAACGGAACCATGTCGAGCAGGAGCATAGTGGCAATCATGGCCAGCATTTTGAAAGTGATCTTGCTGGAAGCGGCCATTTTTGCGGGATTTTCTTGATTTTTTCTTTGGGAAATACATTCTTTACTGAACTTTCTTAGGCCTAAAAACACTGGGAATCCTAGAGAAAAACTGCTCCAAAGTGGAATTCGCCAGCCGATTTCGAGTAAGAATTCCCTGCTCATAAAGAAGTTAATTCCAGAACTCACCAATCCGCCGACGAAAAATCCTACCATAATTCCGATGTTTATTAGGCTTGAAGTGAAGTACTTTTCGCATTTGTTGGCATTTTCTATGCTAAAAACTGAAACTCCATAATTGCCTCCGATTGCAATTCCTTGGATAAATCGTAAAAATACAAACGCCAATGGGGCTAAAATTCCTATTATGGAATAGGTTGGCAATAGACTAATTGTCAAAGTGCTGAATATCATGATTGAGAACGCTACGTACACGGCTCGTATCCGGCAAACACGGTCGCTGTAAGTTCCGAATAGAAAAGCTCCAAGAGGACGGCCTAAATAGCCAATTGCGAAGGTGGAAAAATAGAAAATGAATCTGGTGGCTTTGTTGAATTCGGGGAAAAAAAGCTCGGAAATGATCTGTGCGAGGGCGCTACACATTGCCGTATCATACCATTCTATGCCAGAAACCCCCAGGCCGATGTACTTTTTCCAACTCATTTTTTCATTTTAGCACATTGCTCAATATTCGTCCAATGTCCGCCATTTTAGCGCCTTTTAGAGTTTTGACAAGGATGAAAAATTATTTGGTCAAATTTTGCAAGTGATTTTGACAAGGTGGAAAGGTTTGCGATCGAGGGTGATTTTTTTTGAAGTTTTGTACTGGAAATTTTGTTTTTTTGAAGTTTAATTTTTGGAAATTTTGCACTAAAAACTTTTTGCCAGAAACATTGGGAAACTTCGGGAAAAATTGTCTGAAAATTGTCTGAAAAATTGCGAAAACTACGAGCTAAAATCAATAACCAATATCGGAATTGACAAAAAACTCGAATTCATCCAAAACTCGTCTTTCCTGTTTGGCAAAATCCAAAATTTCGGCATCTTCAGGCAATTTCAAAAACGAAAAATGGTTCATTCCGTGCTGCAAAGTACCTACCCACTCGCCGGAACCACGTAATTCCATATCTTTTTGGGCAATTGAAAAACCGTCGTTAAATTCCTTAAAATATTGTAATTTTTTCGAGTTTTTTTCGCACAAACATACGCAAAATGCACGTTGCCCGCTTCTGCCTACCCTCCCTCGGAGCTGATGTAGCTGAGAAAGGCCAAATTGGCTAGCATTTTCGATGATAATCCGGTTCGCATCTGGCACGTCGATTCCAATTTCAATCACTGTCGTTGCTACCAAAATTCCGGCCGTACTTTTCTTAAAATTTTCGACAATTTCAATTTTTTCTTGGTCTTTCATTTTGCCATGTAGTAAAAAAATTTCCGAAACCGTCTTTTTTGCCTTGGACTCAACTTCATCAAACTCCTCATTTTTCGCCAAATTTTGCAGTAAAAAATTGAACCGACTTATTGCTCCGATATACTCAGGGGTATCCTCGATTGAAGGCATAACCCAGTATGTTTTGTCCGGATTTTGGGCCAATCTCTCCAAAAGAGTAGGTAAATTGACCATGTTTAATAAAGTGGTTTTTATTTGTTTTTCAAAAACTCCATTTTCGATGATAGAAAAATTAATGAAATTTGCGAGCAAAATCTTCAAGCTACGTGGGATTGGGGTCGCGCTCATCATCAAAACGTTCTTTCTTGCCGCATTTTCGAGTAGTTGTGCTTTTTGTAAAACCCCAAATTTCTGGATTTCGTCAATGACTATTAGTCCAAGATTTGGTATTTTTGTGAACAATAGAGCATGAGTAGCTATTACAAACTTGTATTTTCCCGCATTTATGGCCAATTTTTCAGACTTTTTAGTAGTACGAGATAGCAAGATGTGGGAAATGCCAAATTTGGTTAAGATTTTTGTAAAATTATTAAAATGTTGCTGAGCTAAAGTCACAGTTGGCGCCAAAAAAGCCACATTATAGCCATTTTCAGCCATTGCCAACGCGCACAAAAATGCGATTGCCGTTTTTCCAGCTCCTACTTCCGCATATAGAAAGTGCTTCATCGGGGAATTACCCTCCAAGTCCGCTAGAATGGCCGTAATTGCACGTTTTTGCTCGTTATTCAATTCAAATGGAAATAGGTTCAAAAAATCCGAAGGTAAATTCAATTTCAAAATTTCATGGCGTTCTTTTTTTTCATATAAATGTACAAAAAGCGATGCTTCCACAAATTTCAAAATCTTCATAGAATCGGCCAAATTGGCTCCATTATGTAGGTTCCAAATTGCCTGTTTCATGGAAAGTTCGCCTAAAATTGGAGCTCCTTCTGGCAATTCTGTTAACGTTTCATTAACTATTTTGTTCAAAATTACATTCGAAATCGAAGTTTGATAAATTGGCAAATGACCGTTTTCAGCAGATCCCAGGTTCGCAAAAGCCCGGTCCGAAATGATTTTAGGATTTTTTATCATCCAATTTTGATCGCGCTTAGGATTTGCCTGATAGTCATGAAAAACCTCATTGCTTACCTCATTTTTGCCTCTGTTTTGGCCGTTTTTTGAAGATTTTTCGCAATTTTGCCCCGTTTGTTCCAGCTCTCCAAAAATTTTGTATTTTTGGCCAATTGAAAAGAAATTTATAGCTTTTGGACTAAAAAATTTTAATGTAATTTGGATTTCTTCTGAAAAATTTTGGGTTGAATTTTTCGAATTTGTAAAATTTTTAGTAATTTTTTCATCTTCCAAATCGGATTTTTGCGAAAAAACAGCCGTAATTGCCGATAATTTTCCGAATTTATGTTTACGGACTATCCGAACTGTCAACAACGCCGGTCCCGGACGTAAATTTTTGGATTCGGTGATAAATTGAGTGGGAAAATTCAAAAGCAAATGTTTAATATTTGTCACGCCCAAACGTTTGAGCAATCCCGCCCTTTGAGTTCCAATATTTTTAATTTTACTAATTGGCAAATCAAGAATGCTTGACAATCAACTTCTCTAAATCTTCCTGTGAACACAAATCTACGACTACAGGATGCCGCGGAACCAAATTATCATAGTCCTTATATTCCTTGTTTTTGATCGAAATTACCAGGTTTTTCGTACATTGTAATAACTTTGCGATTGCTTCTACAGGAATTTCCGGATATTTGTTCAAAATCCAAAAAATTGCGTTAACAATTTCGTGTTTTTTTGCATATGAACGGGTTTTTCTAGTTTTCAAATCCACTTCCATTGCCGTAGATTCCAAAGCCTTTTTAGGATCAGCTTCACAATCTTTAATCATCTCATCTGAAAGCAAAAACGTATCAATTGGATTTACCTCTATAATATTTTGGTGTAATCCTATTCTGAACGCGTTTACCTCAATTTCATGCATGCTACAAAAATCTGCTATTTGCTCGTTTGTCAAATTTGTACGTTTAGCTAACCATAGAGCAGTTCCTTTTTGCATCAAAACTTCTTTTGCCATGTAAAATCAGTATCATATTTTTGCAAATTTTTCAAGTAAATTTCAGTTGAATTTTGCTCAAAAAAGTAATTTTAATGGTAAATTTTCGAAAAAACGTAGAAATTTTTTACTAGTAGCTTGTTTTTTTGGAAGATTCGTCATAAAATAACAGAGTTGTGGCGAGCGTAGCTCAGTAGGTTAGAGCGCCAGATTGTGGCTTTGGAGGTCGCCGGTTCGATCCCGGTCGCTCGCCCCAGATGGGTATTTTTTAGCAATATTTTTGTTCTTGAAAATTTTTTTTGACAAAATCATTTTTATAATTTTTAGAAAAATCGAGAAAAAACATATTAAAATGAGCATTTTCGTTGCCATAATCGTTTCTCAGATATAAAGTTTCCCCGCCATAATGGGCAGATTCCATTGGGCAAATTCGTAAATTTTTATAAAGTTTGTAAATTTTTCGCGTTGTTTTGTAAATTTGTAAATTTTTCCAGCAAAAAAATCATTAAAAGTAAAAATTTGTTAACTAATTACCGAAAATAATGTGTTTCTTTGAAAAATTTAGTCAAAAAATTTCAAAAATTAAGATTTAAAACCAGCTTTTACGGCCAAAAAAACGCACTTTTTAATCGTTACTAAGTTGCATGTTTGTCAATAAAACTACCGAATGGAAAATACTTTAAATTCCAAAACCGTAATCCCATTTTTCTCGCAATAAGCTTTGAAAGTCAAAGATTGATCCATTAAGAACGCCTGTTCTTCCAAAACCGAAGCTTTGATACGAGATTCCAAGGTTTCTCCGGTAACTTCCACTTCTGCCTTCTGTGCGTCTAACCACTCCTGAGAAAGTTCTGAACGGGTCGTGACCAACGGGCGGAACGAGGCCAAATGCATAGTCAATCCCTTCAAAATCTCTTCAGAAACTTCGCCTTTAACCTTGATTACAGCGCCAATCTTGCCTACATTATCGAAATTTTCGTTCAATTTGTTGTGCAAATATGAAAAAACCGAAGTTCCGGCATCTTTAGCGACTTTATAAGCCCCTTTTAATAGGATATTTTCGCCAATAACTCCGGACAAACTTTGTACCCGCTCTTCAAAACTTTCCCCATTTTTAGCCAAATTTTTGATATCCATTTCCGGGCTTTCTATGAATTCCTTCAAAATTTCGTTTGCAAAAGTACAAAAATTATCGTTTCTTGCCACAAAATCAGTTTCAGTCCCGAAAAATATCATTCCCAAATTTTTGTCATTTTCGGAAATCAAAATCGCTCCCTCAGAAGCTTCCATTCCAGCCCTTTTAACCGCTTTTGCTAACCCTTTTTCGCGTAGTAGCTTGATGGCAGTATCCATGTTTTCGCCGGATTCCTCCCAAGCTTTTTTGCAATCCCCTAACGGAGCCAGTGTTCTAGCGCGCAATTCTTTAATACTCATTTTTTCCTCCTAATTTTGCCAAATTTTTGATTATTCTTTGATTTCTACAGTCTCTGGCTTGGCTTCTGTTTCTTCTACTTGTTTTTCAGGTTTTTCTGCCCCTTTTTCAGAATGCTTTTCAGATTTCTTAAAGTGCTCTGGGGCTTCCTTTACAACTTCCTTAGCCGCTTGGTTAATAACTTCACAACACTTTTCCAAGAAGAACTCGATTGAACCCTTTCCTTCGTCATTACCGGGGACCAAATAGTTAATAATTGCAGGTTCTGGAGTGTCTGTATCTGCAAGGGCAATGACAGGAATATTCCACAATTTTGCCTCTTTTACAGCAATGTTCTCGCGCTTTGGGTCAATGACAATTAACATATTAGGAACGCCGCCCATAGTACGAATTCCGGAAAATAATCCTAAAAGTTTTTCCTTCTTTTTCTGAAAATCCAATCTTTCGCGCTTTGTCAACTTGTCAACGTACCCAGATTCTTCCTCTTTTTCCATTTTACCTAGCTTGTTCAAAGGTAGGTTAATTGTTGAATGGTTATTCGTAATCGTTCCGCCTAACCAGCGCTTGTTAATATAGTATTGGTTACAACTAGTAGCCGCCTGAGCTATTGAGTCGCTTGCTTGGTGCTTGGTTCCTACGAACAAAACTTTTCCACCCTTTTTTACACAAGTTGCTAGAGCTTCCAATGCCTTTCCGAACATTACGTTTGTCTTACACAAATCTATGATCGAAATTCCCCATTTCTCGCAGAAAACAAACTCGTTCATTTTTGGATTAGATCTTAATTTTCTATGTCCATAATGAAATCCCTTTTCAAATAAATCTTTTATTTCAAACATTTTTTACCTTCCTTTATTTCTATTTCATTCAGTTCAACCGCGTACGAATACACTTGGCCATTTCTTACTACTAATAATATAATATATTTTTCATTTTTTTTCAAAGATTCCGTAATTGCCGAGTCAAAATCGCCTAAATTGCGCATTTCTTTGCCTTGGACCTTCAAAATCACGTCATTTCCCCGCAAAATCGAAGCCAATTTTTTATCAAAAACTTTCGAGACAAAAAGCCCGTAGTCAAATTTTTCGTCCGTATTCGAAAGAGTGTGCAAAAGTTTGTCATCTTTGGTCAAAGTCAAAAGTTGGATTTTAACCATTTTAGATTCGTTAACGACCGTTTTTTCCACAAAGGAATCGGGTAGTTGGCTTAAAGGGACGACAAATTCCAAAAGCTGATAATCTTCGATAGTTTTCAAAATTTTCCCAGGAATTTTTGGATCAATTTTTTTTTCAATTGGATTTTTTTCTCCAATTTTGTCCAAATTTTTTTGCTCCAATTTTTTGTCTTCTTTTGGATTCTGAGCGATTTTCTTGGCCGTTTCCGTTCCCGTTTCAGTCCCCAAAATTTTGCGCCAAATCACAATTTTAACACTATTTTCAGAATTCATTAAAATCATATTTTGCAAATTTTCGACGTTTTTTATAGCAATTCCATTCACAGAAACAACTATATCTTGGCTTTTTAGGCCGTATTTTTGCGCCGTGGAATTTGGACGGAAATCCGTAATCAAAGCTCCGTAATTCTGAGAACATTCCGAATTTAGCCGATCCAATTTGTGCCCAACAAACAACTTTTGATCAATTTCTTGCAGCAAAACCCCGATCTGCTTTCGTACAACTTTTCCATGATTGATGATTTCATAAGCCACTTTCGCCGCCGTCGCTCCCGGGATCGCAAACGCAAAACCATCCAAGCCAAATTGGTTGAAAAGCTGGGTATTTATGCCCATACATCCGCCCTCTTGGTCAAAAATGGCCGCAGAATTCATCCTGGTTCCGGCTATGTTGACGCTATATTGCAAAACATCGCTACAAAAATATTCGAAAGCATTTCCAGCGTAACTTTTGGTCGGCTCAAAAAGATGATTTTTCTTCAAACCTCCGGCCAAAACCGAGTGCAAAATGACCAAATGCGGTTCATAAACTGCTCCGACAACCGCTACTTCTTCGCCTTTTTGATAATAATTACTCCAAGAAATCGGCTTCAAATTTTTACAATCAATTTTCAAAACCGCCAAATCTGTACGCAAATCTCGTCCAACTACGGTCGCCTTAAAATGAGCCCCGTTTTCGAAGAAAATTTCCGCATTTGTCGCCTCGCCGATTAGCCCATTTGTCGTTAACAAATAACCGTCCTCTGTCAGCACAATCGCAGTCCCGAGTACTTCAAACGGATTTGCTTGCCCGCCTTTTGGATACGATCGTTTCTTAACCTTTACAATGGCAACACTATCTTCGATTTTGTATATAGGAAACCGCACAGAAGCCGCCATTTTGGTCGTGAAAACCATGGTTAACAGAATTAACGATTTTCTAAAATAATTAACAAATTTTTTCATTGTACTTCCTTAAAAATTACATTGCCTATTAGGCGAATTTTGGTTCCGGTTTTGCTGGTTCCGGTTTTGAAATTGTACAAAATTTTTTCACCGAAATTATCTGGAAAATTTTCGAAAATTCTATCTAAACTGCCGAAAAAAATCGCTACAAAATTCCAAAAATGCCTCGAAAAATTATGCCGAAATTTTTTAGCAAAATTGACAAAAAAATACGGAAAAAATTTACAAAAAAATCTTCCAAAATTTATGCAAAAATCCGAGCAAAAAAAGATCCGCCGAAAATTTTCTACAAATCTTAAATTGCTGGCCAAAATCATGCTTCTTTTCCAAGCTTCTTGAGAACTTCTTTTTGAATTCCCTGGCTCATCTTCTCGTACCTAGAAAAATGCATGGAAAAACAAGCGCGTCCTTTGGAAATCGATCTCAACAAATCCGCATATCCGAACATCTCGGACAAAGGCACCTCGGCTGCGATCACACAAGCGCCTGATGGTAAATAGTCAGAAGCATTGATAATCCCACGACGGCGGCTGATATCGCCTTCAATATTACCACGATAATCGGATGGAGTTGTAACTTCCACTCTCATAATCGGCTCCAACAAACAAGCTTTACACTTCCTCATTGCGTCCCTAAACGCGGCCCGAGCAGCCAATTCAAAGGCCAAGATGCTAGAGTCAACGTCATGGTATTGCCCATCGTTAAGTTGTACTACAAAATTAAACACAGGAAAATCGGCCAAAACACCGCTTTCTACGGCATTTTTGATACCTTTTTCAACTCCGGGAATGAATTCTGATGGAATTGCGCCACCTTTGATGTTGTTTACAAAGATATACCGGACAACATTATCGCGCCCTTCGGTGATAATTTTAACATAATTGGTGTTTTTGTCGTATTTTTGCAACAATTCTTCAGTTATAGGCTCGAAAATCATGTTAACTTTTGCGAACTGACCTGCGCCACCTGTTTGCTTCTTATGGACATATTCCACATCCGCTCTGGCCGTAATTGTCTCTCGATAAGCCACCTGAGGTTCTCCGACGTTGGCATTGACCTTAAACTCGCGCTTCAAACGGTCTACAATAATTTCCAATTGCAATTCGCCCATACCTTTGATGATCGTCTGGGCTGTCTCTTCGTTACGTGCGACTCTGAAAGATGGGTCTTCCTTGGTCAATTTTTCGAGAGCTTTTCCAAGATTTTCCTGGTCCGCCTTTGAAACTGGTTCAATAGAACGTTCGACAACTGGCTCTGGGAATTCCATCCTTTCCAAAGTAATGTTTTGGCCAAGGGCGCATAAAGTATCACCTGTACGGGCCTCAGTCAAGCCTGGAAGGGCCACTATATCCCCCATGCTTGCTGCGTCTATGTCCTCACGCGTACTTGCATGCATTAGCAAAATTCGACCTACTCGGCACTTTTCCTCTTGAGAAAGGTTCAAAACTGTGGTTCCCTTTTCTAAACGCCCGGAATAGATACGTACGAAGGCTAGCTGACCTACAAATGGGTCGGTCATGAGCTTGAAGACCAAACCGCAGAAAGGCTTAGTCATTTCGCACTTATAATCAATCTTTTCGCCACTTGCGTCTATA
>Ga0074198_1000677_pt1 | contig 30959 bp, 29 predicted proteins | sample EPASupsiteSAE323_FD_64527 | JGI IMG/M metagenome (GOLD analysis project Ga0074198, IMG submission 64527) | Bioremediated contaminated groundwater from EPA Superfund site, New Mexico - Sample SAE3-23 | ecosystem: Environmental > Aquatic > Deep subsurface > Groundwater > Contaminated ...
AAGAGGCAGCAGTCTCAGGCAATGTACAACGCAAGAAAGGTTATTGCCGATGTAACTAATGAGTTTGCAAAGATTTCCGGCAGACAATACGGAACCTTCGAAGAATACAGAATGGATGATGCAGAAGTAGCAACAATTATTCTTAATTCAACTGCAGGAACAGCCAAATATGTGGTTGATCAGCTTAGAGAAAAAGGCATAAAGGCTGGGTTAATTAAACCTAGAATATTCCGTCCTTTCCCAGTTGATGAAATAGCTTTAGCTGTTAAAAATTGCAAGGCTTTAGCGGTTATGGATAAAGCCGACAGCTTCAATGCTGCCGCTGGTCCGCTGTTTACAGATGTAACAAGTGCAATGTTTGTAAATGGAATAACAAACGTTAAGACTGTTAATTACATTTATGGTCTTGGTGGAAGAGATGTAAAAACAAACGATATTGAGAAAGTTTACTATGATCTATTAAAAATAGCTGACCAAGGTAAGGTTGAATCAACTTATAACTACCTTGGTGTTAGAGAATAAGTAATAAAAACCGTGATATGCAAAATTCATTTCGTGCCTTAGGCACTTCGAAAGGAATGTGATAAAATAATGGCATATAATCTTAAAGAAATAGCAAAAAAACCAGAAAGACTTATCGGTGGGCATACAATGTGTGCTGGCTGCGGAGCACCTGTTGTTGTAAGAGGAATCCTTAGGGCATTAAAACCTGAAGACCATCTCGTAGTTGGATCAGCAACCGGCTGTCTCGAAGTATCAACATTTCTTTATCCTTATACAGCATGGAAAGATTCCTTCATTCATAATGCTTTTGAAAATGCTGGAGCAACTGTTTCAGGAGCTGAAGCAGCATACAATGCACTTAAGCGCAAAGGTAGAATTCCTGCTGAACAAGAAACTAAATTCATCGCTTTCGGTGGAGATGGTGGAACTTATGACATAGGATTACAATCACTTTCCGGAGCAATGGAACGCGGTCATGACATGGTATACGTATGTTATGACAATGAAGCGTACATGAATACAGGTATTCAGCGCTCATCTGCAACACCTAAATTTGCTGATACAACAACTTCTCCGGCAGGAAAAAAGATTCCCGGGAAGATGCAGTACAGAAAAGACCTAACCATGGTAATGGCAAATCATCATTTGCCATACGTTGCACAAACAGCACCAGTTGGCAACCTTAAGGATTTGTATGAAAAAGCAGAAAAGGCTATTTACACAAAAGGTCCTGCTTTCATTAATGTCTTGGCACCATGTCCAAGAGGCTGGGGCTATGATACACCAAATCTTATGAATATAACCAAACTGGCTGTTGAAACTTGTTTCTGGCCAATGTATGAAGTTGAGGATGGTAAATATAGAATAACCTATAAGCCAGCCAATAAACTTCCGGTTGAAGAGTTCTTGAAGGTACAAACAAGATTCAAACATTTGTTTAAGCCAGGTAACGAATGGATGATTGAAGATATTCAGGCAGAAGTAGACAAAAGATGGTGTGAACTATTGTCGCTTGAAGCAAAAGGGTGTTAGCTCATCAAACCCTCTCGAAAAGAGAGGGTTTGATTTTACTCTATCTAAAAAAAACAAATAGGATTATAATTATTAGCAGAATAGTACCAGATGAAATTCAATAATACAGGAGTGGCAGAAATGGATGCATACTTATATATCCCTTCTACAGAAAAAACTGATGCTTTAATGTGTGGAATAAAACTATCAGTCTGGGGAGAAAAAACCTTAATTTTAAATGGCTATCCTGCTCAGTGCATTTCAGCACTGCTAAATCCAAGAGATGATATTAAAAAGTATAAATCATCGGATTATGCATGCTTGAGAGTAGATATCAAACCTGAAAGCTGTTACATTGCAGACAAGTCCTTATATGGTAGTAAAGAACTTGATGAGCTTTATGCAAAGAGCATTATCTCTCCCAAAGATTATGTATTTGGAACTTACCGCAATCCCGAATGCCTTATTTCTCGGACAATTCTACCCGAAAATCTTAGCGATGCAGATAAGCCACAAGGCTGTCCTTTACTGTACCAAAATTCTGAAGAACTATACGTAAATAATCTTTTAGAAAAATTCAAAGAAAATTCCCCTGATTTTAATGAAACTATACTCTCTTTATTTATTGAATTAAATCAAAGAGATTGGAAGCTAACTAAATATACAAATAATGACCTCATAATTTTGGGAAACCAAGATGATGGAACATACTACACGATACGTTAATAACAGGAGGAAACTATGGAATACATCAGCACTAGAGGATATGAAAACCATATAACCGCTTCGCACGCAATCGTTTCAGGAATCGCTCCAGATGGTGGTTTATTTGTTCCTGAATTTATTCCAATCTTATCACAAGATGAGCTAATAGGCTTATACAAAAAAAACTTTCAAGACATTGCTTTTTTTATTATGAAGAAATTTATTACTGATATCAAAAGTGAGGATTTAAAACAATGTATTTCAGAATCATATAATCCCAAAATTTTTGATAATCCTTTAATCTGCCCTTTAAGATCCCTTACTGACTCAATTGTAATGCTTGAATTATGGCACGGACCAACCTGTGCCTTTAAAGATATAGCTCTTCAACTTCTTCCAAGATTACTTACTGTCTCTGCGAAAAGCCTTGGGGAAGGAAGTACTTTCGTCATACTCACTGCTACCTCAGGTGATACTGGCAAAGCCGCCCTTGAAGGATTTAAGGATGTACCAAAAACAAAGGTTGTGGTGTTTTTCCCTCAAGACGGTGTTAGTGATATTCAGAAAAGTCAGATGGTTACACAAGAAGGTAAAAACGTGCACGTCATAGGTGTTAAGGGAAATTTCGACCATGCACAGAACGGTGTTAAGGAGATTTTTGCAGATAAAATCCTCGCCCGTAAACTGGAAGGAATGGGCATTAAGCTTTCATCAGCAAACTCTATAAATTGGGGAAGACTTCTACCGCAGATTGTATACTATTTTTCTTCATACATTAGTCTCCTAAAATCTTCACATATAAAATTCGGAGATAAAATAAATGTATGCATACCAACTGGAAACTTTGGCAATATAATGGCTGGTTACTATGCTAAAAGAATGGGATTACCAATAAACAAGCTGATAATCGCAACAAATGAAAATGACGTACTTGCAAGATTTGTTAAAACCGGAGTATATAATGCAACTAAAGAGCTTAAAACAACCATCTCACCATCAATGGATATTTTGGTTTCAAGTAATCTTGAGAGATTGCTATATGAGGTTTCAGGACATAATTCAGAAAAAATCTTTGAGCTTATGAACAGTTTAAAACAAGACCACAATTACAAAATTGATAATAAAATGCTTTCTCTTATTAGAGAAGATTTTTATGCAGATTATGCTACAGAAAAGAACACATTGAAAACAATAAGAGCCGTTTTTCACAAATATAAATATACTATTGACCCACATACAGCTGTAGGGCTACATGTATATGATAAATATGTAAAAAAGACTGAAGACCAGACTCTTACTGTAATTGCCAGTACCGCCAGCCCCTATAAATTTAATCGTAGTGTAATGAATGCACTTCGTAAAAAAACTCATTCTCTTGAAAACAAGGATGAGTTTGAACTACTCAATATTCTTTCAGCCACAACTAAAACTTTGGTTCCCAGACCTTTGAAAAACCTGGCATCCAAGCCAATTCTGCATAATACTATTTGTGAAAAAGATGAAATGAAAAAGGTATTAGAGGATATATTGAAATAAAAAATACGGGCAATTTAATGCCCGTATTTTTATTCATCCAACGCCTTCCTCAATTCTGCCACAAATCTTTTTACACTATCGACTGCATTATCCACCGAATCTGCTTCTCCAATCCTCTTTACTATTGCACTTCCTACAATAACACCTTCGCAAAATCTGCCTATTTCCCTGACCTGTTCCGATGTAGAAATACCAAACCCAATAGCTCGAGGAATGTCCGTATACTTATGTATTTCATTAACAAATTCAGCAAGATTTTTATGAAATGTTTCTCTTACGCCTGTTACACCCAATGAAGAAACACAGTAAACAAATCCTTTTGCCTCTTTTGCTATCCTCTCCATTCTCTCTTTCGAAGTTGGTGCTAATAAGGTTATTACTGTAATACCAAATTCTTGTGCTGTCTCATTTATCTCTTCTTTTTCTTCAAAAGGCAAATCTGGTACTATTATTCCATCAACCCCTGATTCTCTACATTTTTTAAAGAAATTATTTACTCCGTATTTAAATATGCAATTAAAATATATTAATAGAATTAGAGGTATCTCTGTTTTTTCTCTTGCTTTGCTTACAATAGCAAAAACATTATCAATCTTGGTACCGTTTTTTAAGGCACGTTCAGATGCAGCTTGAATTACCGGTCCTTCTGCAAGCGGGTCAGAAAAAGGAACTCCCAGTTCAATTATATCTGCTCCCGCTTCTTCCATAGTTTCAATGAATTGAAGCGTTGCATCAAAGTTTGGATCTCCAGCAGTTACAAATGTTATTAATGCCTTCTTGTTCTTCTCTTTTAATTGTTTAAATCTATTATCAATTCTATTCATCTAGATTCACCCCCATATATTTCGCAATAGACGATACATCTTTGTCTCCTCTTCCAGATATATTTATTACAACAATCTGGTCTTTCTGCATATCAGGAACAATTTTTAAAGCATGAGCAACTGCATGTGCACTCTCAATCGCCGGAATTATCCCTTCAATTCTGGTAAGATACTTAAATGCTTCAACCGCTTCGTCATCGGTTACTGGATAATACTCTGCTCTCTTTGTCTTAAATAAATTAGCATGTTCAGGTCCAATCCCAGGATAATCCAGCCCTGCCGAGATTGAATGAACAGGAATTATCTGTCCTTCATCATCTTGAAGAAAATATGATTTCATTCCGTGAAAAACTCCAATGCTTCCCTTTGTAAGCGTTGCTGCATGTTTCCCGCTTTCAACACCAAGGCCACCTGCTTCAACGCCAATAAGCCTAACCTTTTCTTCGTTGATAAATGAATAAAATAAACCCATTGCATTACTGCCTCCACCTACACAAGCTATCAGAACATCTGGCAGCTTTCCTTCTACTGACATCATTTCCTCTTTAACCTCATCTCCAATTATCCTCTGAAAATCCCGGACAATCGTTGGATAAGGATGAGGACCCATTACCGAACCTAGTACATAAAAGGTGTCTTCGACATTTCCTGCCCAGCTTCTCATAGCCTCACTTGTCGCATCTTTTAATGTGCCAGTTCCTGATTTTACAGGCACAACCTCCGCTCCAAGAAGCTTCATCCTAAAAACATTCAAAGACTGCCTCTCTATATCTTCAACGCCCATAAAAACCTTGCACTCCATATCAAAAAGTGCTGCAGCTGTTGCTGTCGCAACCCCATGCTGTCCGGCACCGGTTTCTGCAATAACCCTTTTTTTGCCCATTCTTTTAGCAAGCAGCGCTTGACCAAGAACATTATTTATCTTGTGTGAACCTGTATGATTCAAATCCTCTCTTTTAAGATAAATCTTGGCTCCTCCTAGTTCCTTTGTCATTCTTTCAGCGAAATATAGAAGCGACGGTCTTCCAGCATAGTTTTTAAGATAATACTGATATTCATTAATAAACTCAGAATCATTAATATACTTCATATGAGCTTCTTCAAGCTGTACCAATGCATTCATTAGTGTTTCAGGCACGTATTGACCTCCAAAATTACCGAAACGCCCTTTCTTTACATTTTTCATATTTATTGCCTCCTTTTTATTTCATTCAGATTCCCCTCTATTGACCCTACCCCTTTACTCCCTTCCCCCTTAATTCTTTCAATTTATCCTTCGGTGATTTTGCTTTCATAAGCGTTTCCCCGACCAGAACCGCGTTAACCCCAAGACCTTTAAGATATTCCATATCACTTCTTGTGGTTATTCCGCTTTCACTAACAACAATTTTACTTTTCGGTATCATTTTAATAAGCCTTTCCGTAGTATCGAGATTTACTTCAAAGGTTTTGAGATTTCTGTTATTAATACCAATTATTTCAGCGTTTACTTCTAAAGCTTTCTTTAATTCCTGCTCGTCATGAACCTCTACAATACAACTCATTCCCAGAATCTTCGAAACTATCTGGAAAGTTTTTAATTCTTCATCTGAAAGAATAGAAACAATTAAAAGTATTGCATCTGCACCAATCATCCTGGATTGATAAATCTGTCTTATATCAATGACAAAATCTTTTCTAAGAATCGGAAGTGGAATTCTCTGTCTGACTTTTATAAGATTATCCTTGCTTCCTTTGAAATAATGCTCCTCTGTAAGCACAGATATCATATCTGCTCCACCTTCAAAATATTCTTTGCCAATTGAAACAGAATCAACATTCTCCATAATAATCCCTTTAGAAGGTGACGCAGGTTTTATTTCAGCAATTATCGCCAAATCATCCTTTTTTTTCAGAACTTTTGCAGCATCTAAAGCAGGACCAACCTTGGACATTAAAAGCTTTTGTTTCATAATATCACTTGAAATGCTACCAAACTCTTCTTGTATGGTTACTCTTTTTTTCTCTACTATTTCATCTAGTATCATAATATCAGTCTCCTTGTATACTCAATGAACTCATCTAACTTTTTTACCGCCTTGCCTGAATCAATAATCTCATAAGCAAGGCTTACTCCCTCCGCTATATCTTTTACCTTGTTTCCCACATACAAAGCAGCTGCGCTGTTTAAGATAATCGCATCTCTTGCAGCTCCTTTTCTTTGCCCATTTAATACTTCTTTTATAATCAAAGCATTTTCAGCCTTTTCTCCTCCTCTCAATTCTTCAACCCTTGACCTTTGAATACCGAAATCATCTGGTGACAGAATATAACTGCTAATTTTCCCTTCATTTAATTCTGTAACAAAAGTTGAACCACTAATAGTAATTTCATCCAAACCGTCACTTCCGTGAACGATTACAGCTCTTTTGGTTCCAAGTCTCAAAAGCACTTCTGCTATAGTATCTACAAGTTCCTTTTTAAATACTCCAATCAGCTGCCCCGAAGCATTTGCCGGATTGGTCAACGGCCCAAGAATATTGAAAACTGTTCTAATTCCAATCTCTTTTCTTGGAGATGCAGCATTTTTCATTGATTTATGAAAACCAGGCGCAAACAAAAATCCTATCCCTATTTCTTCTATACACTTAGCAACATTCTCCGGCTGTAAATCAATCTTACAGCCAAGTGCCTCAAGTACATCAGCGCTTCCGCATTTGCTTGAAACTGATCTGTTACCATGTTTTGCAACCGGCACACCTGCTGCTGAAACAACAAACGCCGCGCCAGTCGAAATATTGATAGTATTAGCACAATCTCCGCCTGTTCCACAGGTATCAACCGAAAAATCAACCTTAGGGTAAATACATTCAGCTTTTTTTCGCATGGTTCTTGCGAAACCTGTTATTTCTTCTACAGTCTCACCTTTCATTCTTAATGCTGTAAGAAAGCTCCCGATTTGTGCCTGCGTAGCGCTTCCATCCATTATTATCTCCATAGCCTGTTCTGCTTCATTTTCCGTAAGATTCATTCTATCAACCACTTTTACGATAAATGTTTTTAACATAGCTTTCACTCCTTTTTAATTAAGAATTTATTAATTAAATTTATAATTTTAAAAGAAAATTCCTCAATATCTCCATACCATTTTCCGTCAGTATCGATTCTGGATGAAACTGTATCCCAAACACGGGATACTCCCTGTGTTTAATTCCCATTATGCATCCATCCTCTGTCTGAGCTGTAATAATAAAATCCTTTGGTATAGTCTTACTGTCAACAACCAGAGAATGATACCTTCCAGCCTTTATTGTCTTTGGTAAGCCTTTAAATAGTTCACATTCTTCAAGTTTAATTTTTGAAGCTTTTCCATGAACAAGCTCATCTGCATGAACAATTTTGCCCCTAAAAACCTCTCCAATTGCCTGATGTCCCAAACAAACTCCTAATATAGGTACTTCTTTATACAATTCTTTGATTAGTACTTCGGTTATCCCTGCATCCTTCGGCTGTCCTGGCCCTGGAGAAATAACAATATGGGATGGTTTTAATTTCCTTATTTCCTCTATCGTAATTTTATCGTTTCTATATACCGTAATATCAGGATTAATCTCTCCAATATACTGGTAAAGGTTATAGGTAAATGAATCATAGTTATCAATTATTAAAATCATAATATTTTCCCTGCCTCTCTTATTGCCTTTAGTAAAGCTTCCGCCTTTCTGCATGTTTCGTCATACTCTTTTTCAGGTATTGAATCTGCAACAATTCCTGCCCCCGCCTGAACGTAGGCCTTTCCTTCCTTGAACATCAAAGTTCTAATTGTCAGACACATATCCATGTAGCCATTAAATCCTATATAGCCTAAAGCACCTGCATATGATCCTCTCTTTACTTTTTCCAGACTATCAATTATTTTCATTGCCATTACCTTTGGTGCTCCTGATACAGTCCCTGCAGGAAGAATCGAAGTAATTGCATCGAAACAATCCAATTCTTTTTTCAAATTCCCAAAAACATGACTGACTATATGCATTACATGTGAATACCTTTCAATATGCATAGGATTAATAACCTTAACAGAACCGAATTCAGATATCTTGCCAATGTCGTTTCTTCCCAAATCAACCAGCATCGTATGCTCTGCAAGCTCTTTGTGATCTGAAAGAAGTTCTTCTTCAAGTTTCCTATCGTGTTCCTCATTTTTTCCTCTTGGTCTTGTTCCAGCTATCGGACATGTCTCAACGGTTGAGTTTTCAACCCTTACAAGTGTTTCTGGAGAAGAACCTATTACACAATAATCTTTGAATCCAAGAAAATACATATATGGTGAGGGATTCACAACTCTTAGTGCCCTATAAACATTCAATGGCTCGATATTTGTGGTCACTTCAAATCTTTGTGACAATACTACCTGAAATATATCTCCATTTCTGATATGCTCCTTTGCAATCTCAACACTCTTGCAAAAGTCCTTTTTTTCTACATTGCTTTTTACTTCCAAGTCTTCAATTTTTTCACCCTTCAGAGATTCCAACTTACTTCTTGTACTTATAAGTTTGTTGTATATCTCAGTTATTCTCTCCTTTACCGCCAGATACTCCCTATCAATTTGCTCTCCTGTATGAAGGTTGACTATTATGTGAATCTTCTGCTTCAAATGGTCATAAACAATAACCTCATTAGTCAAGATAAAATGGAAATCAGGAAGTTTGATATCATCTTCAAGATTTAATGGCAAATCCTCGTAGAATCTCACAATGTCATAACCTATAAATCCAACAGCTCCACCGGTGAATCTGGGAAGATTATCATAGCATGGTGATTTGTATTCTTTCATAAGCTTTCTAAGAATTTCAACCGGATTACCCTCCTCAATTCTTTTCTTCCCCTCATTTTCTATTGTATATATTCCATTGCTTCCACGAACACTTAAGAACGGATTGCGTCCAATGAATGAATATCTGCTCCATTTTTCACCACCCTCAACACTTTCAAGTAAAAAGCATTCTGTGCCAACAAATCTTCTGAATATGCTTATTGGTGTTTCCATATCTGCATAAACTTCCATGGAAACAGGTATTACGTTGTAGGATTTACTCAGTTCTTTTACTTCCTCTAATTCTGGAAAAAACATGTTCAATCTCTCCTTTCATAACTTCATAGTTCTGTGTGTTGGATTCTGAGTGCTGGGTTTTCAAAATAAAAAAGACACTCCTATCCCATAATGGGACGAAGTGTCTTCGCGGTACCACCCAATTTATAGTTATGCAATTCGCTAATTCTTATTCCACCTCTTTTTAAAGAGAGGTGGCTAGTGGGTGAGTAAAATAAAAACACTTCGTCCTTGCTCAGGACGAAGTGTCATAACTCCGTGGTGCCACCCAAATTAGCTATTGCTAGCTATCGCTCATAATAGATACGAACCCCGGTAAGGTCTATATCCTGTTCGTGTAACGTCGAACCTACGTCAAGTACTACTACTATTTCGTACTGCTCCTCCGAGACCCATTCATTAAGACCATCGGTACCGGGCTCACATCATCCCCAGCTTGCTGAAACCTAGAAACCCAACTACTCTTTCTCTTCATAGGATTATTTATTTGGTTATATTATTATTGTACGACTTATGGTATGCGTTTGTCAATATCTATACTATGCATATGCAGTACCTTGTGACACAATAATCCTTGTCCCTCTAAACGTCATAGTTAACTTCTACTGTTGCTTTGGGGCATCTACAGGGCAAACATTGGCACATGCACCGCATTCTATACATTTTTCAGGATCAATTACAAACATATCGTCTCCTTGTGAAATGCATTGAACAGGGCACTCCGATTGGCAAGCTCCGCAGCTGATGCAAGCATCCTCTATTACGTATGCCATTATTGGGTACACCTCCTTACTATATTTGTCTTTTATTTTAACACTACTTTTATTATATTTAAAGATAATATTTAATTTTCTTAATTAAAAATCTTCCAGTTGCTTTAATCCTTCAATGTCTTCCTCAGGTGTTTCAATAACAACTGCATCCTTCATAATCTTTAAATCATCTGCTGTATAAGTCTTAATATCTGCCTGATCTTCTCTGTCAAGTTTAACTTTAACAACTTCCTTAAGAATATTAGTCTCTACAACTACTCCCTGTCCATCTGGAGTATCAACAATAGCACCAACTTTAGGTACTCTTCTTAACTTATCCTCATAAACTTCATGTTCATACCTTAGACAGCACATCAATCTGCCACATGTACCAGAAATTTTTGCAGGATTAATTGATAAGCTCTGCTCTTTAGCCATTTTTATCGAAACAGGTTCAAACTCTCCAAGATATTGGGAACAGCAAAGCTCCTTACCACAGAATCCTATTCCACCCATCATTTTGGTTTCATCTCTAACACCAATCTGCCTGAGTTCAATCCTTGTCTTAAATACAGTAGCCAAATCCTTTACAAGCTCTCTGAAGTCTATTCTCCCTTCAGCTGTGAAGTAGAAGAGAATTTTATTGTTATCAAAAGTACATTCAACATTAATCAGCTTCATATCAAGGTTGTGCTCCATGATTTTCTGCATGCAAATATCAAATGCTTGTTTTTCTTTCTTTTGGTTCTCTTTGACTTGTTGTTCATCCTTTTCGCTTGCAATTCTAAGAACCTTTTTTAAAGGCGCAACTATAGCCTCTTCTGGAACCTCCCTGTTGGCAATTACCGCATTGCCATATTCTATTCCTCTTGCAGTTTCAACAATTACACTTGTTCCTATCTGTATATCTAAATCGTCTGGATCAAAATAATATATCTTACCTGCTTTTTTAAATCTTACCCCTACAACCTTAACCATTTACAACCTCCCAAAATCCTATAAGCATGTTATCTAAAACCATAGGCAAATTAACGTTTCTTCTAATATCTCTTCTTGATTCCTCAATCATTTTAACGATTCTAATAATATCTTGTTGCGAGTAGTCTTCTATGTTTTTAAATATAATATCCTTTTTATCGAAATTAATCAATAGTCTCTCGTTTCCTGAAGCTTTACACACCGCCAAATCCCTATACCATGACGAAATTATGTCAAGGACATCTTCAATAATTTCCTTTTTTGAATCCAAATAGGATATGGTTTTTAGCAAGTCCTCTATGCCACTTCCAGATAGACTGCATAAAAAATTGATTATATCTTCCCTAACCTGTATGAATTCCTCTGAGACTATTGAGAATGCCTTTCCCAAAATTCCCTGTGAAAATGTACTGGCAAGCTCAAGTACTTCTTCATTTTTAACATCACACATTTTTAACACTGCTTTAATTTCGTTAGCTTTATAAACATCAAACTTAACGCTTATGCACCGGGATTTAATAGTCTTGAGCATTACAGCAGTATTCTGCAAACATAGTATCACCAATGAATTTCCAGGAGGTTCTTCAAGTGTTTTTAGCAAACAGTTTTGTGCCTGCTCAGTCATTTTATCAGCTTGTTCAATTATATACACTTTTTTATTGGATTCAATAGGTTTTATTATAATATTATCTTGTAGTTTCCTGATTTCATCTACTCCAATACTTAAGCCTTTCGGAGAAATAGTATAAAAATCGGGATGGTTATTAGAAGAAAACTTTATACAAGAATAACACTTCCCGCACGGTGCACTTATAGTATCTTCACACAAAACAGCCTGTGCAAAAATCTTTGCAAGAGTAAACTTTCCCATGCCATCTGCTCCTTCGAACATATATGCATGAGAAAGTTTGTTGGTTTTAATCATATCGTTTAAAGCATTCTTTATTTTTTCTTGACCAATATAATCGTTAAAGTTCAAAGTTTTCACCTTTTTTATTTATTCATAAAATTTATTTCTATTTGGGTCACTCTAAAGTTATCTCTCAACCCTCATTCTATCTTTCTCCCTTTGCCCTCATCCCTGCCCCTTCTCCCGAAGAGCAGCAGGAGAAGGGAATAGATAAGGTAAAATCTTAATTAACGGAGAGAAACGAACTGTCATTCCATTGAAGTCTCAAAAGGATGCTAAAACCTAAGCCTCTTGCTCACTATTGTAACTGTTTTGAGATTGCTCTGTGACACCGCTAGACGAAGCTTATCACGATTTCTATATTACATAGTAATATCTAGCAAAAGTCCCCTGATATCCTCCATCGAATTAAGAATCTTCAAATTATCTTTCTCTTCCTTCAGCACTTCCTTCGTAAGGGCTTCAAGCTCTTCATTCACCAGTTTGATTACTGCCCAAACACGATGTCTTCCCCTTCTATCCAGCTTACTTTCCTTGGAGAATATATGTGAATTATTTACAACCTCGTATAAAAATTCAGATATTAATTGCTTATAAACCTTGAGTTCTCTAATATCAATCTTCGAACCAAGAAGTTTACCTTGGCTGTCTATATCATTAAGAAGCCGCGAAACTTTTTCTTGAACAGTTTCATCCATGCTCTTCTTATACTGGGATTGAAAAGAAGACCCTTTCGAATTCCTTATTTTCTTTGAATCCTTTTTTTCAGCATCAATCTTGCTTGCTGCCAATTCAAAAGAGTGCCTGATTTTCATGAAACCACCCCCCCTGTCAGTTTACAGTTGACAGTTTGCAGTTAAAAACTGTTAAATCATTTATTTGCCTATAAGAACATTGAGATGTTTCTTAACCTCTTCGAAAATTTTCTCAATACTTTTTCTTGCATCTATCACACTAATCCGTTCTCTGTCAGCTTCAGCAAGAGCTAAATACCCTTCATAAACTCTATTGTGGAAATCAATTTTTTCTGATTCCAGCCTATCCAACTTTTCCTTCATGGTTTTTCTCTTTGCAATTTCCAGTGGAGAAATGTCAAAAAAGAACGTAATATCAGGCTTACAGTCCTGCAAAGCATATGCATTTATTCCTTTTACTATATCAGAACCAAGCTTTCTACCATAGCCCTGATAGGCAATACTAGAATCTACAAATCTATCACAAATTACAATCTTGCCTTGCTTAACAGACGGAATAATTAGCTCAGAAACAATCTGTGCCCTGGCAGCTGCATATAACATGAGCTCAGCAACAGAATTCATTCCGGTATTGTCAACATCAAGTAAAATTTTTCTTATTTTTTCTCCGAGTTTTGTGCCCCCAGGTTCTCTTGTTAAGATAACTTCCCTACCATTTTGTTCAAAATAACTCGCGATATTATTCAACTGGGTTGTCTTCCCAGAACCGTCAAGTCCTTCTACTGTAATGAAATATCCCTTCAAAACAGCACCTCCATCATTTTCTTATTCCACCAAACTTATTAAATGGCCAAAATCTAAACAAAACTCTTCCACTTACTTCCTTTAGACTAATGCAGCCGTTTTTAGCAGCAATATCTCCTCTCTCTTCAGAAAACTTCCTACTGTCACTACTGTTATTTCTATTATCTCCCATAACATAAACATATCCTTTTTCAACCGTAACATCAACATTCAAATCCTTGTCGCTTGAATATGGAGTCTGTTTAATTATTCCGTTAACAATACTCAGATTAATGTTCCAATGCTCCTTGGTATAATCTTCTTCAACCTTCTTTCCATTAACATATACCTTGGCATCATTCATTACAGCACGAAAATTTCCTGTCAAGCGTTCTCCATTGATAAAAATCTGATTCTTCTTTATTTCAAAGTTTTTATATTCATTATCATCAATCAATATGCTGTCAGACTTCAACTGAACATGGTCTCCCTCAACTCCAATAACTCTTTTGATGTAATCCCTCTTCAAAAAAAACTGATAAACCTTTCCTAAAGTGTCTGTTTCATAATAGAATGCGCTGTGAGGCTCGGTAAATGTAATAATATCTCCCCTTGATGGTTTTAAGTTGAGAAAATAACTTACCCTTTCAGTTATTAATCTGTCTCCATCAATAAGGGTTCCCTCCATCGAAGGACCTTTAACTATGGTAGGAGCAAAGATGAATATTCTAATAATTATTGCAGCAATAACTGCAATAAAAAAACTGCTTATCCATTCGTCAGCTTCGGACTTCTTACCCTTATTTCCTTCGCTTGTTTCAAAAGTATCTTTTCCATCCTGCGGATTTCTTTCTGTTGTTTCATCCATATAAAAGCCTCCTGAGAGTTAAATATTCTCTAATAAATCACGGATATTATATTACAAAAAAAAATAAAAAGCTACCTTGAATATTCACTTCATAAGTTATGAATGTCTTGGCGCCTTTAATAATCTTTTTTCATATATTAAAAAATGGCAATCCTATTTTAGAGGATTTATGCTTGTTCTATAGAATATATATATTAATCATGAATTTGGGCTTGAGGTCTTATTATGGATGAAAAAATAAACTCCTTTTTGAAAACAGTATTTTTTAAGAGAATTATTCTCTATGCCTTTATAATAATTTTACTTTTCCAACTTAGAGGTTTTTGGAATCTATTCCTTATGATTTTCTTTGTAACATACATTATGAATGAAATCTGTAAATTCTTTCATTTCCAAATCTCAAAAATAATAAAAATTTCCGAAACGAGTGTCATAGTTATTACTTACAGCATTATCATTTTAATTATGGTTAGCGGCATAATACGATACTCTCCAATTGCATTTGAACAAGCCAAATCTTTAGTCAAAACATTTGATCCTTCAGAAAACTCAAATGCAAACTTAAGTGAACATATTAATAAAATGCTTAATTCAATACATCCATATCTTGAAAAAGTTTTTACTTACTACAACATTAACCCTGCTGAAAAACTCAATAAATTTTCTGGAGCAATCACTAATTTTTCATATAATATGATAAAAAGCATTGGCGGCTGGCTCTTTAATGTATTTTTACTTATTATATTAAGTCTTTTCTTCTTACTGGAAAAAAATAAGATGAAAAATTTTGTTGATATATTCAGAGAAAGTAAAATCAAGTTTGTTTATTTTGAACTCAAAAACAAGTTAGTTCGTTTTTACAACATTTTTGGTTTTATGATAAAAACTCAGATTATGATATCAGCAATAAACACAACCATTACAGTTATAGCAATTACTTTACTAGGCTTTACTAATCTTTTCGCTTTAGGTATAATGGTTTTTTTACTTGGTTTAATACCTGTTGCAGGGGCTGTTTTATCAACAATCCCTTTAGTACTTATAGGATTCAGAATAGGTGGAGTTCCCTATATTATTTACATCCTTGTATTGATAGCTGTAATTCACATACTTGAGGCATATGTTTTATTCCCCAAGATTTCCGCAAACTATACGAAACTGCCTGTTTTTGTTACTCTTCTCGTGCTGCTTGTTTCTGAACATCTATTGGGTCCATGGGGATTACTTTTTGGGCTGCCACTCTTTGTTTTCATAGTTGAATCACTAAAATTAAATCCTACAGCCTTAGAATCAACAAAAATTCAGAAAATAGAGAAAGCTTCTCCTTCTAAAGAAATGCCCCAATAATCAGGTAGCTTTTAGACTTGAGATTATATTACCTAGAATAACCAGAACCAACCCTGTCGCTGTAGCAGCAAGGATTGGTTCTTTTAGTATTATAACAGCAAGTAAACTGGTTATAATTGGGGAAAGATAAGTTAATGTTGAAAGCTTCTCTACTGAAAGATAGTGAATTGTTTTCATATAAAAAAGCATGTTAATCAAATTATATACAACAGCAATAAAAATTAAATATATCATTTCCTTATTAGTAGGTATAATCCACCATCCTTTAAGTGTAAGTACAATTATTCCAGAGACAAGAGAAACAGCTTGCCCTATAAATAGAAACGGCTTTTCAGGAATTTTTTTCTTTTTGCCTAGAATTGTAAAAATCATTATAGAAACAATTGATATCATTATATAAAATAATCCTTGGTTAAAAGTAAACGCAAGCAATTTTCCACCTGTAATTACAAAATATATTCCTATAAAGCTTAATCCAATTCCTACTAAAACCTTTTTATCAACAAATCTTTCATTTCTATGATTTAAGAAAAACAAACCCGCAAAATAAAGAAAAATAGGGTGCGAATAATAAATAATTATTGTCTGACTCACAGTCATGTACTGCAAAGCAATATTAAAAGTAATTTCATATAAAGAAAAACCCGTAAATGCCGCAAGTAAAAGCCATTCAAACCCTATTTTTGAATGAATAAGCTCTCTAAAACCCGCTTTATAATTGATAATTATTAAAACAATTATTCCAACAAACGATGTATATGTTAATATGTGAAAAGGATTTAGACCTCCAGACATAAGGTGCTTGGTTAGGACAGTTGTTACTCCTGAAGTAAAAAACATAAGCAACAGATAAACATATCCCACCTGCTTTTTCAGATATGCATGTGCCTTTTTAAACTTTTTCGCTTTTTCTACTGCAATCAAATTTATTCTCCTTAAAAATCTTTTGATGTAGTTAGTGTTCTCATTAATTTTTTTCTTATAACGAACAATACTGCCAAAATTGTTCCTAACTTTTGTTAAACATATTTGATTCCATATATTTCATGTTACTTTTTAGTTACAAGTGCAGGAAAATCGTCTATTTTTGTCGAAAGAAAATTCTATCAAAACAATTCCTACTTGTTACAACTGAAAAGCTCGCAGGAAGGGTTACTACCCTAATTGGAGGTACATATGAAAAAACTTCTTTGTTTTTTGTTTGTTTTAATCTTTTTTTTATCTTTTTATGGATTTGTTAATGCAAAAGCTTCATCGAAGCCCAAAGATTCTTCCAAAATTTCAAAAAAAATTGTAGTAATTGATCCCGGGCACGGCGGAAATACAGCCGGAGCCAAATATGGAGGTCTCAATGAAAAAGATATGAATCTCGATGTCTCTTTAAGACTCTATTCTCTTTTGAAAAAGAAGGGCGTAAAGGTTTATCTAACAAGGAAAAAAGATTGCACTATGACTCTAACTCAAAGATACAATTATGCAAATTCAGTAAAAGCATCCCTTTTTGTTAGTGTTCATCATAATGCTTTACCTAATAATAGATTATACAAAGGAACTGAAACTCTTTATTATCCTTCGGGTGTTACTCTAAAAGGCATGGATAGCAAACGACTTGCAAGCATAACACAGAAAGAGCTGGTTAAGAAACTTGGCACAATTAACAGAGGTATTATTTCCAGACCTAAATTGGCTGTACTTCGCAATAGCAGAATGCCCTCAATAATAGCAGAAATAGGGTATATGACTAATAAAGCTGAAAGAAATCGAATAAAGAATTCCTCTTTTAAGCAAAAATCAGCTGAAGCACTATGTTCTGCAATACTAAAAGCTTTAAATCAGATGAAATAAAGGTAACAACTTAAGCACCTCTCTAATAAACTGTTAGTAAACATAATTTAATAGAGAGGTGTTACTTTTGCCAATTATTCATACAGTTCAGCCAGGAGAATCCCTTTGGGAAATCTCCAGAGAACACAATATACCATACGTAAACATTGCACAGGCCAACGGTCTAAAACCACCCTATAGTCTTGTGCCCGGACAAAATCTATATATTCCTTCTGTTCAAAAAAGACATATAGTTAGACCCGGTGAATCTTTATGGTCTATATCCCAGCTTTATAATGTTTCAATTGATAGCCTGATGGATGTAAACAAAATAGATCCTTCGCAAATAATCTATCCCGGTCAGGTTATGATAATCCCAGCAGAATCAAATACCTTTGGAACAATTGAAGTAAATGGATATTTAGAACCATATGGTCCTACCGGTCAGGAACTTAAAATTATAAAAGATGTTGATGATTATCTTACGTATTTAAGCTTGTTTAGTTACAGGATTCAGGAAGATGGAACAATAATTCCATTAAAGAACGACCAGATTCTTATTAATGCTGCAAGAAATAATGGTGTGGCTCCTCTTATGGTACTAACTAATTTCCGTGGGGGGACCTTTGATACAGAACTTGCTGATGCAATACTTAAAAATCCTCAAATGCAAGAAACATTAATAAACAATATACTAAACACACTTAAAAGCAAAAATTTTTATGGGTTGAACGTAGATTTTGAAAGGGTTTCACCTTCATCAAGAGATTTATATACTGAATTTTTAAAAAAACTCCGTGATAGGTTAAAGCCACTTGGATATTCTCTTTCTGTTGCACTTGCACCAAAATTATCTGCTAGCCAGATTGGCGCATGGTATGAAGCCCATGATTATGGAGCTATAGGCTCAATCGCTGATTTCGTAATTCTAATGACTTACGAATGGGGCTGGTCAGGTGGACCACCACTTGCCGTCGCTCCCATCAACCAAGTTAGAAAAGTATTGAATTACGCTGTAACAGTAATACCAAGAAAAAAAATCATGATGGGTATTCCGTTATATGGATATGATTGGACTCTTCCTTATATACCCAAAGGCGGATTTGCAAAAAGACTTAGTCCCGTTCAGGCTGTTGAGCGAGCAGTTAAGTTTGGCTCTCCCATTCGGTTTGACGGTGAATCTCAATCTCCATATTACTATTATTTCGATGAAAATAGGAACCGTCATGTTGTATGGTTTGAAGACGCCAAAAGCGTTCTTGCTAAATTCAAGCTTGTTAAGGATTATGGCTTGCGAGGAGTAAGCTACTGGGTACTTGGTTCAGATTTTCCACAGAATTGGCTGCTTCTTGAAGATCTATTTAATATTAAAAAAGTTTTATAATAAAATAATTATTTAAGTCAGGTCGGAAATCCAATATTTCCGACCCTTCATCTTTTCTAATTAAATTCATTTATTTACATAATTATTTCAGATAATTCAGAATTACCAGTAATATAACTCCTGGAATTCCTAACACCCCTGCAACCATAGCAGTTATAACATTAATGCCAATATTAATTCCAATTGCTCCTCCGCAAACATTTAAAAGCCATAGTACAATACCACCTAGAACTGCATTAATTAAAAGCTTGGTAAGGAACTTTAACGGAATTATCAAAATTTTGCCTATTACATAAAGTACAATTAAACCAAAAAGATACGCAAGAAGAGTATTTGTTTCAACCCCCATACAATCAACCCCTAAAAACTTTGTCCATGTTACATTATATAGACTTGCACCTATAAATATTCCTCAAAATCCCTTAGGAGCTTCTTGCCTTTCTAATTTTATTTCAAAGGCATCTTCGAATCCCCATTTTGCACCTCTTTCTTTGGCTTTTTTTAGTAGATATTCATATTTCAGTTGAGACGCTTTCATCAAATATATGTAATAATCTATTAACTCATCTTCTCGAGCAAATTCGTAATTCATTGTTGCAATAACCCATTCATTTCTAGCTTTTTTAAGGTTTTCAACCACTTCTTCAATCTCTTCTCTATTCTTCTTGTTTTTCTTAATGATTTTTCTCTGCTGGGATACTTTGTCCACAAAAGCAGCAAAGCTATCCTGACTTTTTGATTTAATCTGTTCTATTGTTCCAACTACATTAAGGTTCATCTCCTCACCCCCGGAAATTTTTCCTTAATAGTATAGTCAATATTTTCCTTTTTTATTCTTCCCCACTCCAAATTCTATTATAGGAAAAACAATTTGGGAGCATAACTTCTTCTCTTTATAGGAATACCTCTAAGCAGGATTGTTCGTGATTTACCTGTTAGTAGGGACTTCAGAATAATCCTGCGTTGCTATTTGAAGTTATTAAGGCAAATTTGTTTTTCCTATTAAAATAAAAAACCCCTCTCTTTTAAGAGAGGGGTTGGGGGTAAGTTATCTTACATATTCAAATTCTATATCATAAATCTGTACTGTATCGCCTTCTTGTATCCCCATTTTTTCAAGCTTTCCTGAAATTCCAAGCTTATTCATTGCCCTTTGGAAATATTGAAGAGATTCGGTATCATCAAAATTAACCTTCCTAATGACCCTCTTGATGACATCTCCTTCAATCACAAATATTTCGCCTTCACGTCTTATATTCCAAGAATCATCCTTAGCTTCATAAACTAATTCTTCTTCAACAATAGGTTCCTCTTCTTTAGGTATTTCCTTCAGTAGTTCATTAACCCTGTAGAAAACTTCCTTTAACCCTTCATCGATAGCTGCACAAATCGGAAATACTTCATATCCTTCTGCCGTTAATTTATCCTTGAGTTTTATAAAATTTTCTTCCGCATCTGGGAGATCCATTTTGTTGGCAGCAACAATCTGCCTTCTTATCGAAAGTTTTTCATTAAACTGCTTTAACTCAGAATTTATTGTTCTGAAATCCTCTATCGGATCTCTTCCTTCTACACCTGAAACATCCAAAACATGAACGAGGACTCTGGTTCTTTCAACATGACGAAGAAACTGATGCCCAAGACCAGCACCTTCGTGTGCCCCTTCAATCAAACCTGGTATGTCCGCAAGAACAAAACTTGCACCATCATCAAGCATAACAACGCCTAGATTCGGCTCTAGAGTTGTAAAGTGATAGTCAGCAATTTTTGGTTTTGCTGAAGTCATTATTGAAAGTATTGTTGACTTTCCAACATTAGGATAGCCGATAAGACCGACATCTGCAATTAGCTTTAGTTCAAGAAGGATTTCTCTTTCTTCTCCATCTTCGCCCTGTTCAGCAAATCGTGGAATCTGTCTTGTAGATGTAGTAAATCTAGCATTTCCTCGACCGCCTCTTCCACCCTTTGCTACAACAAATTTCTCTCCATCTTCAGTTAAATCAGCAATTGCCTTGCCTGTATTAATATCTTTGATTATAGTTCCTGGCGGCACTTTTATCACAAGGTCTTCAGCCCCTCTGCCAGTTCGATTACTTGGACCACCATTTTCACCAGGTTTTGCATTGTAACTTTTTTTATATCTGAAATCCATAAGCGTACTCATGGATTGGTCTACACGAAAAATTATATCCGCACCCTTGCCTCCATCTCCACCATCAGGACCTCCCGCAGCAATGTACTTTTCCCTTCTGAAAGAAACTATTCCGTTTCCGCCCTTCCCTGCCTTTACTTTTATCCTCGCAACATCAACTAACAAAACTTCACCACCATTCAACTATAGAGTTATAAGTAAAAGAATATATTTTCTTTTACATTATTAACCTTTTACAATTTATATTTCAGTTTTGTGCTACTTTTAGCTTAATATTTATTATTACTATAAAATAATTTTTTACACAATTATCTTTTTTAATACTATTAGTGTTTTTAATTGTGCACTAATGAAAAACCCCGGTCACCCGGGATTTTCTTTTAGTTAGCTACTGGTACTACGTTCACTTGTTTTTTGTCCTTACCCTTATGTGCGAATCTGACAACACCTGAAGCAGTTGCAAACAGCGTATCATCACTACCAATATCTACGTTTGTTCCTGGATAAATCTTTGTTCCTCTTTGTCTAACAAGAATATTCCCTGCTAAAACGAACTGCCCGTCAGCTCTTTTTACTCCAAGTCTTTTCGATTCACTGTCACGTCCGTTCCTGGTGCTACCCATTCCCTTTTTGTGAGCAAATAATTGAAGATTTATTCTAAACATAGATTACACCTCCTTATCTAACAATCTAATAAATTTGTTATATTTTTCACTGATATCCCTAATCCCCAGAACCATTGTTTCCAATATAACCTGGACTTTTTCAGTCTTATCTTCATTAATATCATCAGGGATACTGCATTTTAAATAGCCTTTTCTTGAATCAATTGTAATAACAGGATTTATATCCAAAAGTCTTTCCAGACCTATTATTGCAGTTCCTGAAACCGCAGACACCCCCGCACATACAATATCTTTTCCAACCCTATCAAATCCGGCGTGACCATCGATGACAAAATCTTTTATTGTACCGTCTTTACTTCTTTTAATTGAAACTACAATCATACACTTATTTTTGCTATTTCAATCTTTGTATATGCTTGTCTGTGTCCTTGTTTTTTCTTATAGTTTTTTTTCGCTTTATACTTGAATACTATAATTTTTTCGCCCTTGCCTTGCTTGAGAACCTTTGCTGCAATACTTGCAGTTTTTACATAAGGTGTTCCAACTTCAAGACCCTTGTCGGTTGACACAGCTAGGACAGTTTCGAAATTAATCTCCTGACCTTCTTCAGCATTCAGTTTTTCGACAAGTACTACGTCTCCTTCCTGAACTCTGTACTGCTTACCTCCAGTTTCTAAAACAGCGTACATAACGCACCTCCTATAATCAAACTCGCTAGCCAAAGGCACTTAGTATGTTCGTGGTTGTTGGCTTGTAGTTAGTGGTTTTAGTATTTACTTTGAAGTCAATATCCACCAACTTCCAACTACGAACTATGAACTAGAGTTTTTATGAACCTTTGCTATGCGGCTACACGCTGAATTATATTAGCACAGAAATGTGTTATTGTCAATCTCTCTTATCCTAAATTCTTCATACTTGAAACTTCCCAATTCTTTGACTATTATCCGCTTACAATATTTGTTTTCCAACTTTTCAATATTCTGATTGTTTTCTCCATTTAACACCTTTGCAACTTCTGGATGAGCTTCTATCTGTACTGCGGTTGCAAGAGACTGTGTAAATATTTTATTAATCTCTCTTTCGGCGTTTCTTGCAACAGTATGAGGAGAAAGAATTTCTCCAACCCCCCCGCAATATGGACATTCTACATTTAAAACAGAAGAAAGCTTCTGCCTGATTTTCTTCCTTGTCATCTCAACCAAACCCAAAGTAGTTATTCCTGACACCATCGTTTTGGTTCTATCTCTCTTTAAAGCATTTCTTAGGGTTTCCAGAACCTGCTGCTGATGCTCTGGGAAATACATATCTATAAAATCTATAACAATTATGCCTCCAATATCTCTCAACCTTAATTGTTTAGCTATTTCCTTAGCAGCTTCAAGATTTGCCTTTAATACAGTCTCCTCAAGGTCATTACTTCCTACAAATTTTCCTGTATTTACATCAATAACCGTTAATGCCTCTGTTTTGTCAATCATTAGATATCCGCCGCATTTCAGCCAAACTTTTTGACTTAATGCCTTTTGAATTTTAGATTCAATTTGATAGTACTCAAAAATATCATAATTCTTATTAAAATATTCAACCCTTGATTTCAGAGCAGGAGATAATGCTTCAACAAGCTCCAAAACCTTCAAGTATTCCTGTCTATCATTTATTACAAGTTTGTCAACATCTCTCGTGAATAAATCTCTGGCTACTCTGTAAGTAAGATTAATATCTTTGTGAAGTGTTCTTGGTACAGGACCTGAATTTTCACGTACACTTATTCTTTCCCATAGTCTTGTCAGAAAATTTATATCCTGTGCAAATTCGGTCTCATCAAGTCCCTCTGCCGCAGTTCTTACAATCAGTCCCATACCTTCAGGTTTGTATTTCTCGGCAATTGCTTTTAGCCTCTCTCTTTCTTGCTCTTCCTCTATTCTTCTGGAAATCCCAATATGATCATCCTTTGGAAGCAAGACCAGATATCTCCCTGGGAGGGTTACATGAGTTGAAACTCTTGCCCCTTTAGTCCCGATAGGTTCTTTTATTACTTGTATTGTTATCTCTTCACCCTGACTCAATATATCTTCAATACTTACATCCCTTGGTTTTTCTTCAACATCTTCTTCTTCAGAAAATATACCTTTAGGAGAAATAATATCCCCCACATAAAGGAAAGCATTTTTCTCAAAGCCAATATCTACAAAAGCAGCCTGCATTCCTGGTAAAACACTAGAAACCTTTCCTCTGTAAATATTACCTGCCACACCCTCATTTTCCTGTCTTTCAATGTACAATTCCGCAAGCTCCCTGTCTTCGGTAATTGCAACCCTGGTCTCATCAAGACCAACATCAATGATGATTTCAGTAACCATTAAAATACACCCCTTACGCCCTATTCTCAAATATAAAGAAAGAGCAAATTTTTGAAACTCTATATTAAAGGGCTTCCCCCTTAATTAACTCTGTACACTCTTTTCCATACAAAGCAGTTCTGTGTATTTTTGATACACAAAGCTCAAATTTATTTTCAATTTTAAATGCCTTAATAACAAGCTCAGGTTTAAGATTCGAGTTGCTCCCGGCACTCAGAGTCATAAAAAAACAAACTTCATTTGGATTATGTGCTACGACTTCAAATGCAAAAATATCAGGTCTGATATCAACAAGCTTGATATGTCCCTTTGACTCTTTTTCAACTGTTATAAACTCTTTTTCAAGAAATGCTTTTATTCTTTTCTGTAATTCTTCTTTGCTTATTTCAACCTCGGCTTCAACCCAAACTTTATATGAAGCACCACTAATACTTGACATAAGACTTCCTTTGGAATCTATATAATCTGCCTCAATGATTCTGAATCCTTCCGGCATACTGTTATTCATTCTATCTATAAACTCTTGTGGTCTAATCTTTTCGTCCATTTCTAAATCAACAAACTCTGAATCACTAGTAACTCCAACTGATAGAGGAAGCCCAAATGACATCTGCGGTCTGGGATTAAATCCTTGCGAATGTGCGATTGGTATGCCTGCACGTCTGATTGTTCTTTCAAATGTTCTCAGTGTATCTAAATGAGAGATATATTTTACTGTTTCCCCTCTCGAAAATTTTGCTCTCAATCTATTCAACGCATATCCCTCCTTCAAACAAAGCCGCTCCACACCCTGCACATGCTTGTCTACAGTTGGGCGAAATCTCTCCTTTGAGTGCTTTTTGAAGCTCTTTTTTAAAGAAGGATTTTGATACTCCAATATCAATAGCTTCCCATGGAAGAATCTCATCTATATTTCTTTTTCTATTAGCATAAAATCCCGGGTCAACACTTGCATCTTTAAACGCTTGCATCCATTTTTCATAATCAAAATACTCATTCCATCCGTCAAACTTACAACCTTTTTCCCTAGCTTTTATCAAAACATTGCTCAAATTTCTGTCCCCACGTGAAAATATTGCTTCGAGAAAGCTGAGCTTTGCTTCATGCCAGTTAAAAGTAATATTTTTATGTTTTAATTTTTCTTTAAGATATTTCTGCTTTTCAATCAATGTTTCAATAGTATCCTGAGCTTCCCATTGAAATGGAGTAAATGGCTTAGGAACAAAATTCGAAACGCTTACAGTAACATTTAATCCTTTTGCTCTTTCCTGTTTGGGAATCTTGTAATACTCATCAATAATTGAAAATGCAAGCTCTGCTATGCCGTCAAGGTCTTCATAGGTTTCTGTAGGAAGCCCAATCATAAAGTATAACTTGACATTATTCCATCCTGACTTCAAAGCCAATGACACTGAATCTATTATGTTATCACGGGTTATTCCCTTGTTAATAACATCACGTAATCTTTGTGAACCAGCTTCAGGTGCAAGGGTCAGCCCACTTTTGCGAACCTTTTGAGCTTTCTCCAATAGAGCAAGCGAAACAGAATCTATTCTCAATGAGGGGAGTGAAAGATTAACCTTCTTCCCTTCAGACATTTCAAATATTTTATTTGTTAACTCCTGAAATTTTGTATAATCACTTGTGCTCAAAGATGCTAAGGAAATCTCCTCATAACCGGTATTGTTCACTAGATTCTCTGCAAGTTTAGTCAATCTTTCTACAGATTTCTCTCTCACCGGCCTGTAAATATATCCAGCCTGGCAGAATCTACAGCCCCTAATACAACCCCTGAAAAGCTCCAGCATAATCCTGTCATGCACAATCTGATTAAACGGAACAACAACCTTGTCAGGATAATATACATTATCAAGGTCTTTTATTATTCTTTTTCTAACCTTAGCTGGTACTGATTTATCAATCGGTTCAAATGTCTTTAGAGTTCCATCAGAACCATATTCTACTTTATATAATGAAGGAACATAAACTCCTGAAATTTCTGCAAGCTTTCTTAAAAAATCATCTCTTTCTCCAGCAGAATCTTTCCACTTGGCATATGCATCCATTATTTCATTAATAACCTCTTCTCCCTCACCCAAGACAAAAAAATCAACTATATCCGCAAGTGGTTCAGGATTGTATGCACATGGACCTCCTGCACAAATAAAAGGGTGGCTTTTATCTCTTTCATCCCTTTTGATTGGAAGTCCTGCAAGATTAATCAAATTAACAATATTTGAATAGCTCATCTCATACTGCAGTGTAAATCCAATAAAATCAAACTTTGTTAGCACATCCCCAGTTTCAATTGCGAATAGAGGAATACCATTCTGCCTCATTTTATCTTCCATATCTGTCCAAGGTGCAAAAACCCTTTCACAGTATGTATCTTCTCTTTCATTGAGCAAGCGATAGAGAATTTTCATGCCTAAATTGGACATTCCCACTTCATAAACATCAGGAAAACAGAAAGCAAACCTTATTTTAACCTCTGCAGGATTCTTTATTATTCTGTTCCACTCACCTCCAGTATACCTGGAAGGCTTTTCAACGCTCATTAATATCTTATCGTCTATTTTTAAAGTCATCTAAAAATCACCTGACTATATAATATCTGAATTAACTCATTAAATCAAGGAAAGTATGCTCACTCCCTCACTTTTTAATACGTAAGCATTGCAGATTTAAAGAATATTAAAATAACATTTGTGGAAAGAGCTTAGAACAACTTAATGAAACAAAAAAAGCTGCCAATGAGGATTATTTCCTTTTTGACAGCCCACGATTATTTAATAGGGATTGATACAAAAAATTCCGTACCTTTTCCTTCTTCCGATTCGAACCATAACCTTCCTCCAAATCTGCCTTTTACAATAGAACTTGATACATACAAACCCAATCCAGTACCTTTAGAATCCTTAGTTGACACCATTTGATTAAATATTTTGCCCTTAACTTGCTCTGGAATCCCTTTCCCATAATCTTTAACACTAAATTCAATATTATTCTCTCTTTTAATAATTTTAAAGTCTATCTGTCCACCTTTCCCGCCGTATGCTTCCATAGCATTTTTTACTAGATTTAAAAGAACATGTGTTAAATCCTCAACCCGACCTTTCAGCTCCAAGTCCTTATCTACTTGGAAGTCCTTGCTTATTGAGCAATTCTGGATTACAAGCTCCCCTTCCAGCATTATATCAAGCTCCGTCTCGATAATTTTTAGAGGAAACACCTTTTCATTCCCTGAAGATTTAATAAATAACGCCTGTTTATTCACTGCATTTAAAATATCCCCCATATTATGACAATAACCTTTGATTTTCTCAATCTGTTCGTATATTTCTTTTGTTATTTGATAATGCTCCTGACTTAAGCTGATTTCTTTAGAAACAATATCAGTATATTTATTTATTGCACGTTCTTCCATACTTGCACTATTTGCTATACAAACCAGCTTATTAGTTATGCTCTCCGCTATTCCTCCCAATAACTCTCCCAATGATGCAAGCCTTTCCTGTTCAACAAGCTTAGCCTGATTCTCCTTTATAGATTTTATAGTCTCATTTGCAAGTACAACCTCTTCAAACATACGCTTGTTTTCACGAATCAAAGAACACGCCCTTACTGCCGATGCAACCCAAAGCAGAAGTTTTTCCATCCCCTCGGTTTTATCATGGTACCCCTGAATATCAAGTGTTTCAAGCATATCAAGCGGTGGCTTCTCTCCCGCATAGCCTGTTTGCAAAACAATAACTACCTCACTGTTAAATTCCCTTATCTCCTTTACAACCTGTTCACCAGTAAACTCCGGCATAAAGTAATCAAGAAGCATAACATCTATTTGCTGGTTTCTCACAATATCAACGGCTTCTTTACCGCTCTGTGTGCCAATAACCTTATAGCCCTCACTTTTAAGCATTGGAACTACTAATTGCACAACCTCTTCCTGATCATCAACAACTAAAATCACATACTCTTCTTTTTTAATGATATTTTTTTCATTTGACATTTAGTCACCCCACAATTAATTTTCTTTTTTGATTTTTTTTATTGGTATTGAAATATAAAAATTTGTTCCTTTTCCTTCTTCAGTATCGAACCACATCCTGCCACCAAAATGACCTGTAATAATTGAGTATGATAAATATAGTCCAAGCCCAGTCCCTTGTGCACCTTTTGTTGTAAGCATCTTCGAAAAAATGCCTTCCCTATATATTTCAGGAATACCTCCCGCATTATCTTCCACTGTTATTATTATGTTATCGTCTTCCTTCCGACTCTTTAACATAACCTTTCCCGGGTCTCCGTTATATGCCTGCAAAGCATTTACAACCAGATTGGTTAATACCTGTCCAAGCTTTCCAGGGTCTCCATTTACAAGCATCTTATCTTCTGCTTCTACCTCCAGCTCACATACAGCACCCTTCAGTTGGTGATTAAGTAATATTTTTATATCTTCAAAAACACTTGAAACATAGAAATCCTGTATATTTTCTCCACTAAGATTTCTGGTATGATTCCTTATACTATTTACTATCTTAACAATCTTTTGACTTGCATTTGAGCTGTTGATTATTTGATGCAGTATTTCTTCTTCCATTTCTTTGCGTTTTTCAGGTGTTACATTTTCATCATTAAAGGAATCGCGGTATTTGAGAAAAAGTCTCTCGACAAACATAAGCCCTCCCATTATTGCTGACAAAGGGCTGTTGATATCATGTGCAACTCCACCCGCAAGTTCACCCAGAGAGGCAAGACGATCTCTTTGCAAGAGCTGGTTATGTGCTTGTTTGATAAGGTCCATATCTTTTATATGCTGCGTTATGTCCTTCAGAAGAATAATTGTACCTAAGTGATTATCATTTTTTATTATTGGAGTAATTTCTATAGTAAAGTATTTATCAAAAGCCCCTGATATTATCTGGCGGTCAAAGCTAACTGTCTTTTTCTCTTTAATTGCTTCGTTTATTGCTTCTACAAGCTTGTCCGGCTCAATATTACTGATTTTCCCTTCTGGTTTTATTATTTCGGCAAGTGTTCCCTTTCTTTTTATTTGAAAGATATCAGAAAATATATCTACAAAGGTTTTATTGTAGTCGGTTGCTTCTAATTCTTCATTGACGATTACATAGCTGTCAGAGATTTGGTCTACAACATTCTGAAGCGCAATTGGGGTAATATTGAAAAGGTTGAATTTTAATATTGCAAGTGCATAACATATTGTAGCAAACGCGAATGATATTGCAGTATAATATACAGGTATAGTAATAATATTTAATGTTTGGAAAATATTAACCATTAATGGCGCAAGCGTACCAATAATAATTAATATTGATTGTTTGGAAAAAAACCCCGAATTTTTTATAGAAAAATAAACTAGATAGCATAAACCAACAAGTATATATATATATGAAACAACTGCATGAACAAAATAAAAACTGCCATATTCAGCCTGATTATTAAAAATTGAGTACTTAATAAAATAAAGATTATGAAATTTGTTTGTAAGTAACATTATGTAATCAACTATTGGAAATAATGCAAGATATAAATATTTATAAGAAAATTTTATATTAGTGTAAAAAAATATTAATCCAATAAGCAATATCGAAACTGGAGAAAAACAAACACCTATAAAGTAGATGTATACGTATATCATATTTGAATTATTAGTATACATGGTAAGTAATTGTCCTAAACTCCAAATCAAAACTGCAGCCATAAGACTTAGGAACGCATAATGTATCTGCTTTTTATTTTTCATTTTAATAATATAAAATGAAACTAAAAATAGTAATATTATAGATATAAGAAGCAATATAATAGGCAAACTGAATTCAATCATTCTTTCTCCTCTGAAAAATTTATACACTATATTACAAACGGTAAGCTATCCTTAGTACTCTTGACTTTCTTTATTTTTTAATTCTGATATTTTTTCTGACAATTTTCTTACAGTATTAAATTCAAATATATCTTTTATCGTTAATTCAACATCAAATTCTTTATGTATTATAGATATTATAATAACTGCCGCCAGCGAATCTTCGCCTAGTTCGAAGAATTCAGTATTAATTCCGATATTTTTCCTTTTAGCTACATCTTCCCATATTTTAATCATTCTTTCTTGCATTTCATTTGTCGGAGCTTCATATTTATCCAATTCACTTTTTACATATTCATACATCGGTAATTCCAGCAGTTTCTTCCCTGTAAAATAATTTATTGGCAAAAAATACTCCTTATATTTTTCTCTTTGCACGATTTTTGTATTGTATAAATTATAATCCTTCAAAGCCACTTTTTTATTTTCCTGTTTTTTGCCAAGGGTATCAGATTTTTTACATTCTTTACTATTTGTTTTATTTTCTTTATATTTATGAATTTCATCATAAGTCTTTTCGTATGTTCTGTTGTAATACATTTCTATATGCTCAATTTGCTCCGGCAAATTATTAACAGAAGTATTATATCTTATATAGTTTTTGTTTTTTTCTACTATATCCCATTTTAAATTTTCTATAAATTCCGAAATCGGTTTATTCTTTTCCGTAGGTATAAATACGGCTTCAACTATATTTTTCTTATGTCCAATCGCATAT
>Ga0074198_1000679_pt1 | contig 30843 bp, 26 predicted proteins | sample EPASupsiteSAE323_FD_64527 | JGI IMG/M metagenome (GOLD analysis project Ga0074198, IMG submission 64527) | Bioremediated contaminated groundwater from EPA Superfund site, New Mexico - Sample SAE3-23 | ecosystem: Environmental > Aquatic > Deep subsurface > Groundwater > Contaminated ...
CGCCCCGAAAAGGAAGACGACGGCATGACGTACAATCCGTTTGTGGAGCTGCTGAAGCAGCGCGCAGACAAGAGCCGCGGGAAGTAGCCGACGAGCAAAACTTGTTGCCTCCAGACAGAAATCCAGTCGCTAAAAACCTCAAGAATACCAACAAATAGCGCGATACTATGTGCAGTCCAGGGGCGTTCCAAAGGGGGCGCCCCTGCTCTTTCCCTTGATAATCCGGGCATCGCATGCTAGGTTCTTGTTCACGGATTGAACAATTGGGGGCCTTTAGCGCGGCTTTCAGGGCCGTGGGTCATCCCGCAGATAGAAGCCCGTCGGCGGAGGAGAGCGTGTTACGGCCGCCTTTCGAGCCTTGGGCTGCCATTCCTCTCTTTTTGCCGCGGTCTTGTGCCGAGGAAGACTTTTCTATTCCGATTTCGTACCACGGAAAAGGAAAACCCCTATACCGACGTGGCTTTTCGTGCTTTTGGCACCTCCTCGTTCTCCGGGACGACGTGGATGGGGTTATCAATTAGGAGTATGGAAATGGAATACTTTCGACGGGGCGTATGCATCGCCTTCCTCACTCTTCCTTTCGCACTCGTCGCGGCTCAAAGTGCCGGCCAGCCTTTCTCCAGACTCCCTGCCGCCGAGTCTGCCGCGATTCTGCGGGGGGAGAGCATTTTCAGACAGCCTTCGGGATGGCGGGAACTTGCCTTGCCTGCGGGGGCGCCATTCGCCCAAGAACTTACCGAGGAGACGCGAAAATCCGGGGCTAATTATATCGGCGAGGTCTTGATGGTCCTCCCCTGGAACGCCACAACCGCGGGGCTTCCCGGTTCCCTCGCTCTTCTCCTTGGGGAAGTCGAGAAGCATGTCGGGATCCCCTACTACTCGGTACGCAACAAGGAGACCTATCCCCTCTACGATAAGGCCGTAATCCTCGAGCGTAGCACGGACGCGACAAAAGGGAAGCTCATCGCTCTTCTTCATATGGAGCCGTTCAGCGACTATCGGGCAAGCTATGTCTGGACTGTCAGGTCGGACGGGCTGTCCTTCCGTTCCGAGAACCTGAGCCCTCTCGAGTACAGGAAAACCAAGGCTGTCGCCACCGGCGACCTGGTCTGGCGGCTTGAGGCTTACGTCTCGGGCGAGCAATGGATCCTCTATGGAATCGGCAGGGTCAAGGCTTTCGATATGTTCGGCCTTCTCCGCGATCGCCTCTCCGCATCCTTTACGGGACGCATCGAAGCGTTTTACAGCTCCATATTCGCGCGTTTGAAATGAGAAGCTGGGGAGCTACTATCGAGAAGGCCGGTAGCGCCGGAAAAGGATTTGTACGGAGTATGACGAAAGAACAGATAACGAAGAAAATGAAACCGGATCGCGGTGCGCGTCCTCGGGGTCGCGATGATGAGGGCCAGTGGACTACGGTTATAAAACCGCGCGGAAAACTCTTCTCCCTCAACTTTAAGGAGATCTGGCACTATCGTGATCTTATCGTGCTTTTCGCGAAGCGGGACATCCAGACGATCTACAAGCAGACCGTCCTCGGTCCTCTCTGGTTCGTTCTCCAGCCTCTCTTCACAACGATAATCTACACTTTCGTTTTTGGGAAACTGGCGAATATCGGGACAGAAGGCGTTCCTTACACGCTCTTTTATTACGGCGGGACCATGCTCTGGCATTATTTTCAGGCGCAGCTCACGAACTCGATGGACACTTTTTCCGTCAACGCGGGGCTCTTCGGAAAGGTCTACTTTCCGCGACTCACCGTGCCGATCAGCAAGATGCTCTCGAACCTTGTCGCGACCCTCATCCAATTCCTCACACTTATGGTCTTCTACGCATATTACCTTGTGATCAAGGCTCCTATCCGGCCATCCTGGGCGATTCTCGCTTTTCCCCTTATCCTTCTTCACTTGGCCATGCTTTCCACCGGTTTTGGAATCATCATCTCCTCGCTTACGACGAAATATCGAGATCTCAGGCACCTTATGACCTTCGGGATCAACCTCTGGATGTATGCGACGCCGGTCATCTACCCGCTATCCGCAGTGAAGGGGAAGTTACGGCTCCTAATGTATCTGAATCCGGTCACGGCGCCCATGGAACTCTTTCGCTATGCTTTCTACGGCAGCGGCGAGATCAATCTTATCGCACTGAGTGCGAGCGCAGCTTTCACTGTGGCTATCTTCTTCCTGGGTATTGCAATCTTCAACCGGAACGAGCGGAAGTTTGTCGATGTCGTGTAAACCTGAAGGGAACAACAAATGTCCATAGCAATACGTGCGGATCACGTCTCCAAGGAATATCGGCTCGGCATAATCAACCACGGTATGCTCTATAAGGATATGCAGAGTTGGGCTGCGCGGAGGTTCGGGCGACAGGACCCCCACGAAAAGATAGGGAAGCAGCGCTTCGAGGACCAGACTGATCGTTTCTGGGCTCTCAAGGACGTGAGCTTCGAGATAGAACAGGGCGACCGCGTCGGCATCATCGGACGAAATGGCGCCGGTAAAAGCACCCTTCTCAAGATTCTCTCTCGCATTACCGAGCCGACCGAAGGCATAATCAAGCTGAGGGGCCGAGTCGCGAGCCTCCTCGAAGTGGGGACGGGCTTCCATCCGGAGCTGACCGGTAGGGACAATATCTATCTCTCCGGTGCCATCCGAGGCATGAAAAAGCGCGAAATCGATGGAAAAATCGATGAAATCATCGATTTTAGCGAGATCGAAAAATTTATAGATACGCCAGTGAAACGATATTCGAGCGGTATGTATGTGCGGCTCGCTTTCGCTGTTGCTGCACATTTGGATTCAGAAATCATCCTTGCGGACGAGGTCTTGGCCGTAGGCGATCAAGCCTTCCAGAAGAAATGCCTAGGCAAGATGGAAGATGTAAGCAAAAGCCAAGGTCGTACGGTCATCTTTGTAAGCCATAATATGGGGGCCGTGAAGTCGCTTTGCACTCAGGGTATATTGTTGAATGCCGGCTCTGTCCTCGCAATTGGAGATATCGACATAGTGGCGAGGCGCTATGTTGATAACGGACTCGAAGGACGGCAAGGAACAAGTATTTCGTATCCGGAAGATGGAGCGAAGGATTTTCAGGCACTACGCATAATGCTCCTAAATCAAAAACATGAAGAAATGAACGTATTTGATGTTAGCGAGGAGGTCATTATCGAACTCGATTGCATTTCGCGGAGGCCAATCCCAGGTTTGCAAGGGTATTTGCTTGTTGCTTCCACTGAAGGTGCACCGATCATCGCCTGTGATAGCAGTGAGACGGAGAATAACCCTCTTGATCGTATGCCTGTAGGCGGACGAAGGCTGCGCTTGAAAATTCCTGCCTTTCTCTTGGGAGTTGGCGAATATCAACTGTACCTCAATTTCACGAGTTCCCGCAGTATGACAGGGGTCAATGTGGATTCGCCAAAAGAGGTATGTCTCTTCAATGTTGTCGACAATACTACGAAACGAGGTCCCAATCGTCGGGCTGCGACGAGCGTTCTCATCAAATGGGAAGATTCTGCCCTATCAACTGTTAGCGATACCAAGGAGTAATAAATGCTGGATGGTTCTACAATTCTTCTCACCGGTGGCACGGGTTCTTTTGGGAAGAGCTTTATTCGTGCGGTAATGACGCAGTACGATCCGAAGAAGCTGATTGTATACTCTCGCGATGAGTATAAGCAGTATATGCTCAGGGAAAAGTACAAAGAATACGACAAAAAGCTTAGGTTCTTTATCGGAGATGTTCGGGACAAAGAGCGCATGCGGCGCGCTTTTGACGGCGTGGATTATGTGATACACGCAGCGGCTCTCAAGCAGGTTCCATCCTGCGAGTACAATCCTTTCGAGGCGGTAAAAACCAATATTCACGGCGCAGAAAACATCGTCGATTGTGCCATAGATTGTGGCGTGAAGAAAGTGATCGCTCTTTCGACCGATAAGGCGGTCAATCCTATTAATTTGTATGGCGCAACAAAACTTGCTTCAGATAAGCTCTTTATTGCGGGCAATGCTTATTCCGGATCTCGCTCGACGTGCTTTTCGATTGTCAGATATGGCAACGTCGCAGGGAGCCGCGGTTCGGTAATTCCATATTTTAAAAACCTCATCGATAAAGGCGAGCTTTGTCTGCCTGTCACCGACTACAGGATGACGCGTTTTTGGATTAAACTTGATCAGGCTGTCTCTCTTGTTTTCCGAGCGCTGGAAGAGAGCAAAGGCGGGGAGACTTATATTACGCGTATCCCTTCTTTCAAAATCACTGATCTGGCGAAGGCTATGCACTCCGATGCAAGCATGCGGGAAATTGGAATTAGGGAAGGAGAGAAATTACACGAGGTAATGGTGACTGAGTCTGACTCTATTAATACTTACGAGTTTGACGATCATTTTATAATCTACCCCTCGAGCTACGAATGGTGGTCGGAGAAAAGGATGAAAATCGGCGGGAAGAAAGTGCCGGAACAGTGGCGATACGCCTCAGATACGAATCGGGAATGGCTGGATGTCGATCAAATAAAACAACGCCTTGCATCCCTCGAGTATGTCGACTAAGGAGAGTTGGACAATGCCCTCTAGCTATATGCCAAACGAATTTCTCTCTTACGGGAAGCAGTGGATTGGTGATGACGACATTGCTGCAGTCGTTAAGGTTCTCAAAGGGGAGTATCTGACCCAAGGGCCTTCTGTCGGTGAATTCGAAGAGGCCATACGGGAGGTGACTGGGGCAAAGTACTGTGTCGCCGTAGCAAATGGAACAGCCGCCCTTCACCTGGCTGTAGCTGCTTTAGATATCCCACCTGGAATGTCTGGAATTACATCACCAATTACTTTTGCGGCCTCTGCAAATTGCATGTCATACTGCGGTTTAAAACCAGAATTCGCCGATATCGACGAGAAAACCATTTGTATCGATCCTGGTGAAGTCGAAAAAAAGATACATTCTTCTACCCGTCTGCTCGTTCCTGTTCATTTCGCTGGAATCCCCGCAGACATGGATCGCCTAAGTGTGCTCGCTCGTAAGCATGGACTTCGCGTGATAGAGGATGCTGCCCATGCCATCGGATCGCAATATCCAAATGGCATGCCGGTCGGCTCCTGCTACAACTCCGACATGACAATTTTCTCCTTCCATCCTGTGAAGACGATTACAACAGGCGAGGGAGGAGCGATAACAACGAACGATGAAAAAATATATGACAACCTCCTCCTTCTACGTTCGCACGGAATCACGAAGGATCCGCGCTTTCTGAAGGACAACCCTGGACCGTGGTATTACGAGATGCAAGCACTTGGTTACAATTACCGATTGACAGATATGCAAGCGGCTCTGGGCGTTTCTCAGATGAAAAAACTGAATGCTTTTGTTGCTCGAAGACGGGAAATCGTACGAATCTATGAATCTGGCTTTGCCGGTCTTCCATGGATGCGGTTGCATCGGGAACCCGATGGGGCTGTATCAGCTTTTCACCTCTTTGCCGTGGAGATAGACTTTTTGTCGATAGGCCGTACTCGCACAGAGGTGATGAAACAATTGATCTCCCGCGGAATCGGGACCCAGGTCCACTATATTCCGGTGCATACATTGCCCTATTACCGCCGGCAAGGCGGCTCCTCTCCGACCGATTTTCCAAAGGCAATGCGTTACTATGAGCACGCCTTGAGCCTTCCGCTATATCCGAAGATGAGGGATCAAGACGTACAATATATAATTGAATCAGTTAAGGCGATCGGGGCATGAAAAATCTTGCGATAATACCAGCCCGAGGGGGCAGCAAGCGCATTCCAGGCAAAAATATCCGCGATTTCTGTGGGCGGCCTATCCTCTCCTACTCAATCCAAGCAGCAAGAGAATGTGGTATTTTTGAAGAGGTTATGGTTAGTACAGATGATGATAGAATCGCCGAGATAGGTCGGCAATTCGGTGCGGTTGTGCCATTCATGCGCTCTGCGGCGACTGCGGACGATCGGACACCGTTGGCCGAGGCAATCCTGGAGGTCCTCCTCGCATATGAGGCAAGGGGAAAAAACTTTGATAATATATGCTGTATATTGGCAACTGCGCCGTTTCTGACTCACGAGGATATTAAGAAAGCGTATTCTGAATTCTTGGCGGGAGGATATGACTCAGTTTTCCCTGTCGTGCGTTTTGGGTATCCAATTTTTCGCGCGTTGCGATTCGAGGGCGGGAAAGTGTCGATGTTTTGGCCGGAGAATCGCGATTCGCGGAGCCAGGATTTTGAACTTGCCTTCCATGACGCTGGCGCATTTTATTGGGCGAAAGTTGATGCCTTGAAATCTGAGTGTACGCTCTTCATGGCCAACAGTGGAGGGTTAGTGGTGTCTGAGGCCCTGGCACAAGACATTGATACCGAAGAGGATTGGCGAATCGCAGAGATAAAGTACAGGATTCAGGAAGTGAAATGAGTAGATTCAGTCTGGGGCTCAAGCTCTGGTCATCTGATTGGGCGCTTGTCACACAGGCTGTGGCGCTCGTACGCGAAGGGTATTATGAGTACATCGAACTCTTCTCGGTGCCTGATTCCTTTGATGTATCGATACCATATTGGAGCGGAACGGGAGTACCGTTTGTGATCCATGCCCCTCACTCACTCAAGGGCCTTAATCCTGCAAAGCGAGAACTAGAAGCCAGTAATCGCCGACTAGCAGAAGAGGCTTTTCGATTTGCAGATGCACTCAAATCAGAGAGCGTAGTATTCCACCCGGGGGTTGCAGGTCCCACCGAGGAATCTATAAGGCAACTTAGGAGTTTTCGCGATCCTAGATGTCTTGTTGAAAACAAACCGATGCGTGGCATCGACGGTTCAGTCTGTGTTGGGTGGTCTTTCGACCAGATTCGAGAAATTCTAGATGGGACAGGATATAGGTTCTGCCTTGATTTTGGCCATGCTCATTGCGCCGCCGTATCCGCCGGTTTCGACTTTTCTGCATTTATCAAGAGCTTTGTCGATCTACGCCCGGCACTCTATCATCTCACCGATGGCAATGCGAACTCCGAGGTAGATCGACATGATCGTTACGGATTTGGGACATTTGCACTTAGCAAATGTATTAGCTATTTACCAGATGGGGCGTTCGTCACGAACGAAGGAACTCGACAGTCAAGAGAGTCGCTCGAAGAAGCGCGAGAAGATGCTGCATTCTTCAAGGCGATAGTAAGGCTGAACACGGATATGCCCGGAGTGGAATTGAAACGGGCAAGGTTGTCCGATGTGGAAGAGGTTTTTAACCTTTCGAATGATTCTTCTGTCCGGGCGGCTTCATTCTCGACGTTGCCAATACAATATGAAAGGCATGTTGCGTGGTTTGTTAAGAAGATTTCTGACAGCCACTGCCTGTTTTTAGTTTTCTTCTCAGAAAGAGAATTCCTTGGTCAGATTAGATTCCAAAAAGAATCTGAAGGGTTTTATGAAGTAAGCATTAGCGTGGCTTCGCAGGCGAGAGGGAGAGGAGTATCCAGATCAATGATGCAAGCCGCACTTGGCTGCATTGCGGGGAAACCGGATGCTACAGATATCATAGCCCGTGTAAAGCTCGAGAATATTACCTCAGTGAAATTCTTCGAAGCGCTCGGTTTTATTGAGAAAAGCCAACAAGAGTATGCAGGTGGATTGCCATGCAGGGTCTTTCTTTTCAATCTTAATAGCGCCCTTAAGTGCGGGGAATATACAAGGAGCTGCAATGCCGCTTCGTACCATCATATATAATTTCATCAAGGAACAAGCCGAGATTATAAAGAATCTTGTGGAACGCGAGGCTATCGATATTGTTGAGTGGTTTTGCTATCCTCCGCATGGAACCGTCGATATCAAGGAATTCGCCGATGTCCGTTATCGGCTCGATGATGCCTACGGTGATGGCGAAAAAATCTACGATGAGGTTTTTCAATCATTTCCGGTTTTTGCTGATATGCACCAACGGCGTTTTCCATATTTCCAGAACACAATCTATGATACGTGGAATGATTTTAATACGCAATTCGGAGTTGTGCATAAGCTTCTGATTGATACTAAACCCGATCTCGTACTTTTTGGTAACATTCCGCACGGGGGACATGATTTCTTGCTTTATAAAGTGGCGAAAGCGCTAGGAATACGAACGCTTATCCTATTCCAAATACCAATATGCCCCCGCTTCATGATACTCGAAGGTATTGAAGATTTTGGCGATTTTTGCCGCGCTCCGAACGGGACGAGTGAAAAGGTTTCTGATCCCCCAGTGATCGCAACTCCCGTATATATGTCGAATGTTGTACGCAAGCAAGATTCCTTAAAAAAAACGCTACGCAAGATACGCGATCCGGGAATCGGATTATACGCGCTGATTCAGAGGGCGCGTTACAATCGCTACAAGGTAGAATCAGCAGAAGCGGTGCAAACTTTATCTCCCGATTTTTCCTACATATATTTTCCTCTCCACCTACAGCCGGAAATGACGACTTCGGCGATTGGAGGGATCTATTCGGATCAGTTACTTGCTATCGAGCGCTTAGCCCGGAAAATTCCTGATGACGTTCAGATTGTGGTTAAAGAAAATCCCAAGCAAACGGAATTCCAACGGTCGCAGACATTTTATAGACGCCTAAAAATGATCCCAAATGTTGTGTTGATCACTGCTAACTATAATACATACGACTTGATAAAAGGAAGTGAGTTCGTGGCAACGATTACAGGGACAGCGGGCTGGGAAGCAATCAATATGGGGAAGCCCGCGCTTGTATTCGGCAAAGCCTGGTACGAGAGTCTTCCTGGTGTTTTTAAATATGATTCGTCGTTCGATTTTGACAAGATGAAATTTTGCAAGATCAGCAAAACAGAGCTTGTGCTGGCATATAGACGCCTCATGTGTAAATCATGGCCAGGTATTGTCCAATCGGCATATTTTAAGCTTGTTCCAGGAACTGACGTTCATGAGAATAATCTGACGGTGTCAGATTCCATCGAAGCAGTTATGCACAATCCTGCAGATGCCAAAAATTTTCGATAAAGTGCAAAGATCAACAGGAGCGTATTATGCGAGACAAGGTATTAATAGTCGCAGAACTCTCCGCAAATCATGGGCATGATCTATCAATTGCGCTCGAAGCTGTGCGGGCTGCAAAAAAGGCGGGAGCAGATGCAATCAAACTACAGACCTATACTCCCGATACGATTACCATTGATGGCGAACAGGAATGCTTCAGAATAAAGAAGGGCACAGTATGGGATGGTGATACGCTTTATGCGCTCTATAAAAAGGCCTACACGCCATGGGAGTGGCATGAAGCTATACAAAAGGAAGCCGAGGCGAACGGGCTCCAGTTTTTTTCTACGCCCTTTGATTTTTCCGCGATAGACTTTCTTGAGCGCTTAAAAGTGCCAATGTATAAAATAGCTTCCTTTGAAATCAATGACCTCCCCCTTATCGAGTATGCCGCGTCCAAGGGGAAACCAATGATTCTCTCGACGGGAATAGCCACGCTTGGAGAGATCGAGGACGCTGTCGATGCCTGTCGCCGCTCGGGGAATGACAATATCACTTTGCTTAAATGTACATCGGAATATCCCGCGAGGCCGGAAGACGCTAATCTCAGGACGATGGTTAACCTTGCAGAAACTTTCGGCGTGGAAGTTGGACTCTCCGATCACACAGAAGGGGCTGCGGTAGCGATAGCCGCAGTTGCACTTGGTGCTCGCATGATTGAGAAGCATTTTATCGTTGATCGTTCTATCGGCGGGCCAGATGCATCATTCTCAATGGAGCCTCAAAGTTTTGCTTCCATGACGGAATCGATACGAGTCGCGGAAAAGGCAGTTGGCCGCGTTTCCTACGAGATGACGGAATCGAAAAAGCGATCCAGGTTTTTTATGAGGTCGCTGTTCGCTGTGCACGACATTGCCGAGGGCGAGTTTCTGTCGGCTAAGAATATAAGATCTATTCGACCGGGTGTCGGGATTTCGCCAAAGTACTTGCCTTCGATCATGGGCGCGGTCGCTCGGCGGCAGATCCTGCGGGGGACACCACTTTCTTGGAATGATATATCTAGTGATTATGAGCGCTTCTGAGTCCTCTTGGTGAACTACTGTGAGGTAGATAGTGCTAAAGCCGATGCCTTACGTCGAAATTGCCTCGTTCCTGCAAGGACTCGAAGAACGATATCCTGTGGCCGAGTGGCGGATTGCGGGCATACATATCTGGCCGCTTCTCAGAATAGAAATAGCGGTAAACTTGCGGAGACTCAATTATATCGGATCATTCGCTCCGACGAGGAAAGCGACCTTCAAAGCAGGGAGTCTGATCCACTCGATTTGGCGAGATCGTGAACATGAAGCCTGTATATCCCGAAGGGTAGATATAGCACTGTTTGGAATATCATCAGGGAAAACACGAATTACTGGGCAGTATTATAACCAGTATATTGATCCGCTTCGTCTCTTTCTTGAAGATAACCATATCAGCTCTATCCATGTCGAGCGCGATAAATCCGGGGATCCCGGTTTGCCTCGCTTTGCTTCGTCTGTAATCCTTTCGTACCCTTTGATGCGCCCGGTATTCTGGCTCATCAAGAGGAGCATAAGAATGCATGGGGTCAACGCTCAGTTAGTGGGTTTGGATCGACTTCGTGCTGAGTTGTCCGCTTACCTTGATAAAGACGATTTTTTGTTACCGGCATCGCAAATATGGAAATTTGAAAAACTCGTGGCCTACAAAATCTTCTATACCATGTTTCTCCGCCTCATACGTCCCCGAATCGTCATCCTTCAATGCTTCTACTCTAGCGATTCCATGGCGATTTCTTGGGCATGCCGATCACTCTCGATCCCTTGTTTCGATTATCAGCATGGTGTCCAGGGAGCTTCTCATTACGCGTATTCCGCGTGGTGCAACATTCCCTTCGATGGATATGAGCTGTTTCCTACGGGCTTCCTTACCTGGGATGAAGGCTCCACTTTACAACTGAAACAATGGGTAGGAAGGAATGTTTCCGTCTATACTATTGGGAATTTATGGCATGAGGCTTTTGATAATTTTCGACAGGATTTTGCGGAATCTTTGAATGAGTTAGGGAAGCAGGCGATGGGGAGGATCATAGTTCTCTATACGATGCAGGACTTTCTGCCACCATCGTGGATCGTGGCTACAATCCGCAACACACCTAGCGTTTTTTGGTGCATTAGGATGCATCCTCAATATAAAACAGTGAAGGAACCGTTTGTGGAGGCCATTGGAGCGGCCAAAAACTTCGAAATCGATGTATCGACGATTTTGCCGCTGCCTTCTCTGCTCAGAATGGCGGACATACATGTGACGGGGAGTTCAAGCGTCGTTAGAGAGGCCGAAATCTATGGTGTTCATTCGATAGTAACTGACCAGATCGGAATAACCTATTATAGCGATTCAATCAGAGGAGGCTTAGCATCCTTTGCACTGGATGAAAGTGAATTGAGGAGGATAATCTTGGAGCGCGGAGGGAAAGACCAGCATGGGATGAATCCCCAAGAGTACCCCGACCGTTCTCGATTTGTTGCCGAAGCGAAAGCGGCAATAAGGACTTAGTCGCTTGAAAAAACGTATACTCATCTACTCCCAATCCGATCTGAGCCGTGATCCGAGGGTAGTGAGGCAAATCGATCTACTCCGTGAGGACTATATCGTCGAAACGGCAGGACTCGCTCCATCGTTCTACCAAGAGCTCTCTTTTCTGGATTTGCGAGATAGAATAAGATTGCGGCGCGGGAAAGGTCTTCTTGCGCTACTGCGGTATTTTTTTGGTCACGGCATCGAGAAAGGGATTGAACTCTCTCTTTATTGGACCCTTCTAAAAATGCCTGCGTTCAACTGGCTGAAGGTTGCGATCGAAATATATGGTCTCAAACGCAGGACTCTCCGTTCGATCCGCCGGAGGAAATACGATCTGGTGATTGCTAACGATCTATCGGCTTTGGCGATATGTTCGCTTTCTAAGAACGGGAAATTTCTATACGATGCACACGAGTTTTCTCCAGGGCAATATGTGCATCGTCGTTCCACCCTGCCGGCGCGTTCCTTTGTGGATTACCAACTGCGCCGTTTCCTGCCTGCATGTGATGTCATTACTACAGTGAGTAAAGGCATAGCGGAGAAATATCATTGCACCTACGAAATAGATCCTCCTGAGATAATCACGAACGCGCCTCGTTTCGAGGACCTCGAACCGATCTATCGAAACGACGGCGTCATACGTCTAGTACATCACGGCGCGGCTATACGAAGCAGAGCCATTGAAACGCTTATTACGGCTGTGCTCTCGCTCGATGAGCGCTTTGAATTTGACCTTTTTCTCGTACGTTCGGATCCTGTGTACTATAAGGAGCTTGTTGGGTGTGCGGCCGGCAGTAGACGTGTCCATTTCCTCGACCCCGTTCCCATGAAGGAGCTTCCTTCGGTGCTAAATGCTTACGATATTGGACTTTATAGTCTACCTCCGACAACACTAAATCAGAAATATGCATTGCCGAATAAAATATTCGAGTATGTTCAGTCTAGGATTGGCGTGGCGATAGGTCCTTCGATCGAAATGGCTGAGTACGTCAAACGATACAGGATAGGTGTGGTAGCTATGGATTTTTCCCCGAAAGCGCTGGCTTCGGCTCTCAGTTCCATCGACGCAGCCGCGATACGGACCTTCAAGGCGAATAGTCATATATATGCTCGAGAGCTCTCCGCGGATTCGCAGATGGCGAAGCTCAAGCAAATTGTGGAAACTCTGGTCGAGCCGAGTCCGAGAAGGGGCCTTTGATGGAGGCGAAATCCGATAAAACCGTCCTCATCGTCTCTCTCTCTTCGATGCATCGTGATCCTCGCGTCTTGCGCCAGGCGAGGACTTTAAAATGCCGATATAGGGTAGTGCTTGCGGGCTTCGGTGAATACCAGGAATCCGGCCTCGAGTTCATTTCTCTCGGAACAGAGAAAAATGAACTAATCCGGAATATGAAAACTCGTTTACGGGATGCCTTCATCGAGAGGAACGTACTTTATCGACTATACCAAAAAGTTTCCTCGCGAATTCCCATAGGATTCAGATTATTCCATACGCGAATCCAGGAATTTTTGCTTCTGAATACCGGATACGCAAAGCGGATAGAAGCCGCCGCGCGGGGAAAGAACGTCGACCTAATCATCGCTAACGATTTTTCGAGCCTTGTTCCTGTCCAGAGAGGAATAGGAGCGAGGCCCCTTCTTTATGATGCCCATGAGTATACGCCAGGGCAAATAACCGGGGGCGAGCGGGTGGGATCCCGGAGGATCTTCGTAGAATATGTCCTCCGAAAGTATCTTCCACGCTGCGCTTCGGTCACTACGGTGGGAGAGGGCATCGCCAAAGAATACGAGGAGGTCTTCGGTATTCCGAGGCCGGTGGTGGTTTTGAATGCACCGCAATTCGTAAAGCAAGATCCCTCAAAGAGTGTTCCCGACAGAATAAGATTGGTCCATCACGGCGTAGCGTCCAGACAGCGGTTCGTGGAAGAAATGATAAGAACCGCGGATTTCCTTGACGATCGCTTTGAGCTGGACCTGTATTTGCTGCATGGCGATGAGGAGTATTACCGGGAGCTGAAAGACCTCTGTCGAAGTAAGGGCGGGGTAAAGCTTCTGGAACCGGTACCCATGGACCAATTGACGGTTAGGTTGAACGAATACGATATAGGCATTTATATTCTGGCTCCCCACAATTTTAATCAGTTGCATGCATTGCCCAATAAGTTCTTTGAATTCGTCCAGGGCCGTCTTGCCGTTGCGATCGGTCCATCTCCGGAGATGGCTGCATATGTGCGGAAATACGATCTCGGCGTCGTCGCCGAGGACTTTACCGCGGAATCTCTCGCGAAATCCTTAAACGCGCTCACTAGAGAAGACATTCTGCGTTTCAAACGCAACGCGGATAAGCATGCCTATGAACTTTCCGCAGAGCCCCAGATGGAAAAACTCAAGTCCATTGTCGAATCCCTGATCGGGAAATAAACCAACGGAGAAACCTACCTATGCGTACACTCGTCCTTATCGGCTGCGGCCGGATCAGTTTCAAACACATAGAGGCCGCGGTCAAGAACGCGGACCGGATGACTCTCGTTGCAACCTGCGATCCCGTGCTCGAAAGGGCGCGCGCCAAGGCCGGCGACTATGCGGCGGGCATGGCGGCCGCCGGGAAAGGTTCTGTCGCGGCGCCGACGGTCTACGCCGACTACAGGGCCATGCTGGCCGAGCTGAAGCCGGACATCGTCACCATCGCGACCGAATCGGGCTACCATCCGCGGATCGCGATCGAGTGCCTCGAAGCGGGAGCGCATGTCATCTGCGAAAAGCCCATGGCGCTTTCCGTGGCCGATGCGGACGCCATGAACGCCGCCGCCCGAGCCGCAGGCCGCAAACTGGCGGTCTGCTTCCAGAACAGATTCAACGCGCCGGTGCAGAAACTGCGCGCGGCGGTCGAATCGGGCAGATTCGGCAGGATGCTGCATGGCTCCATCCAGGTGCGGTGGAATCGCAACGGCGAGTACTATTCGCAGGCTCCATGGCGCGGCACCTGGGCACTGGATGGCGGAACCCTCATGAACCAGTGCACGCACGGCATCGATCTTCTGCAGTGGATGATGGGAGAGGACGCGGTGCGCGTCCAGGCCGTCACCAGGCGCTATCAGCGGCCGATCGAGGCCGAGGACTTCGGCGCGGCCATCGTGGAATTCGCCTCGGGGGCCGTGGGCATCATCGAAGGCACCGCCGACGTATATCCGACCAATTTGAGCGAAACCCTGTCACTGTTCGGCGAAACCGGAACGGCGGTCATCGGCGGGCTCGCGGTCAACAGAATCGAAAGCTGGAGGTTCGCCGACTCGGGCAAGATCGGCGACACCGAAGACAAGGTTCTGAATCCCGGCGAAAAAGACCCGCCCACCGTGTACGGTTTCGGCCATGCGGCGCTGTTCGCCGACGTCCTCGATGCCATAGAATCGGGGCGCGAACCCCTGGTTTCGGGCGAACGCGGCAAAAAGGCCCTCGAAATCATACTCGCCATATACAAATCCCAGAAAACCGGCCTGCCGGTCGATCTGCCCTGCGACTTTTCGACCGAAGAAATGCGAGGAATCTTCAATGCATGAAATCCTGACAGTTGTGGGCGCGAGACCGCAATTCGTCAAAGCGGCGGTATTTTCGCGATACTTGAAGGCGAACGGCGAGCGGTTGGGATTGCGCGAGTTTCTCGTCCATACCGGTCAGCACTACGACGAAAACATGTCAGACGTGTTTTTCCGCGAGATGGGTATTCCCGAACCCGATGCTAATCTGGGGGTCGGTTCCGGTCCCCACGGCAAGACTACGGGCGAAATGCTGGCAAAACTTGAATCGCTGATGATGGAGCGCAAACCGGCCGCCGTATTGGTCTATGGCGACACCAATTCCACGCTCGCGGGAGCTTTGGCGGCATCGAAGCTGCATATCCCGGTCGCCCATGTGGAAGCGGGCTTGCGATCTTTCATGATGGTCATGCCCGAAGAGCAGAACCGCAGGATCGCGGACCAGCTGTCGACATGGCTTCTCTGTCCGACTGCCACTGCGATCGCCAACCTGGAAGCCGAGGGGATACGCGATTCGACTGGAGAAGCCGCTCCGACCCCGGACCGGAAGCGGGTCGTCAATGTAGGCGACATCATGTACGAAGCCTCATTGTTTTATCGTCAAGCCGTTTCGGCCCCGGAATCCGTCGCGGCGAGGTTCGGTATCCATGGCCCATTCTGCCTGCTTACCATCCACAGAGCGGAAAATACGGACGATCCTGCGAGGCTTCGCGGTATTGCGGATGCTCTTGAAGCCTTGTCCGACAGGACGATACTATTTCCCGTGCATCCGAGGACGAGAAAAATCATGGCTTCATCGGGAATCCGCCTCGGCGCCCATGTACGGCAGGTCGATCCCGTAGGGTATCTGGATATGATCGCGCTCGAATCGACGTGCGATATGGTGCTTACCGACTCCGGAGGCGTGCAAAAAGAAGCGTTTTTCTTCGGCAAGCCCTGCGTCACCCTGCGCGATGCGACTGAATGGGTCGAGCTCGTCGATGCGGGGTGGAACACGCTCGCCGGCGCGGATACGAACAGGATTTTAGGGGCGGTTCGTGCCGCCGCCGCGCCCGCCGAAAGGCCTGAACTGTACGGCGATGGAGCCTGCGCGGAAAAGATCGCACGGGAACTGGCGAAAGGAGCATGAGCATGCATATACCATTCTATTCTTCGACCCGCGAATACCACGCGCGCAAGGCGGAATTCGACGCCGCGGTGCAGGGTGTCATGGAACGGGGCGACTTTATCCTGGGCGGCGAAGTGGCCGAATTCGAGCGCGAGGCGGCCGCCTGGCTGGGCGCGAAATACGCCGTGGGACTTGCCTCCGGTTCCGACGCACTGGTGCTGGGCTCGGATATTCTGGGCTTCCGCGACGGGGCCGAAGTGCTCACGCCTACTTTCACGTTCTTTGCATCCACCTCCTGCGTGGCGCGGCTGGGCGGAAAGCCCATCCTGGTCGATATGGACGAGGAAACCCTCAACATGGACTTGGCCGATGCCGCCCGGCGGATGACCAGGTCGACCAAGGGCATCATTCCTGTGCACCTTTTCCAGCAGGCCACGCCCCTGCAGGGCGTGATGGACTTGGCGCGCAGTACCGGCCTCAAAGTACTCGAGGACGCGGCCGAAGCCTGGGGTATGGAAAGCGTCGTGGACGGCGCCTGGCGCAAGGCAGGCACGGTGGGCGACATCGGCATCTATTCGTTCTTCCCCACCAAGACCCTGGGCGGCTACGGCGATTCCGGCCTCGCGGTTACGGACGACGAAGAGCTGTACAAGAAGCTCAAGAGCTACCGCGTGCACGGGAGTTCGGTAAAATACCAGCACGATTACATAGGCTACAATTCGCGCCTGGATACCATGCAGGCGGCGATCCTGCGCGTAAAACTGCGCACGACCGATCTGGCGATCGCCGCGCGCGCGCGCCATGCGGCGCACTACAGCGCGCGTCTTTCCGGGCTGCCCGGCGTACGCGTTCCCAAAGTCGCGGCCTGCAACAAGCCCGTATCCTATGTGTTCAACATCCTCCTGGACGGTCGCGATGCGCTCGCCGCGAGGTTCAAGGAAAAGGACATAGGTTATTCGATCTACTATCCCAAGCCGCTGCACCTGCAGAAATGCTTCGCCTATCTGGGGTATAAAGAAGGGGACTTCCCCGTCGCCGAGTCCGTGGCGAAACGCATCATCGCGCTTCCGATCTATCCGGAGCTGACCGACAACGAAGTGGACGTCGTGTGCGACGAGATCGCGGGCTTTGTGCGCGGTCGGGGGCTTTAGAATGGCGAATCCTGAACTTGTCGAATCGCCGGCCGAAGGGGGCGGAGTCTATCACCGCCACGAAACGGCATATGTCGATTCAGGCGCGTGCGTCGGCGCCGGCACCAAAATATGGCACTTTTCGCACGTCATGGGCGGTGCCAGGATCGGCGCCAAATGCTCGCTCGGGCAGAACGTAAACGTCGGCGGCGGAGCCGTCATCGGAAACGGCGTCAAGATCCAGAACAACGTATCGGTCTACGACGACGTCGTGATCGAAGACGACGTGTTCTGCGGGCCGTCATGCGTATTCACCAACGTGATCAACCCGCGCGCCTTCGTCGAGCGCAAGCACGAATACAGGCGCACCCTGGTAAAGCGCGGCGCCGCTATCGGCGCCAACGCGACCATTGTCTGCGGCACCGCTCTGGGCGAATACTGCTTCGTCGGAGCGGGCAGCGTCGTGACGCGCGACGTGCCCGACCATGCGATGGTGTACGGAAGCCCCGCGCGCAGGCACGGATGGGTATGCGACTGCGGCGTCAAGTTGGACGATTCCCTGAAATGCCCGGCCTGCGGCGCAGGGTATATGCAGCATGGAGACGGTCTCGTCCGCGCATGACGCGGGGGGCGAAGGCCTGAAAGGATTGAATATCATGGGAAAGTACGAAGCTATCATGAAAAAGATCGCCGACCGGTCAGTGGTCGTCGGCATCATCGGTCTCGGGTATGTGGGCTTGCCGCTCGCCGTGTCCTTCGCGCGCAAGGGCGTGAAAGTCCTCGGCTTCGAGAAGAGCGTCGCAAAAGCGAAGAACGTCAACGAAGGCCACAACTACATCGCCGACATCGCCGACGCGGAATTCGCCGAAGTGCGCGCGGCCGGAAAACTGTCTGCCACCACGGACTTTTCGCGCCTCTCGGAAGTGGACGCCGCCATCATCTGCGTGCCCACGCCTTTGGACAAATTCAAGAAGCCCGACATGAGTTATATCGAAGCTTCGTGCCGCGATATCGGAAAGTACATGAAACCGGGCACTTTCGTGAGCCTCGAAAGCACGACCTATCCCACCACGACCGAAGACCTCATGAAACCCATCATCGAAAAGGAGTCGGGGCTGAAAGAAGGCACGGATTTCTGGCTCTGCTTCAGTCCCGAACGGGTCGACCCGGGCAACAAGACCTACAAGACCGCCAACACACCCAAAGTAGTGGGCGCTCTCGGACCCGAGGCGCAGGCGGTAGCGCTCGCGCTGTACGGTATCGCGATCGAAAATCTCTATCCCGTAAGCTCGCCCAGGGCGGCCGAAATGGTGAAAATTCTCGAAAACACCTACAGGCTCGTGAATATTTCGCTCATAAACGAACTGGCCCTGCTTTCCGGCAAGATGGATATCAACATCTGGGAAGTGATCGAAGCCGCCAAATCCAAGCCGTACGGCTTTCAGGCTTTCTATCCGGGGCCGGGCATCGGCGGACATTGCATTCCCCTCGATCCCTTCTATCTCGAGTACATCGCCAAGGGCTTCAATTTCGATCTCACGATGATCAACACGGCGGGCAATATCAACAACCTAATGCCCTACCGCATGATGAACAAGATTTCCTTCGCGCTGAACAGGCACAAAAAGGCGCTGAACGGTTCGACCATTCTCTTCCTGGGCGTAGCGTACAAACCGGACATCGACGACGCGCGCGAAAGCCCCGCCATCCTCGTGATGGAGCAGGTGGCGCACAAGGGAGGGAAGGTTCTGTACCACGATCCCTACATTTCCGAAGTTACGGATGATCAAGGGCGGACCTGGAAGGGCATCGAACTCACCGACGAAGCGATCGCATCCGCCGACTGCGTCGTGTTCACCACCAACCACTCGAGTTTCGATGTGGCGCATATCGTGGCGACGGCCAAGCTGGTCGTCGATACGCGCAATGCGGTGAAAACCGTGCATATCGAGGATGGGAAGGTATTCAAGCTTTGATGCGCGGAAAGTGCAAAAAACACAGTGGGACGATGATGTTCCCCGAAAGGATTGACTAATGCCGAAGCGGATTTTGGTCTTGGCCGATGTCCCGCTTGCGCGGGACTCCCGGATTCGGCGACAGCTCGAATTCCTTGCCGAGGGGTATGACGTAACCTGTATTTCCAGGGGAGCCGCACCGGTTGCAGGGATACGGTATCTTGAGGCGGCAACCGGCGAACCCCCCGGGTTGATCGTCAAGGGCACCAATGCAATGCGGTTGCTGACCGGGGCCTTCGAGCAATACTACAATTCCAAGCCATTCATCCGCGAAGCTCCGCGGCTTGTGGAAGGGGAAGCCTTCGACCTGATCGTGGCCAACGATGTGGATACTCTTCCGCTGGCCTTGTCGCTCGCAGCACCGCGAAAAGCGAAAGTATTGCTGGACGCGCATGAATTTTCACCCGAGCAGTTCTCCAATTCTCTGCGGTGGAGGCTGTTGTTCGGCAAGTATCTGGATAAACTCTGCAGAAAGTATCTCAAAAAAGCCGATGCGATGGTTACGGTATGCGATTCCATCGCGGATCTTTATAAGCGGAGATATGGCGTCGATGCGAGGGTGGTAACGAACGCTCCGTCCTGGCAGCCGCTTGAGCCGGGGCCCGTATCGGCAGGACGGATACGGATGATCAATCATGGCGCGATCAATCCCAATCGCGGTACGCTGGAGATGGTGCGCGTACTGGACTTCCTTCCGGAGTGTTTTTCGCTTACCCTCATGCTGGTCAACAATGGGGCAGCGTACGGCGATAAGCTCAGGGCGCTCCAGGGCCCCCGGTTGAATTTCATCGATCCGGTTGCGCCGGAAAGAGTGGCCGAAAAAATCAACGAATATGATATAGGGCTCTATTTGCTGCCGCCCAGAAACGTAAATCAAAAGTATGCGCTCCCCAACAAGTTTTTCGAATTCGTGCAGGGACGGCTGGCGATAGCCGTCGGCCCTTCGCCGGAAATGGCCGCCTACGTGCGGAAATATGATCTGGGCGTGGTTTCCGAGGATTTTTCGCCCGAAGCGCTCGCAATGCGCCTTCGTGAATTAACGTCCGGAGACATTATGCGATTCAAGAAAAATTCCGATGTCGCATCAAGATCACTTTCCGCGGAAGAAAATCGCAAGGTGTTTCTTGAATGTGTGCGGGGGCTAATAGGATGATTGGCATGTCCGATCCAGCGAAGTCAGGTATAAAGCCGTCCCTCACTGTTTTCCCGCCCACATGGGAAACACTATGTTTTTGACCATTTTTACACCGGTATTCAATGGTGAGGAAAGCCTCGAACGCTTGTTCGATTCACTGCTCGCACAGACATCGCACGATTTCGAATTCATACTCGTAGATGACGGCAGTACAGATACTACAGCTTTGATTGCGAAGGCTCTGGAATCAAGACCGAGAGATTTTCCTTATACGTTCATCCGCAATAAGCATGGAGGACTTCATACTGCGATGAACACAGGTTTGCGCCACGCTCGGGGAGAATTGTTCCTATACCTTAATTGTGATTCGTATCTTTATCCGGATGCCGTCAGTACGGTCTCAAAAAAATGGGCTCCCTTGAGGGGCAACGAAAAGTATGCAGGAGTCGTGTTTAGAAAACTTAATGAGGCCACAGGAAAACCAATCGGTTCGGATATACCCGATGGCAGCATTGATATAAGCCATGTCGATGCACATTTCAAGGCAGGGATAAAAGGCGATAAGGCCGAATTTTGTCGAACCGAGCTTTTGCAGAGACTTATGTATCCGGAAATTCCCGGGGAAACATATTTTCCTGTTGGGCATCCTTTTAATGTAATTTCCGCTGATCATATCTTTCGTTATTCTGATATTGTAGTTTATGTTGCGCAATATCTTCCGGGCGGGCTTTCATCAAACTTCCCCGAACGACTAAAAAAGAACCCTAAAGGTTTCTTGAAATACTACACATATCTTTTTAAGTTTCCAGGCTTACCACTGAAACGGAAAATAGCTTGGCTGTATCGAATCATACAATGCAAGATCGCAATTGCCCGCAACAAGAATTAACCATACGATGAAAATACTTCACCTTATCAACACCCTTGAAGCCGGCGGGGCCGAAAGGCTGGTCGCGGGCCTTGCGCCGCTGCAGGCCGCGGCTGGGCACTCCGTAACAGTGGCGGCGTCCAGCGGCCGGGGCTCGGTCTTTGGGGCGCCCCTGGAATCCGATGGGGTCGATGTCGTGTACCTCTCCCGGGAAGGCTCTCCGCGGAATCCGGGGCTGGTCGCGAAGATGGCGGCGTTATTCGATCAATTGAAACCGGATATCGTGCACGTACACCTTTTTCCCGCGCAATATTTCGCCGCCCTGGCCTCGCGCTTTGCGCGGCATAAGCCAATCTTGGTGACCACCGAGCACAGTATCGGCAACAGACGAATCGGCCGTCCATCCTGGAGGTTGATCGAGAGAGCAGTGTACTCGCGATACCGGGCAATAGCGGCTGTCGGAGAAGATGTAGCTCTGGTGTACGCCGAATGGACGGGCTTGGGGGCGAGGATTGGCACCATTCCCAACGGTATCAACGTTTCCGCCTTTTCGCGGCAGACCGATCGGGATCGAAGGGAGGATACCCGCAAATCGCTTGGATTCGACGCAACCGACCGGGTGATCGGCTGGGTTGGCAGGATGGCGGCTCCCAAGCGCCCGGCCGACCTCGTGAAAGCCCTCTCAGGATTGCCTAAAGGTGTTTGCGCGGTAATCGTCGGCGACGGTCCGCTCAGAAACGAAACCGAAGCGTTGGCCGCTTCGCTCGGACTCACGAAAAGGCTGCGCTTTCTCGGGGAGCGAAAGGATATTCCGGAGCTTTTGGCATCATTCGATGCCTTCGTATTGTCCTCGGACTATGAAGGCTTTGGCCTAGCCGCGGTTGAAGCCATGGCCGCAGGGCTTCCGGTCTTTCTCGCCGATATTCCCCCTCTGCGCAGCATCGCCGGCGAGGCGGGACGATATTTCCCGCCGGGAGACGATCGGGCGCTCGCGGCGACCCTGCGCGCAGCAGCCGCCGATCCTGAAAGCGAAGCCGCCAGAGTCGCGATCGGCAGAACAAGAGCGGCCGGCATGGATATAAAAAATTGCGCCGCAGCCTACCTCGACCTGTACGAAAACCTGCTTCGGAGACGCTGAAAATGCAGCTCGTCACCATCATCGTTCCCGTATACAACACTGCGCCCTATCTGCGGAAATGCCTCGATTCTCTCGTCGCCCAGACGCATCGGCCCATTGAGATCATCGCGGTGGATGACGGCTCTACGGACGGTTCGCCCGCCATACTCGCGGAATACGCCCAGGCGAATTCCGACTTGTTCCGCGTCGTCAGCAAGAAAAACGGCGGCCAGGCTTCGGCGAGAAACGTGGGTATCGCGGAAGCGAAAGGCGATTGGCTCTGTTTTATCGATTCGGACGACTGGGTAGATCCGAGTTTCGTCGAAAAAACCTTGAATCGTGCGCTCGAAGTCGACGCGGAAATAGTCGATACGGAAGTCATGCTCGCATTCCCCGCGGAAGAGGGATTTTCCTGCAGAAATACCACCGACGCGCTTCCCGCCATGCGCCGGTATTGGGATGGATTGATGGACGGAAGCGCACACGACGAACCCGGATGGCTCATCGCGCATCCCGCGGGTTCGTGCCACAAGCTTTTTTCGGCGGACTTGATCCGACGCAGCGGAGTGCGCTTTCCGGCGGGCATAAATTTCGAGGACCTGGCCACGACGCCACGCCTGCTCGCGCGTGCGCGCAAAATATCCGCGGTCCGTGAACCGATGTACTGGTACCGTCAACGCGAGGGATCGACCAGCAGAGTCATGGATTCATCCTGGACGGATATGCGGGTGGTCATCGATATGCTCGCCGCTGATTTCGCGGGGGAATTCCGTGACGAATTGGGGTTTTTGGCGCTCTCCCGCCTCCTGACGGGCGCTCTCGTGCGGGCATTGAAAAGCGGAGCCTCCGACCGGGCGGCTGATGAAATGGTCGCCTATATGGATTCCTCGTTTCCGGAGTGGCGAAAAAATCCTTATGCGAAACGTTTCCTGCCGCGCTTGAATCGAATGATTTTGGCGCTGGTCCGGGTCCGGGCATACGGAGCGCTCCGCCTTCTCCTGACCGGAAAACAGCAGGCACGCGGCATTCTGCGACGCGGCCGGGCGGGCAAGTCATGAGAATCCTTCACATCGTGACCCTGTTCGAGCGCGGCGGAGCGCAGTCGGTCGTACTCGAACTCGCCAGGAGCCAGATCGCCGACGGACATCTCGTCGCGGTCATGTCATCGGTGGATGGCGGCGCCTGGGACGAACTCGATTCCGATGCGCTTCAGATACCCTGCCGATATTTTCTACGCAAGGTTTCCTTCGTGGAAGATGTCTTGGCCGCCAAGGCGATCGCTGCGGCGGTTCGGCGCTTCAAGCCCGACATTGTGCACCTGCATTCCTCCAAGGCGGGAACGCTCGGACGACTGGCCTTGCCGGGTATGCGCGGCAGGATTGTGTATACCGTGCATGGTTTCGATTCGCTCCGGATCGCATTCAGGAAATATCTCCCCCTCGAGAGAATGCTGCGGCATGTTTCGCCGGACGGCATCGTTGCCGTAAGCAAGTACGATGCGGATAACCTCGCCGCGGAAGGGATCCCGTGCGCCCATGTGATACACAATGGTATCCGGGATTTTATCGCCGATCCGCCGCACGGCGACCAAAGTACTGTCACCCTGTTTGCCGAAGACCGGGCGCGCGGAAAGATCACGGTATGCACAATCGCAAGACTGGCATTGCCCAAGCGTTTCGATCTGTTCGTCGCTGCCGCCGAAGGTTGTCCGGATATCCATTTTTTCTGGATCGGTAACCGTACGGCGCCGCAATCCGGGCTGCCCGTCAATTTGACCTGTCTTGGCGACGTTCCGGATGCAAGGGCGTTGCTTCGCGAAACCGACATATTTTGCCTTCTTTCGGATTACGAAGGCTTGCCCATGTCGGTGATAGAGGCACTCTGTGCAGGCAAGCCTGTCGTGGCTTCGGATGTGGGCGGAGTCCGCGAAGCCCTCTCGGGAAACGAGGCCGGGCGGATCGATTCCCGAATGCCCGATCTGGCCGGAAGCCTGGTGGCCAACGAAGAAGAAGCGGTCGTAAATACGCTGCGGATGCTTGGATCCGACGCCGCAAAGCGGAAAACGCTTTCACGTATCGCCAGAGCGCGGTATACTGAGTCGTTTTCGGCCGTCCGAATGCATTCGGAATATCTGAAAATTTATGAACGATTGCTCGCGGACCGCGGCAATCCGAACGGAAAGAAAAAAAGGGAAAGCCAATGAAGCCGGCGCTGTTTTCGCCCAAGCGGCATGCTATTCCGTTGATACTGCTGTTCGTGTTGGGAATCTGCTCCGCTTTTGCCGATTATACCGGCGAGACCCGATGGACCATAACGACGGTCGACATAGCTACCGAAGGCAGCACCCGCGAAAGTGTGCTGCGAAGGGTACTGGGTATCGAAGAAGGCAGAGCTTTCGAGAGTCTGGAAGCCCTACAAACATACCTCGATGACAAGAGAGAAGTCCTGGCGGGTATCCGTCTTTTCCAGTCCACATCGTTGGACTATCGGATCGGCGAAGAGAGCGATAACGTCTTTCCTGTGGCCGTATCGGTGCATACGAAAGATACATGGAACATAATCGCGCTCCCCTATCCCAGATATGATTCCAATGAGGGATTGAGGCTGAGCGTCAAGTTCAGGAACTACAACGCATTCGGCTCCATGGAGCCGCTCAATGTCGATGTGGACTACAGGCTTTCCACCGGCGGCGAAAGCACTGTCGGTACTTCGCTGGCATTCACGGTTCCCCTTGACTGGCAGGACGAGACTTGGGCGCTCTTTACGTCGCACCGCTTTCTGTATTCCTTTGCCGCACCATTGACCTACCAGGGATTCGTCGGTATCAGGAAAATCTTCGACCGGCCGGGCTTCGATTCGCATATCCAATTGCGACAGGGCTTCATCGCAATGGATCTGGACAACGATGACAATACCGATTGGTACTTGCGGACCGAGGCCGGCACGTACGCCCGCGTTGCGCTTTTCCCCGATTTCGCCAACGGTACCGGATATGCGAGCGCGGAACTGACGTTTGGACTGAATTACCATCCCGCAATAGTCCTTCCCGCGGATTACTCGGGAGCCGATGTACGGCTTTCGGGCGGCCTTGGTCTTGGACGCGTCGACTGGAACGGCAACTTCCGGCAGGGATGGCTCGCCACAATCGAAAACACTATCGATTACAGATTCGAAAAAAGCGACTTCTCGAACCTCGTGACCGCGACATTCAGAATCGATACACCCCTTATTTCGGATCGTCTGGGAACCGGGATTCGCCTGGTGGGCATCGCCGCGTATCCCGATCCCGCCGGCAATCTCGGGTCCTATCTGCGGGGCGTTCGAGACGATGGCATTGAAGCCGATCTCGGCGCCTTCGCGAATTTTTCCCTCGTCGCCAAACTTTTCGACTTTCTGCCGTCCCGATTCATTTCGAAGCAATGGCTCGACATGGAAGTACAGGGTTCGGCGTTCTTTGACGCGGGCCTTGTAAGGGAAGCCGCCGGCAGTACACCTGAGCTGCACCTTGCTTCGGGTCTGGAGTTTTTTGCGTTTCCCCAACTCGCGCGAAGCATGTTTGCGAGAATATCGGCCGGATTCGATATCCTGCATTATGCGGAATCGGACAATCTGGCTTCGGCTCTCGAGCTGTTCTTCGGTCTGGGTGCCCATTATTGAGCCGGAAGAGTCTTGGCTTGCGTAAGGCCTGCAATGGTCGTACACTTCACGGAGAAACCTTGATTCACGGATCGGAAGCGAATTGAAACGACAACTTTATGCCAAGCAGGTGCTGATTTTCCTGGTTGATGCGGTAGTACTCCTGCTTGCTTTGTTGGCCAGCCTCGTGATCCGCTACGGCGAATTCCCTACCGCTGTCTATTATTACCTTCACCTCAAAAGCCTTTTCCCTTTGATCATAGTGTGGTTCATGGTCCTGTATACGGCCGGAATATACAGTCTGGGCTTTGCGTTCAGCCCCACGGTGCTCCTGCCCAGGCTCACGGGCGCCATGGTGGTTTCGACCTTGCTGGGCACTTTGTATTTTTACCTTGTGGTCACGGCCCCCATCACTCCGCGCCGGGTTCTCGCCTATATAATGGTGCTCTGGTTTCTCGGGCTCTGCTCCTGGCGGATCGGCTACGGCAAGATAGCCAGACGATTCATCCCCAGAAGCCTTGTCGCCTTTATCGGTACCGATGCGACCGCCATAGAGGCGATCGAAGAATTGCGCGCCAAGCCGAGCCTGGGCTTCAGTCCCGCTCTGACCTTTGATCCTGAAGGCGTGAACATACCGGAATATCTCGAAAACGGTGCGCCCGAGCCGCTGCGCTGCAGGAGCATGGAAGACTTTATCCGATCGGTCAGGGCGCATGGCGTTTCCATAATCGTACTCACTGACCAGGAAAAACTGGGTGAGGCCGACAAGAACGCCCTGTTCGGCCTGATCGCGAACCATGTCCGATTCGAACACCTCCCCGATTTCTATGAAGCGATCCTGAGGCGCATCCCCTTGGGCAGCATCAATGATCTCTGGTTTCTTGAGCACATCGATCTGGCTTCGACCGATCCGTACCGGATCGTTAAACGCGCAACGGATATCCTTGCGGCAGTAATCGGAATGGCGATATCCCTGCCCTTTTTCCCTTTTATCGCCGCCGCGATCGCAGCCGGAAGCCGGGGGCCCGTTTTTTTCCGCCAGAGTCGGCTCGGCTACAACGGGAAGCCGTTTACGCTCATCAAATTCCGTACCATGCGGGTCGACGGCAACGATCAACGCCCGACCACGAATGGAGATCCCCGCGTGACCCGGATCGGCGCCTTGATGCGGGCCAGCAGGCTGGACGAAATTCCGCAGCTCTGGAATGTCCTTAAAGGCGAAATGAGCGTGATCGGCCCGCGCCCCGAGCGCCCGGAGCTGGTCGCCGAGCTTACAGAAAAAGTCCCTTATTACACGCAGCGGCTCCTGGTAAAGCCCGGACTCACCGGTTGGGACCAGGTATCGGGCGAGTATCACAGCCCTTCGGTCGCGGATACCTATAAAAAGCTTCAGTATGACCTCTACTACGTCAAGAACATGGGTTTTTTCCTCGATACTTCGATTTTCTTCAAAACCATTCTTACCGTCTTCATGAGGGCGGGATTGTGAACACAGTACCAAGACTGCGGCGCGCTTTCATCGTATTCATGTGCCTGACGGGGTTCGCGTTTCTGCCCGGCGCGGTGTCCGCCGAAGCTCCCGTCTTTGCGCTCGATTTCGAGACAGGCCTCGACTGGCGCCTTTCCACCGCATCCGAACTCGTCGAGCAGACGCCGATCAAGAACGGCATCGACCTGCAGCGCGAATATTTCGATCGTATGCCTATAGCCCGTCTTGAAATGGAATATGGCGCTCCGCAGGGCCTTTCCGTCGCGATCGAAGCGACGATCAGGCGCGAATGGGACGGAGACTGGTTCAAGACCGACAACTTATTCTCGAGTGTCGCGGGGAATCCCGTGGCGATCGAAAACCTGTTCCTCACCCGCGGCATAGCGGAATGGAACTCGCCGGGCATCCATCTCGGATTCGGTCGCGACCAGTTCGACTATAGCCGCGGCCTGGAAGGAAGCCTGTTGCCGTCGGCCAGACTTCCCTACCTGGATGCATTCCAATTCGACGGAACTCTTGGCCGCACCGAGTTCAATCTGCTGATCGCATCGATTCCCGCCCGGGAATCCTGGGACGGTGACGTCGCTCCCAATGCCGGTCTGAACGCCGATCTGCTGGATGAGGCTGAACCGTACGGGTTCGAGGGCGACCAGAACCCCACGACCGTTCTTTACGCCATGCATCGCATCGGATGGGACTTGGGCGACTTCAGTCTCGGCGTCACCGAGCAGGTCATGATGGCGAGAAGGAACAACAGGTTCTATCTCACCGACTTTTTCCCCATCGTTTCCTGGCATCAGACGGGCGTGTATCAGACCAACAACTCGATGGTGTTCGATGCCGCATGGGCTCCCGTTCCGGGACTTCGCGTCATGGCCCAGGCGGGCTTCGACGACATAAACGGCAATTCGATAGGAATCGGCGACACGGGCGCTCCGACGATAGATGCCTACGTCGCGGGACTTTCCTGGGAGACCCGGTTCTTCGGCGGTGCGGCCGGTGCCGGCGTTGGCGCCAATGCGTCGCCGCGTGCGGCCGATTTTTCCCTGTACGCGGAAGCCGGATATACGCATTGGCTGTGGGGAAATTATTCGGGTACATCCAACTGGCCGAAAGACGAGAATCCGTTGATGCGTTTCCAGTATCGCCTGGCGGCCGACAGGGGTGGACTTCTGCTGCCTCTTACAAGCCCCTACGGACCGGGAGCGATCTGGGCCGAGTTGCGAACGCGTCTGTCCGATCCGAAAGGGAGACTGTCGGCGGGCTTCGAATTTCTCTTTCTCGCGAAGAACCCCGAAGCCAACCTGATCGACACAGGCTATACCGCCGCGGATGAAGCCGCGACGACTCCATATGTCCTTTTCCTGGAGGCGGGCCTCCCATTGCGCGCGGAATGGTCGGGATTCGAAGCGGGATTGCGGCCCGCCCTGGTCTGGCGAGAAGGGAAAGTGTCGTACAGGGCCGATATCACTGCGGCATGGCGATTTACGTCCAAATGAACAGAGAAAGGGGTATGTAAAAATGATGACAGTACATGCGCGTGTCCCATTCCTGGCCATGGCCGCGGTTCTCGTTCTTGCCGGACAGGCGGTCGCGCAAAATATGGCGGGCGCGGAACTGAGTGCGGAGCCGAGTATTTCGGTCACGTGGGCGGACGAATTTTCATCGAAAGAGAGTTTTTCTGCCAAACTCGAAGCGGGGCTGGGAAGCGTGGGCAGTTTTGAAGTATTCGGTACCCTGTCCGCCAATTCGGATGGCGCATACGCTCCCGCTCTCGCCAATCTTCCGGGAGGAGACTTCGGCAATATCTATTTCCTTATGGAAGAAGGCGGATTACGAACTCGACTGGGGCCTGTCCTCATGGAGGCGGGTAGAATACGCCATTTCGATGAGATCCAGGGACCCTATTCGCTTTTCGTGAATTCGGCGGGAATCGCCGCGCCGCTTTTGCGGATCCGCTATGAAGACGACAACTTCATCTACGAGAGCAGGTGGATAGAACTCAACAGGAATTCGCTCGCGCCCGATCCGGCTGGCACACTCGATCCAGAGGGCAATGTGGCCGAAGCGCCCGCCTGGGAGAATGGATACCCGGACCGCGGGGCGAATCTGAAAACATATGGCTTCAAGGTCGGGAACATGCGTTTCGGTTTCCAGGATGCGGCCGTGTATTCGGGGAGATTCTTCGACGCGGAATATTTCCTGAATCCCATTCCCCAGTATTTCATCCAGTATGGCAGGGGAACGCCGGGTTCACCCTGGGCCGAAGATTCCAATGACAACGACATCATTGGCGCATTCTGGGACTTGACCACCGACGATGGAGCGTACGTCGCGGTCCAGGCTTTCATGGACGATTTCAATATCCATTTCATCGCGCCCTCGACGAGCTGGAGTCCCTGGAAAGCGGGGCTTTCGCTGCGCGCGGCGAAAGATACGTCCTGGGGCAGGTTCGGTTTTTCCACCGCCGGAGCCACGAAATACAGCTTCGAGCCCATCGACATGAAAAACCTCGATACCTCAGAAGAGTGGTGGAAGAGCGCCTACGGGTATACGTACTTTCCGGACACCCGTTTCGACATTGAAAAGGACAGTTCGATCATCGACTGGGAACCGATTTCGCCCGGCCGCAACATGATCGGCTATATCAACGGCGAGAACAATTTCGCCTTTCAGGTGGACTGGAAGGACGATTTCGGCGATTTCGACATCGACGCTTTGATCGAATTCAAGCTTACGGGTGCGCAGAGCCCCGCCAACCCCTGGCAGGACTCCGGCAGCAACCCCAACGACGGGACGCACTGGATTTTCGGCGAGCCCGTGCTGGAAAAACGCGTGCTGGCGATGGCGAATGCTTCATATCGCTTGGGCGGATGGGCCTTCTTCGGCACTCTGAAAGCGGGAATCGCGCTGGATGCGCTGGCCTTGGCCCTACCTTCGGCGACAAGCGGCGACGGGCTCAACGGCGACGGAATCGAAAAACAGATCGCGATCTGGACGCCACAGGCCGGGCTCGTGGAGACGGCTTTTTCCGTCGGAATCGGAGCGAGTTACAGCATCCGCTGACCTTTCACGACACACTGAACGCGTCTCATCGGTTTGATATAAAAATCCTTCCTTCTTCCTCCCCCCCCCCCCCCCCCCCCCCCCCCCCCCCCCCCCCCCCCCCCCCCCCCCACCCCCCCTCCCCCCCCCCCCCCCACCACCAATACAAACAAAACCACTTGCCC
>Ga0074198_1000684_pt1 | contig 30674 bp, 24 predicted proteins | sample EPASupsiteSAE323_FD_64527 | JGI IMG/M metagenome (GOLD analysis project Ga0074198, IMG submission 64527) | Bioremediated contaminated groundwater from EPA Superfund site, New Mexico - Sample SAE3-23 | ecosystem: Environmental > Aquatic > Deep subsurface > Groundwater > Contaminated ...
CAACAATACCTTTCCCAAACCGTGATACCCCATTTGGCATGCTAATCCCCTCAAATTATATGAGGTATGACATATTCTATATAAATCTTATTTAATTGACTATTGCAATCGATAAATTAATAAAAATCTATAATGATTATGACATAAATGATCTGCTAACCGAAGGCACATGAAGAGCCTTCTATATTACGACGGACCCATCGTTCAAAAGCGGGATCGTCTTGGGCAAATTTAGGATTATTGAGCATATTTCCACGCCATATTAAGAGATCTTTTTCGGGTAATTCCTGGACATCATAACGTAATCCTGCCAGACAAACGCAATCATTTTTAAGTCTTCTAAAACCAAAACGTACTTTAACATATTGATTTTTCGACAAACTTTTATCTAAATTATTATTATAAATTGCGGTTTCAAGAATGCCACCCATATCATCTTCTTTTAAGCAGAAGACGTGAGGCGAAGCTCGATACTGAGCCAATACTGATCTATCGAAATAGAGAAAATGTTGCTCATATTTTCTTGGAATCATATTTTTATCCCGATGTATCTATATTTGGGCTTGCACGATCACGGTCTGTGGTATTGCCTCGATGAAGTTCAGCTATCTTGATAACCGGCAAGAAGTCCTTGCTTTCGGGATGTAATTTCTGCATTGCAAATCCATTGATGAAATAAGCAATTTCATCAAGAGATTTTACCGCTCATCTCCTCGGCACCATCCCTAACTCGGTCTCCTCGAACCCTTCCGGAAACAGCGCCGCCGTCTCCGCATCCATACCCGCGAAGTCGCGAGGTCGTGCTCCAGATATTAGAAATCCTATCATCCGGCTTTTTACTTTTCTTGAATAATAATATGATGGTCCCAAGTAATTTGTGCAAGCACCTCTTGCACAATTAGCTTATTTGAATCTTTAAAATAGTTTTTGGGTGAAATCGCTTCGGCATTCTTTGCCGACAACGCTATTACCGTATCCTCTCCAGCGGTATCTTCCCGTTATGCACCGCCGTCGCCACCAGCACCCCGGAAAAGCCCATGCCTTCCAGCACCAGCAGATCCTCCTCGCCCTTCACTCCCCCGCCCAAGATCAAAGGATGCTTGCTTTGCATAGCAGCCTTTTCTAAAAGTTGCAGGTCCAGCCCCGCTGACGTTCCCACCCGGCTCAGCTCCAGGAGAATGACCGCCTCCAGCGGCAGATCATTCAGGACTTGCAAGACATCAAGCGGCGTAAGCCCGGCCAGCAGAGGATCGCGAGTCAGGACTTTTCCGCCTTTCATATCGATGCTTACTACGATCTTCCTTTTGAGGGCGGCCTCTTTTATCAGATCAAGAGACGCCGTCTCCGTTCCCAGAATGGGGCTGACTGCATCAGGCAGACTTTTCAGATCCTCGATGTTCGAGATTCCGATATCGGCCATAGTTTTTGTCCTGGTGGAAATTTCGCAAATGGTAGCCGAATTGTCGCCTTCTCCCATCAGCCGGTTCAGGTCCGCGACATAAACCTCTCTTGGCTCAAGCTCTTCGAGAATATGCAGCGGCTGGGAGTTGGAAACGATTTTGCTGGAACGGTCGATGGGCTCATAGCACTTTCGCTCCCCCCGCACGGCGTGAACGACCGCACCGTTAAGTATATCGAGGACAAAGATGCATCGCACGACTGCTCCTTTCGGGATTGGTTGAATATGAGATTGTTGGTTAGCCCCATGAATATCGAAGAGGCGCGCTTTGCCCTGGACGGCGGCGCGGATATCCTTGATGTGAAGAACCCCAAAGAGGGCTCTTTGGGTGCGAACTTCCCCTGGGCCATCCGGGCCGTGGCGGACCTCGCGGGCGGGAAGGTGCCGGTGAGCGCCACCATCGGAGACCTGGACTACAAGCCCGGCACAGCAAGCCTTGCGGCTTTAGGCGCAGCCGTGTCCGGTGCCGAATACGTCAAAGCAGGGCTGCTGGGCGTGAAGACTGCAGAGCAGGCCGAGGAGATGCTCGTTGGGATTGTGAGGGCCGTCAAGGACTTCGACCCGAAGAAAAAGGTCGTGGCATCAGGCTACTCCGACTTTGATCGGGCGGGATGCATCTCGCCCATGCTTTTGCCTGCGGTGGCGGCAAAAGCGGGGGCTGATTTGGTCATGGTGGATACCGCTGTGAAGGATGGAAAGTCCACATTTGAATTCATGAGCGAGCAGGACCTCAGGGCTTTCATCGACCTCGGGCACTCTCACGGCCTGGAGGTCGCGCTGGCGGGAAGCATCGGATTTGCCCACCTGGAGATGCTGAAGCGGCTTGATCCGGATATCATCGGCGTGCGGGGCATCGTCTGCGGCGGGGACCGCAAGAGCGCCATCCGGGCGGATCTGGTGGAGAAGCTGAAGCGAGAATTGGCCTGAGAGGGATTGCCGGATTTATTGAATTATTATTTATTAAATTGATAATTCAATAAATTAATAATTCATTGAATTAAATTCAATTTCCTAATCGGATCGCGAAAAAAATGTGTTTTAGCAAAGCGGATTTAACCGCTCTGCTTTTTATTTGCCCTTGTCTTGCAGTTTGCTGCATCCTTTTTTAGCTTTTTTTAGCTTTTTTTGCTTACAGCTCCACCATCTTGGCGCTCTGGACGCCCGGCACGGACTGCAGCTTCTTCATGATTGCGTCGGATGCCATCTGATCCACGCTCAAGACCATGAGCTGCGGCTGGCCTTCTGCGATGCGGCCCACGTGCATCGAGCCGATGTTGATCTTGCCCTCGCCCAGGACCACGCAGCAGGGGCCGATGATGTTTGGCCTGTCCTCGATGACCGACAGCACCAGATCACCCTCGGTCGGGATGTAGGTGTGATACTGGTTGAGCTGAATGATACGCGTTTCCTGATTTCCTGAGACGGTGCCCTTAATGATGGTCGTCTCGCCCTTCTTGGTGAGCAGGAGAGTTATGGCGTTGCTGTATCCGTTGGCCGACTCCGTCTTGCCTTCCACCAGCTTGACGCCCATCTCTTTGAGGATTCTCTGGGCATTGACGAAGTTCACGCTGCCTTTGCCCATCAGGCATCCCAGCAATCCGGAAATGGCGGAGATGGTCACGGGTCTGATGTCCTTTTCGGCCAGGCTGCCGCTGTAGGTCAGATCCAGGCTCTCAAAACCGCTGCCTACAAGCTGCCCTGCCAGAGACCCCATCTTCTCGGCCAGCGTCATGAAGGGCTTCATTACCGCCAGGGTTTCCGGCGAGATGGCCGGCATGTTGATGGCATTGGTGGGCAGGCCGCCCTTGGCGATGTTTAGAATCTGATCGGCCACGGCCACGGCCACGTTGACCTGGGCCTCGGTTGTGGATGCACCCAGGTGCGGGGTTACGATGATCTTCTCCGGTCCCACCAGCGGGTTTCCTGTGGGCGGCTCCTTGGTAAAGACATCAACCGCAGCTCCTGCAACCTTTCCTTCCTCTACGGCCCTGGCAAGAGCCGCTTCATTGATGATTCCGCCGCGAGCGCAGTTGACGATGCGCACGCCGCTCTTCATGATCTTGAACTCGTCCTCATCGATCAGGTTGCGGGTCTCGCTGGTCAAGGGAGTATGGACGGTGATGAAATCGCCGGCCTTCAGCACATCCTCCAGCGACGCCAGGGTCAGGCCCATCTGCTTGGCCTTCTCTTCCGTAACGAATGGATCGTAGGCGATGATCTGCATTCCGAACGACTTCATGCGGGATGCGACCTCGGCACCCACGCGGCCCAGGCCGACAACGCCGAGGGTCTTGTTGTAGAACTCGACGCCTGTGTATTTCTTGCGGTTCCATTCGCCCTTATGCAGCGCAGCGTTGGCCTGGGGGATATTCCTGGCCAGGGCCAGCATCATGGCGATGGTGTGCTCGGCTGCGGAGATGGTATTGCCGCCCGGCGTGTTGAGCACGATAATGCCCTTCTTGGTGGCAGCCTCAACGTCCACGTTATCTATGCCGACGCCGGCTCTGCCGATGACCTTGAGCTTTTCCGCCGCATTAATGACATCAGCGGTCACTTTTGTCCCGCTGCGAATGACCAGAGCATCATAATCCTTGATCTTATTGATGAGCTCTTCAGGAGTGAGGTTGGTAATCACATCGACGTCTGCCCCCGTCTTCAACCTGCTTACTCCTTCCTCGGCCAATGAATCACTGACAAGAACCTTCATGAGAATTCCTTCCTCGGGATTCAAAGATGTACAAGGATTTGATCCTTTCGTCGGGGACTGCACATCGGAGAGCATTTCAGCCGGATGATTCATCGCTCATTTGGGCCTTGGCCGGAATCCTGAAATGGGGGATTGGCTGCAATCAATAAATCATTCCATTGCTACAATCGCAAAATTTTTATCCATATTGCAGCCAATTTCTATCAGGCAATTTAGCTACCAGTCATGCAAGAATTTCAGTTTGAAATAGCAGAGTATTCTTAGATAAAATCAACAGAATAGTAATCGACGAATAAAATTAACTGATTAATATAGCAGGACGAAGTATGACTAAACAAGCTTCATCGTATTCGACAAATCCGGCAAATTCATCTTTGGTAAATTCATTTTCGGCAAATTCATCTTCGGCAAATTCGTCTTCGGCAAATTCGTCTTCAGAAAATTCATCTCTGTCGCCAGCGACAGCCGAAGCCATAGCCGGGCGGCCGGATTCGTCTGGAAGAATCGATGTCGGCGGCATAAAAATGTATCATGAGATCCGCGGACATGGAGAGCCATTGATGCTGATCATGGGCTTGGGGGGCCATTGCCTTGATTGGGGAGAGACTGTGCCCAAGAGACTGGCGGAACGCTACAAGGTGATTCTATTCGACAATCGAGGAGCAGGGCGAAGCGACCAGCCCCCCGGACCGTGCAGCATCGAGCAGATGGCCTGCGACTCTGTCGGCCTGATGGATGCCCTGGGAATCGATCGCGCCCATATCTTCGGCGGGAGCATGGGCGGCATGATCGCGCTGCAATTGGCATTGGACCACCGGGAGCGCATCAATAAGCTTATTCTCGGAGCCACATCCGCAGGCGGTAAGTCCAGGGTCTTTCCTCCTACAGAGATCCAGAAATACTTCTACCCCAGAAAGGATCTTTCCGCTCACGATTATTTGTTGTGGACATCAAAAGTCTGCTATCCGCAAGAGTTCATCGATGCTCATCCGGATATTGTGGAGAAAAAAATTCAAGCCAATCTTCGATTTCCAAGCACGCTTCAGTCCTATGAAGCCCAGCTTGAGGCATTCATGACCTTCGACGTGGAAGGGCGTTTGAGCACCATTCAAGCGCCGACGATGGTGATCATCGGTGATCAGGATGTCCTGACTCCGCCGCAAAACAGCCTCCTGATGGCCGGGAGAATTCCGGGCGCACAAATGCGCCAAATTGAGGGCGCAGGCCATATCTTCTGGATCAGCCATCCTGCAAAGACAGCATCAATTGCAGAGAACTTTCTCGGCTGATTCGGTCAGACGGAGGCGTCGGCGAGCAGGACGGGTCTGAGGGACAAAATGAGGGATAGCGTTCCCCATTCGGCACTATTTCAGCATCTCATAATCCCAGACGAATGTGCTTTGTCTCCAAATACGCCTCAAGCCCCTGGTGCCCCAGCTCCCGGCCCAGGCCGCTCTGCTTCCAGCCGCCAAAAGGTGCCTGCATGTCTACCACGTTGTTGACGTTGATGCCGATGCCTCCCGCTTCCAGCCGCTCCGAGACGCAAATGGCCGTCTTCAGGTCGCTGGTGAAGAGATAGGCGGCCAGGCCATACTCCGAGTCGTTGGCAAGACGGACGGCTTCATCGAGCGTCTTGAATTTGCAGACCGGCGCTACCGGCCCGAAGGTCTCCTCACGCATAACCCTCATGCTGTGATCTGCCCGGCAGAGGACCGTGGGCAGGAAGAAGAATCCCTTTTGGTAGCCCTCCCCTTCCGGCTCAGAGCCGCCGCAGAGCAACTGCGCACCCTTCGCCAGGGCATCGGCCACATGCTCTCTGGTTTTTTCCCGCTGGGCGCGGCTGAACATGGGCCCCAGGTCCACACTCGGGTCCATGCCGTTACCGACCTTGAAGCGGCGCGTGCGCTCCACCAGCCTGGCCGTGAACTCGTCGGCGATCTCCACTGCAGCATAAACTCTGTTGACGCCGATGCAGACCTGGCCCATGTTGGAGAAAGCCCTCTGGGCGCAGGCGGCTGCGGCGGCATCAAGGTCTGCATCCTTGCAGACGATGAAGGGCGACTGGCCGCCCAGCTCCAGAGAGACGCGCTTGATCTGTCCGGCGGCATGGGCCATGATCCAGCGGCCCGTCTCCGTCTCTCCGGTGAAGGCGATCTTGCGGGAGATGGGATTTTCCACCAGCTCCGCACCTACCTCGCTTCCCGGCCCGTGCACGACGTTTGCCGCTCCCGCGGGCAGACCGGCATCGTGAACGGCTTTGATGAATTCTGTGGCCGCCAGCGGGGCGCGGCTTGGCGGCTTGGCCACGAAAGTGCAGCCCGCGGCCAGAGCGGGTGCGACCTTCCAGGCCAGAAGATCGACAGGAAAGTTCCAGGGCGTGATGAGCGCCGCGACACCGACGCTCTGGCGCAAAACTATGCTGCGGCTTTGCGAGGCCGCGATCCACTCCCCAAAGTTCCTCTTGCCTTCCTCGGCAAAGAAATCGATGGCCCCAGCCGCTGACCGAACCTCGCCTTCGGCATTCTTGAGCGGTTTGCCCTGTTCCAGCGTGATGAGCCGGGCAATCCGGTTAAGGCGCGAGCGCACCAGATCTGCGCAAGCGTGCAGGACTTCGCCGCGCTTCTGGCTGGATGTGCCCGACCAGACGGGAAAGGCATCTTTTGCCGCCTGCAAGGCCAGGGCGGCGTCCCGGCGCGAGCCCACGCTGACCTCGGCTACCGGGTCCTGGTTGGCGGGATTGTAGATGATCTCGACCTTGCCTGAGAGGGACGGAACCTCGACGCCGTTGATGAGCATGTATGACTGATGCATAGCGACCCTGACCTCTTGACGAATAGCGATAATGACCGATGATGACTGATGATGACTGATGATTAATTGTCGACAATATCGATATCTAGCTTTCTGTGACTGCTCCCGCCAATGAATTGACGGGCATCTGGGCCGATGCCGGAGACTGCAATCCCAATCTCAGAATGTTCCCTAAAATTGAGGGCTTGCAGCTTGCTCCTGCATTCTCATTCACTCAACCATCCTGGCGACCTCATTAAATACTTTTGAGATGAGATGGTATGATGCTACTGACCCCAGACTTATCAAGATGAAAACGAGCGAGGACTTCTGATATGGATGCATTTGTTGAAACTGTGGAAAGCTGGCATGATTTCTATATGTTAGCGGGCACTGCCGCGGCAACTCTCATCGGACTGATATTTGTGGCCGTATCCCTGCATATCGATGTTATCGCCACGGCAAAAAGGTCCAGCGATATCGGTGTGCTGGCGAGGCAAACATTTTCGAATTTTATATTCATCCTATCCTTTGCGTTCATCTTCATGGTGCCTTCCGATACGCCGTGGGGCATCGGTATTCCGCTATTATTTCTAGGCCTGATCGGGATAATACAAACAGCCAGATTATACCGGAGCTTTGGATTTCACGACAAGTCAAAGGATAGGATCTTTGAAGACAGCAAGCTTTGGAGAGTGTTGTTGCTCCCCAACACCATCTGCTTCCTGACTTTGATATATGTCGCTGCAGAAGTCCTTCAAGGGCGCACGGGCAACCTGAACTGGATGATTCTGGTAATAATATTCTTGCTGCTGACAGCCACAAAAAACACATGGGATCTGATGCTGCGTGTGGCGGAGATCAAACAAGGCCGCAAAGCCCAGGAGGAGTCGCCTGCAATCCCAAAACACGACGATCATTAAGATGTGATGATTTTTTAAAAATCCGTTTTTTTGGTCTCCAATCCTCTGTCGACCTTGTCGACGATCTGAAGATCGAAAAAGTATTTAGGCTTGGATGGCCAGGGATGTGGTCGATGCAATCACGGAAACGAGGCACTGTACAATGGTAGCAGAGAACCTCTGGGTAATTTCATTCATTGGCAGGGACAGACCCGGGCTGATTCGCGATATCTTGCAGGAACCGGCGAGGCAGAATGTGAACATCGTGGACATGGACCAGAGGGTGATGCAGGGCATATTCGTCATGTCCGTGGTTGCGGATTTCAGCTCCGCCAGGGTCACGGCTTTGCAGCTTGAGGCTGCGCTGCGAGAGAGCGCGCCCGCGCTTGGCATCGAGATAAGTTTTCTTCCCCTGCAGCAGTATCGCGGCGCTCGCCGCTCCAAGAAGAGCATGCATGTGGTCACCATTCTGGCCAAGGACCGGGTGGGCATCATCCGGGATGTGGCCGAGATTGCCGCCGAGAACAAGATCAACATTGAGAAAGCCTCCGTCACGGCACGCGGCGACCTCATCTCCATCGAGTTTCTCATGGACTTCGGCGAATATGACGTGCAGAGCTTCAGAGCCAAGCTGAAGAAGGATTGCGAATGCCGGGGACTGGATGTCTTTGTCCAGGATCAGGGAAGGTCCCGCAAAGAGAAGCGGCTCATCGTCTTCGATATGGACATGACCATTGTGGACTTTGAGATCATCAACAAGCTGGCCGGTTTTGTGGGAGTGGACGAGCAGGTAAAGGCCATCACGGAGTTGGCCATGAACGGCGAGATGGACTTCAAGGAATCGCTGCGCCAGCGTGTGCGACTCATGAAGGGCACGAGCGTGAGTACCTTAGAAGAGATCGCCCGCGATCTGCAGCTCACGCCCGGTTCCGAGGAGCTGATCCACCATCTCAAGCATGTCGGGTACAAGATCGCGCTCATCAGCGGCGGCTTTACCTACTTCACGGACGTCCTCAAGGAGCGGCTGGGCTTCGATTACACCTTTGCCAATGAGCTGGAGATCGAGAACGGCGTCCTGACCGGCGAGATCAAGGGCGACATCATCGATGCCGAGGCCAAGGGGCGCATCATTTATCGCCTGGCGGAACTGGAGAAGATCAGCCCGGACAACATCGTGGCCGTGGGGGACGGGGCCAACGACTGCCTCATGATCAAGAACGCCGGGCTTGGCGTGGCCTTCAACGCCAAGGAGATCTTAAAAAAGGTCTCGGACGGAACTTTATCCCGCGAGAATCTCCTGGGGCTGCTCAACGTGCTGGGGCTGGCCGAGAAAGAAAAGGAGATGCTTTAGCCCGGAAGAACGCAATGATTCGCAATGGATGGGCCTTGACTTTTAGTACCCCGATATCGCTCAACTGTGCCAGTGTAGTTTTTGGCACGGCTTTAGTATCGCTTCTCTAAATTAAATAGGAAGGCTGAACGCCATCTCTGCCACCATTGCTTTGCAGAAATGAATGACAAGGGAGCGTAAGGACCGAGAAAAAGGACTGCGCTCATCGCCGACCATAGAGCAGTTGTCCGATTCGCGCCAGCAGCTTAGTGTTCGTCTTGAAAGCCTTGACAGAAAGCCAGCTAAGCGCCAGGACAATCGGCAGCATCAGCATGAATCTTATCCAGAAATTATCCGGAATCATGAGCGCATTAAGCAGATAGAGAACCAGCATGATGAAGAGAAAGTGGTTGAGGTAGACGCCAAATGAGTCGTTTCCCAAAGCCGCAAGACTATCTCGTAATGCCATTAAATTCTTCTTTTGGTTTGACTCGAAAAAGGACTCCGAATAAAGAAGGACGAAGAGCGCTGCAAAGAACTGATAGATGAATCCAGAGACTCTAAAGTATTCCCTGCAGAGGTATCCGTCGTAAGCGATCATCTGCATTTCCTGATAATAATATACTGGAAATATGAGGATCGCAATCATAAGAAACAGCCACATATGACGCCCAAGCTTCAATCTGAGATCTCGATGGGTTCCAATTAAAATTCCCAGGAAAAAGAATGCCATCCATCCAATAAAAAATTTGCCGAAAGTCCATTCAAAGTAATGGTTGTCTGCACCATTATTAGAATAATCCCATTCTGAGAATAAATAAAAAATTAATGTTAATAGAATTGAGATTGCACAAAAGATAAATTGGCCCTTTTTATCTGCATTCTTTGGATACAGGAATATATAAACCAAGAATAGTTGCAACAGCACAAAGACAAAAAAGAGATGAACAAATCCGGTTGCCAACAGAAATAGGACCTGCCATGAAAACAAATCTCTAAATCCTGGTCTAATTACGGCGGTTACATAAATGATATTCCAAATAATAAATGGAACAGCGATGCCGTATATCTTGGACTGGAGAAAACGGGATCGATCAAAGCCGATCTTCTCGAATCCCATCTGAGGATCAATCTCGATGCTGTTCTGAATGTCATTTTGGAGCTTCTTTTGAAAATTATTTTGAGAATAATATTTGTACCCGAGAAGAAATCCGCTTATCATCAAGAGCAAAGGGACAAAAAAGCGTCCAGATAAATCGGCAAGAAGTGCAAGAGGAGAATATTGCCTGCCCAGAGACTCGACAACATGAAGAAACACAACAAAGAAAATAGCGGCAACTCGAATGATCTCGATGAATGCAAGATGCTTCTTTGAGCAAATTCTAAACTCCACCAAATAAGTTCGTATGTCCTCCATTCTAATTAACCTTTGTGGCGCATGAATTTGATGCACTCTCTTTTTAATCGCCCGCAACGAATTAGACAATAATGAATCTAAGAGAAATGATGCCGCAAGATGCGACCATCATACGAAGCTGGCCCACCTATCCGGATGAATTCAAAGATCTCGACTATGCCCTGCGTGAGCCTGGTGGATAAGCGAGTATCTCGGCAAAAAAAAGACGAAGGTTTACGTCGCTCTGGATAGCGATGTTATGGATAGCGATGTTATGGATAGCGATGTTATTGATAGCGATGTTATTGATAGCGATGTTATGGATAGCGATGTTATGGATAGCGATGTTATGGATAGCGATGTTTTTGATAGCGATGTTTTGGATAACGACGTTCTCATCGGCTTTACGATTCTATCAGTAGATGACGCGGAAGGCAAAAGCGGCAGTGCCGAGTTCAGGATTGCGCTAAATCCGAACATGCTGGGCCAGGGAGCAGGCGAGAGGCTCGCCAAGATGACGATTGAGAAAGGATTTGAAGAGTTAGGCCCCTGCCTCCAGAAGATCTATCTCATCGTCCGCAAAAACAATCCTCGCGCTAAAAGGCTTTATGAGCATTGCGGTTTTCATGAAACGGGAGAGTGCCGCAAAATGGTCAACGGGATCAACGTAGATTTTTTTTTGAGATGGAATTGGATAGGATAAATTGGAAAAGACGAATTGAAGCAAACGAATTGAAGAGGATGAATTGGAAGAAATGATGGGAAAGAATGATGGGAAAGAATGATGGGAAAAGATGAAATGAGATATTCAAAGAGAGCATAGCAATGACAAAGATGAATGATGCGTTGCTGGTCATCGATGTGCAGAATGAATACTTCACAGGGCACCTTCCCGTAACCTTTCCCGAAGGCAGTCTCGATAATATTCTGAAGGCGATGGACTATGCCGCTCATGCGGGAATTCCGGTGGCCGTCATCCAGCACAGCGCCGCTGCTCCAAGCTCACCGACCTTCCGAAAAGGAAGCGAGGAATGGAAACTGCACCCGGAAATTGAGTCAAGGAAGCGAGATATTCTTATCGAAAAGAGTCTGCCCGGCAGCTTCACGGGAACGGTCCTGGAAAGGTGGCTGCGGGATGCAGGCGTGAAGCGCGTTGCCATTTGCGGCTACATGGCGCAGATGTGCTGCGACACGACGGCGCGCCAGGCTTTTCATCTGGGCTTTCAGGTTGACTTTCTCACCGATGCGATAGGAACGCTTGATGTACAAAATAGCGCGGGGGCAATCCAGGCTGCGGACCTGCACCGTGCGGTGATGATAACACAGGCGATGAGATTTTCCAGGGTGATTGAGACCGATGAATGGATCGGAGCGATGGGCGAGACCGATCGATTGAGGGACTATTGAAGTGCTAAGGTGATCATCCGGAGTTGGTGGTCGCCGACTCTTACCCTTGCTCGGTTTTAGCATCATCAATCCTGTCATGAGATTGTCGATGTGGGCAATTCTGATCCACGCATAATTACAAAAAAATTATAAAAGCGTGGACGCTCTTCCGGCAGCCGGATAAGCGACCACGACGGGCCTTTCGGTTAACTGGGCCAGGTACCAGGGATCATTGACAAAGCCGTTCAATGCAAATTCAGGCGGAACATAATTGCTATTTTTCAGAAGTCTAGTGCCGTTGATCAGAATCGGTGTGGAGTTGCTCATGAACATAGGATAGTATATTTCTGTGGGTGCGATCTGGGGGTAGATCCAGCTAGATTCCCGGTAAAATTCCAAGGTATAAAACGTGATTGGCTAACCAATTAACGGCGTTAATTTTGATTTATGACATTTTCCTCGAAAAACCGATCGCTTTTTGGGCATCATCAACGACTTGCATGGTTACTCGACGAGATAAGCTTTTGGTGCATAGCTGCAAGTGACAAGATAACATTTCCAGACAGTCTTACGCTACCTTTGCGCGGGGGGCCGGGCCCGGGCCCCTTGGGCTGCCGCCAGAAGGTTCGGGCAAGAAAATTGGCTTTACAAACATTGTATTCCCTTTGCCTGCAGCTCGCTGCATAAATCCCTCCTGTCCCTTGTGATTTGATAGGTCATGCCGCCTCTTGTAGGATGGCTCTGCACGTATCCAAGCTTGATAAGTTTCTCGATGCTTTTTGTGATGGCATCAATTCGATTGTTGTGCTGACGGCTTCGGAAATACCGCCTGTCCTTTGGCAGCTAACGTGCGGTCAAGCGCGCTCAACTGGTTGCAGCGCGTGGGCCGGAACATTTGAAGAGAGGGTCTTGGGCCAGATCAAGAAAGAGATATTGGGATGCGCCTGATCTAAGAATATCAAGGCTTTCCGGCATCCTTCCCGATTCCACGCGTCAGAAGCTCTCAAGTTTCGCCATCGCTGAATCAGCTTCGAAAGCATTTGTACTCGATGGGGATATTTGGGTCAATACCTGTTGCTTTCCAAACTTGGAGAGATCGCTGCTGCTGTTGAAAGGCCTTCTTTGCATCACATTTGTCAAGTAATCAGGCATTGGTGTGAGATCCAATGAACTGCCAATAGCGATATTTCTCTTTGACACGAGAAGGCTTGGGTCCTCGCCAAAATTCTTGCGAATCCATGCATTATACTCATCAGCCAGAGCATTAAACTCGGCCTCATTTTGCCCCTGGCTTGCTACCTGGTAAGCCATTCCAAGCTGGAAGCTTAGTTTCAGACCTTCCAAGGTATTCATTTGCTCAGATGTATAGGCAGAAGCTAGGAAAATTCCGGACAGGAGAACCAGGCTAATTATAAATCCCTTTATTTCTTTTCTCCAATTCCTTTCCAACAATTGCCTGCGATGCATTGAAAATGATTTCATTTGCGCCCACTCCTATTCTGATTCATAATCTATGATTGCTATAAAAAAAAGATTTTGGTAATGATCTCATTGGGATAGCATGGCCGAGATGGTCTATTGATGGCAATAATTTGAGAATGGGCATTCCTCTGAGATTGCTTTGGATTTGAAGAATCAATCTATGGCACCAGATGCGGCACTATCAGACTGCAGCCTCATCTCTCAAGCCCCAACTCCTGCGGCCACAAACTATCTTCTTTAGTGCCAGTATCTTTCAGGGCTGGCGGCCTCAAAGCGATTCTGGATCATTTCATCCACATCCTGAAGCCTAATCCCGAAGACTTCTGCCAGGATCTCTTTGGCCGTCTTCAGCTCCATGATTCTTCGATCCAGCACAATCTCTTTCTGGGGCCTGAATAGCCGCCTGATGACTCCTGCCATGATATGCATATACTACGTGCAAGGTTAAATAATTTTGGGGGAAAACAATATCAATAGATCATATTTACGTGATATAATGCATAGATAAGATACAAGCTTAAGAATTGATCTCTTGGATCTCAGAGCTGCAATAAATGAATGCCATGCAGATCCGAAGCACTGTCTGTCTAAATAGATTCTGAAAATAAATGTAGATCAATGGCTAAAAGCATTATTAAGACCAATAAATAAGACATGTATAGTATTTGGCGAAGATGTATATTCATTGACCGATCATCCTTCCTTGGAAAAAGGTACGGTGGAAGAATGAGAAAGCATTGCTTACTTGCAGGATTTTTGGTATTTCTGATGCTCTTCTTCCTGCTCACCTTAGGGTGTGCAAGAGATTTCTATAATGGAGAGAAGAACGTTCAGACTATCTACGGCAAAGTGGTCGATCAAGATGGAAATCCCCTGCCCGCCAGGATAGAACTCTGGTATGAAGATCTGGCTCCTATAACCCAGGAGTTAGGGGAGAACATTAGTAATAATGAGCAGTGGACGCGGAATCTCCACCACGCCACATTCAGCACCGAAAAAGGCTGGTACAGGCTTGAGGCCCCGGTTGGCAAGTGGCTGGTGAGGGTTTCTAAGGGCCCAGAGTATGAGGTCAGAGAGGCAGTGGTGACCGTCAATAAGACTGCAGACGGGAGATCAGAAAGCGATGGAGAGAGGATGGACTGGAGCTTACCTCATCTCTACGATATGGAAGCCCTGGGATGGTACTCTGGAGATCTACATGCCCATAGCTCCCATAGCGACGGCAAGAACTCTGTCTCTCAGGTGGCCTACTCTATGTTGGCCAGCGATGTAGATTTTGCCGTTCTGACCGACCACAACACAATAGCTGGCCTTGATGAGTGGGCAGAGTTAAAGAGCACCAAGTTCCTTCCCATACCGGGACTGGAGATTACAACCAGGGCGCTGCCCGATGTGGTCAAGAACCAGAAGAGCAAAGGCTTTGGTCACCAGAATGCCATAGGAGTAACCGACCTGGTCGGGGCCAAGGATGCAAAGAATGACAGCATCTGGCTGCGCTACACATTCTCCAACTGGATCGATGTCCAGGCAGCCATAGACGAGGCTCATGCCAAGGGGGGCTTATACATGCTGAACCATCCCTTCTGGCTGGGTGGCTGGCCAAACGGCACCATCAGCACATGGGGCGATATCCACGACTATGACGCAATCGAAGTCTGGAATGGCTGGCCGGTTCCATTCATGCCTGAATCCTATGCCAACGAGACGGAAATGGCCAATACCATGGCCATGCAGGCCTGGTTCGAAATGCTCAATGCTGGCAACAGGGTGGCCGGATGGGGGACCTCAGATACCCATGACGTCTATGGATTGGCTGGCAATAATCAACCCGCTCGATTCAGGACGGTCAGCGGAAACGCGAGAACCTATGTACATTCCGGTGATTTGGGCATGGATGATGTGAAAGACGCTTTGAAGGCAGGAAAGGCTTTTGTTACATCCGGTTGGGGACCCATTCTCCTGGTAGATAGCAACGGCAGTGAGCCAGGCGATACAATCGAAGTGACCGAAAACAGCAGCTTGCCACTGCACATCCAGGTGCTCTCCAATAGGCCGCTAGGTAACTTCAGCGACGGCATCAGGATCATCCAAGGAGGAAGGCTTGTCAAGGCTCTGCAGACCGAAGAAGGCGTCATGACTATGGATGTCAATACTACGATTAACATCACAGCCAAGAACGACACCTGGGTGGTTGTCCAAGCATTCAACCAGGAGCCTTCTATGGCTATAACTAACCCCATCTACCTTGACTTGCCGCCTCACGGCCAGTGGGGATCCTCTAAATGGGCCTTCCCAGAAGGATCTGAGAATTGGGCCACAACAAAGGATGCTCTGCCAACTCAGACAGTACCTGATATCTCTCTGAACTCGAGCAAACAACAGTGAGCCTGGTTCGATGACTCAGAAAATTCTGAGTTCCAGGCTTTTTTTATTTTCCCGTCAATTGCCTTATGGCATCAGATTGCTGAGGCCCTTTTGTCAAAAACCATCTGGCAAATCAGGCGATGATGCTTGGCAGCAGAAACATTTAAGCCTGGATGGCCTTTAGGCTCGCCGACAATAGCGCTGCCCCGAAAATGGTCTCCAAGGGCATCCGAATGGAGCTGCGGATGGCCAAGGGCTCCTGGCGGAGATCTTCCGGGCCAAACCAGAGGATGTCGAGGACATGATCCAAAGCCGCCTGGCCAAGAGGCCCTAGCATGCAGATCACTGCTGGCTAGCCGCCGCCCCTGCGCATTGGATCCGGGCAAGATCCATAAAGACGTGAGGCAAGGCGGCGGAGGGCAGCCAGGGAGCGGGAGAAAGAAAACAGGGCCTGGTTTCTCTATGATATATTCATTAAAGGAATGAATCCGCCCATAGGGAGTAGCAAAGCAATTGGGGGTATCGGGCGGCTCCAAGCAATACTACTACTCATAAGTATGAGTAGCTTAGCCGCGCGGGGCGAAAGTAATCTTGCATGTTAATGCCTGGGACTATTCTGTGGTTCAGTGATGCTACTGATCAACATAAGGCAGGGGTTGGGAGTTAAAACCAATAATAGATGAATGTGTGATGCAGAAAAGAGTTAGCAGGATAGAAACAGATATAAATAACTGTTATAACAACATTGATAAGTATAACGGCAAAAGGCGGCTCTGAAGTGGAAACCAATTCAAAATTCTTATCCAGGTCAACACGGTCTTATCTATGGACTTACTTTGCAATAGCCTTTGGCTTGAGCTGGCTCATTGAGATAATGCTAGCGCTATTGGGTATCGACTTGAAGACTGCCTCCGGCCAAGTGTTTTTATCTCTTGCCGCCTCCGGCCCCGCAATAGCCGCCGTTGGTCTTACTTATCTCACGCAGGATAAAATTGGCAGACGTGATTACTGGCTACGCATTATCGAACTGAGAAGAATCAGCGCCGGATGGTACCTAATTATCTTTCTCCTTCCTCCCTCGCTCTTCGGTCTCGCGGCGCTGTTGGATGTCCTTTCTGGTGGAAGCGGAATGGCATTTGGAAAGCAAATCGGGCAGTTTATCACCTACCCAGTTTATTTGATTATAACTCTAATTCTCGCGCCATTCCTTGAAGAATTAGGCTGGCGCGGCTACGCTCTGAATCGGTTGCAGTTGAGATGGAGTGCATTGCTTTCTAGCCTGATCTTGGGCGTTCTATGGTCTCTGTGGCACCTGCCTATTTTCCTTATCAAGAGTACATACCAGTACAGTCTGGGAGTTGGATCGCCGGCGTTCTGGACGTACATGATAAGCATTATCCCTCTGACGATTCTATTCACATGGGTATTCAACAACAATAGCTGCAGCACATTATCGGCAATATTATTCCATATTATGTTCAATACTACAGCCGAACTATTCTCCATAACAGAACGGGCGTATGCCTATTTTGTGGTATTGGAGTTTGCGGCAGCCATAGTCATTACTCTGATATGGGGAACGAAAACGCTGAAGCGCTCGGATAAATGTAATATCACCTAACCCTTTTTCGCAAGCATGTGCCAAATGATAGATGCATCGTGTTCAGAATCCGATGCTGCAAATGGCGTCATTTGCGCAGCTTCTGTTATCCATCCGCAGGCTCTGCGACCTCATTCTTAAAAATCCACCGAAAGACCATTGAGGACATGATCAAAAGCCAGCGTTGCGGAAACGGCCTGGCGCACCGAGCGCCGCTGGCTGGCTGTGTTCGCCTCTGGATCAGTTCAGGGCAGGATCCCTGGCAGCACAAGCGAGCACGAGAGGCCAGGCGGCAAAGGGCGGCCAGGAGTCGTCCTGCATTGCACGAACCTGGCAGATCTTTTGCCTGGCAAAGAAGTGGTGAGCTGGGCTCATTTGCCTGAGCGAGCTGCAAATAGCCCGGATCTTGGCCGAGATCTACCGGCTCCAGCTGGAGGGCATCGAGCGAACGATTCAGAGCGCAGCCTGTCTGATGAAGGCTGCCTAGTTGGTGTTCTGCATCGCATGAACCTGGCCGACCTTTAGCTCGGCCCCAGGGAGACGGTGAGCTGGGCTCATTGCCTGGCGAGCTGCCGGTGGGCCCTGGGCGATATCTTCCAGCCCCGGGCATGAGGACATCGAGGGCATGATCCAAAGCCGCCTGGCAGAGAGGACCTGGCCGAAGAGCACGAATGGCCGGAAGCATTCTCTCTGCAGAGTGGCCCTGGGCAGGGTCCTAGAGAGAGCGGGCCGGGCGACTTTGGCTGCTTGGGGCCGTCCTGCATTGCATGAGCCTGGCGATACTCAGCTCGGCCCCCAGGATGCAGTGTGCTTGGCTTATTTGCTGGAGCGAGCTGCAGATAGTCGGGGCCTTGGCAGAGATCTTCCAGGTATCGGCAGGAGTGCATCAAGCAAGCGATTCTGAGCGCTGGCCGGGAAGCAATGGAATGCGAGCGCTGCTGGCAGCTTCGGGGATGCCGGCTGTCCGCTCGGCGGCTCTCGTGCGGTAGGGCGTAGTCGAAGGGTGGCCTTCTTGTAGCCAATATGCCTTCTGGCCCATGACTCTGGGTGGAGCAGGAATAAGGCCATAGATATCTATTACATAGATCTGAGAGAGCCGAAAGAGGCTTTTCTGGCGTGCATCCTATAGAGAATCTGATGCCCAAAGCTTTTATTGAAGCTCAAGGAATGGGCAAGAAGATCAAATGATATATCTGGATGAGTCTGGAGATTTGGGATTTGGGCAGCGGGCCTCCAAGTATTTTATCCTGGCTGCGGTTATTGCTAGAGACCCCTCTGAGGTTGGTCGGTGCATTAAGAGAGTGAGAGAACAAAAGCTCCCCAAGAAATATAAACAAATTCCAGAATTAAAATTTCATAATTCCAGCCAAACAATCAAAGAGCGGGTCCTGGACTGTATGGCTAGGACGGATACGGATATCGCATATGCTGTCTTGCGCAAGCATCAGGTATATGAGCGGCTAAAAAATAAGCAACAAATAATATATAATTATATCGTTGGGTCTCTGCTCCTGAAGATCATAACCGCATACCAGATAGAAGGCACAGCGAAGGTATTCGTTGATAGGTCGCTTTATGGCTTGGAAAAGGACCACTTCGATAATTATCTCACCTGGAAAGCATGCATGGGGAACCATTTAGAAGACTTGAATGTTGAACCGCCGGAAATTATTCATTTGGATTCCCGGTTGGATAGGTGCATCCAAGTTGCAGATTTCGTGGCAGGAGCAATAAGCCACAAATACAGTAGCGGTGAAGATCATTATTATAATAGGATTAAACCAAGAATATCTATATCAATGGATTTCTTCGAAGGAAAAGACAAGGATTGTGTAGTGAACCCTTCCCTACTTCGTCCCATCCGCCTCAGGGCGGCCTCATCCTTTTCAGGAAGGACTTACAACACTACTGATGATAATATGCATCAAGCTTAATATTTAAAGTTGGCGAAGACGGCGTAGATGGCGAGACCACAAAACTTCGGGGCAATACCTTGAGCGCTCGTCGCATGTTTTCATTTCTAGCAGGATGGCCCGGGCCTCGCTTGCTTGGTTGGCATCTCCGAGGATGCCGGCTGCCCGCTCGGGGGCTTTCGTGCGGTCGGGCGTGCTCGCCTGGTGGCCGCTCGTATGGCCGGATATGCTCGCTGGCCTGGAGCTTTAGGGGAGGCCGGCATGCTGCCCTCAAGAAAGGTTTTCATGCACGAATGGCAACCCGCGCCCAGTAACTCACAATGCTTTGCATTCTCGAACGTTCATGAGGGGGGAACAAATTAATACTCGCGACGGACTATATTTATTAATCATTGAAATTTTGGAGGGCAAGTCGTGATCGGCATTTTCAAGAAAAGCACTGGAAAAAATCCACGCGATGTAGAACGGAGAGCAAAGCAGGAAGAGAGACGTCAAAAGGCACAGGCCAGAGGACAGAGCGCGGTGAAATAGAAGCTGCTCCTTTTTTATCTTCCTGGCCTTTGCAAAGGCCTCATCCTCGGATAAATCCCTTTGCCATAAGCTGAACCTAGGTGTGGCGCTTGGGTAGGGCATGGATCGACTTGTGGTTGCCCGCGGCCTGCTTGTCTGATGCTACATCCCAGGATCGTCAAATTGCTGGCATGAATGACAGCGTTGCCAAAATGTTGCCGGCGTGCTGCAATCAAAATCTATCCCAGGGATCCTTGTAACTCCAATCGAAACCGTACCTGGCAATCATCTGCAACTCCCATATCCATACAGAAATCTGCATAGAAGGTGCCTTCAGCAAATCCAAAATGGTGTTTGTCAGAGCACTCATATGATAGTAATAGTCACAATTGCTATAAAACTTTTTGGAGAGTAAAAGGTTTATGAAGAGGGCTAGAGCAGGATGCAACTTAGGCGGCGTATGCCTGCCAGGAAACGGTCGAGCATGACTCCCCTGGAATCATCTGTGATCGAGCAGGATGGCCGGGCCCTGCTTGGGGGCGGCTCCGGGGATGCCTGATACAAGATCGACGGTTCTCGTGCGGTCGATCGGGACCGCCGAGTGGCCACTCGTTAGCTGGGCCTGCCTTGATCTGCCTTAAATATGTGTGTCTGGGATTCAAAGTCGAGGGTGATTATCCCAACGTATCTGAGCTAATGTGGACTTATGAAGTAATCTCTCCTTTTCTTGCTACCCAAAAATTTTAGAGCTGCACTCAAATCCTCGATCGTTGTGGGCTTGCTTATGTAACCATCCATGCCTGCAGCTATACACTTCTCATGGTCGCCCATGAGAGCAGAAGCGGTCATGGCAATGATCTTAGGTCCATCAGACCATCTTTGGCGTATGGCCTTAGTAGCTTCCAGACCATCCATCTCCGGCATCAATACATCCATCAGAATCACATCGTAAGTTTGACGCTCAAGGGCTTGCAGAACTTCAATCCCATTAGCAGCCACATCTGCCCTATAGCCCAGCCTTTTGAGCATTTTCTGGGCTACCATCTGGTTCACTGTATTATCATCTGCAATTAATATGTGCAAGTCAAGGTTCAAGTCCTCTCGATTATCTGCCTCGATGCGAGAAATAGGCATACTAGTATCAATCGGCTCATCGGGGGCAGATTTTGCTCGAATTGTAAAATGAAAAGTCGAGCCCTTGCCTATTTCACTTTCCGCCCACATTTCTCCGCCCATCATTTTAGCCAGCCTATTGCATATCGCCAAACCAAGACCAGTACCGCCGAATCTGCGAGTAGTCGATGCGTCGACCTGGCTAAATGGATGGAATAAGCGATCCATTTTATCTTCTGGGATCCCAATTCCAGTATCTTTAATTTCAAAATGGATCTCATAATTTTCGTTGTCGAGCTCTTTGCTGGAAACCGAGATCGCTACTTCTCCGTTTTCAGTAAACTTCACTGCATTGGCGAGCAGATTGACTAGAATCTGCTGCAGCCTGGTGGGATCCCCAAAGATCTGTGCTGGCGTGCCCTTCTTGATCGAATATCCCAGCTTCAGGCCTTTATTCGATGCAATGACCGCAATAAGACCCAAGGATGCATCAATAGAGCTTCGCAAGTCGAATGCTTGAGTCTCAAGCTCTAACATACCTCCTTCGATCTTGGAAAGGTCGAGGATATTATTTATTATGGCGAGCAACGCTTCGCCGCTACTTCGAATGGTTTTAATGCACTCCTTCTGTTCCGAGCTTAGGTTTTCATCCATTAGAAGACCAGTTAGACCTATTACGGCATTCATGGGAGTACGAATCTCATGGCTCATGTTGGCTAGGAATTCGCTCTTGGCGGCGTTGGCCTTGCTAGCCTGATCAGCCAACTCATTGGACCTTTCGACGGCAATTTTCAGATCCTCATTGATTTGTCGCAGCTCTTGCTCAGCCAGTTTGCGTTCAGTGATGTCCTCCAAGTGAACCAATACGAGGTCAGGGGGAACAGATGCAAAAGTGACTATTAGGAATGCATCAGGCACGAAATTCTGGGATCGGATTTCTTTCCTAATGACTTCTCTTTCATCATGACATCGCAGGAGACCTCGCAGTATTTCCTTCCTATCTGCGTACAAGTCGCTTGCCCTCCATCCAACGAACTCACTGACCCTCCCATTGGTGATAGCCTTTGCAGACTCGTTGAAATCAACAAGCACAAAGTCGGCCCCCTGCTTTTGCCATGTGATCGTTGGAACAGGGCTACCCTGGTATTGTGCTTTGAAACGCTCTTCACTCTCTCGTAGGGCCTCATCCGCACGCTTGCGCTCGGTGATATCCATATATGTTCCGAGCACTCCCATGATCTCTCCCTGAGAATTGCGCAGAGGTATCTTGCTCGTAAGAAGGATGATGGTGTTCCCATCAGCGGTTGTTTCGGGTTCTTCGATAAGCAACTTAGGGCGGCCACTCTCTATAACCTGGCGGTCATCAGCACGATATAATTCCGCCCGGTCACGCCATGCCATTTGGTAATCGTCTTTGCCGATTATATCTTTTGGATCGGAAAAACCTGCATCGTGCGCGAAAATTGCGTTACAGCCCAAATAAACATGATCTTTGTCCTTCCAAAATACTCTTACGGGTATTGCGTTAATAATACCTTCGAAGATTTGATGAGATGCACGCAGCTCCTCCTCTGCTTGCTTGCGTTCGGTGATATCGCTTACAACGCCAGCCGCGCGCCATGGGCGTCGGTTATTGGAGTCACCTATGAACTCTGTGAGGCCATGGACTCGTAGCCACCGGATTGAACCATCGGTACGAATTATCCGATAATCCTGCTCTAACACTCCGCCATGTTTTCCGTATGGATCATTGGCAGCAACCATGGCAGATAAAAAAGCTGACCGGTCTTCAGGATGAATGGCTAAAGATACTCCTTCCTTATCCAGAATAAGTAGTTCATCAGCCTTCAAGCCATAGAATGCCTTTAGCTCGGGCGACCAGTCGCCTTGTCCAGAGGTAAAATCGTATGCATAAGTTCCGAGTTTTGCAGCTTCAGCAGCCAAACGTAAATGTTCCTCTCTCCTCTTCAACACATCTTCCGCATATTTGCGATCTGTGATATCAGATATAATACCCAGCAATCCTATGAACTCGTTGTTCGACCCAACCATTCGCCGGCCACTTATATATCCCCAAAAATCGCTTCCATCTCCGCGGAGATAATGTCGCTCTGTGTAGATCGTATGAATTCTATTTTCAATCATCGCCTGCATGATTTCTGCACCGTCCTGGCTTTCATCAGGATGGATAAAGGCGGGATATTGTGTGCCAATCAATGATTCCAGCGGATATGCAAACATCTCTGCCATGCGCTTGTTGGCTTGCATTACCCGACCTTCCCTATCTACTATGATTATTCCGGCGCTGGATGTCTGGAAGATGGTCCTGAGCCTCAATTCACTTTCCTGCAAGGCTTTCTCCAACTGCTTGCCATCAGTTATATCGCTCGTAGTTCCAAAAACGACTATCAAACCGTCCTTCTGGAAATGGGCCGAACCCTTGGAACGGACCCACAGGATCGATCCGTCGGCTCTGATTAAACGGTATTCTGCAGTTCTTTCTTTTCCTAATGTCCGGATTCCTTCAGAGAATAGTTGCCGAATGCTCGACAGGTCATCGGGATGGACATAAGAGATATATTTCTCAAAACTGTTGCCGATAGTGCCTTCAGGCAGGCCAAGCATTCTATCGGCAACTGGAGATATATAAGAATCAATGTTCTGTCCGTTAGAATCTATATCGTATCGCCAGACGATATCGGATATCATCAAAATCATTTGCTCGTACTGTATTTTGCCGCTATCCGTGGTCTTCTGGGCTTGTATATGTGTGTTTTTCTGTTGTTTCACTATCCTCGCCCTCTGCGGCTTCTGACATTAGAACAGAAGATCATTCTCCTTAAATTATATTCTATTGCATGAACATTAGATATAAATCTATTTACAGGAGATCAGCTATAATAATCCTCATTGCCAAATGATCTACGAAGCTTGTGGGTTACGGAACATCACATGGCGGACAATATATCAGCATTTGCGGATCTTGCTTCTCAGTTATCATTGGCCCTTTTGCAGCTCCATTCCTATTGCGATTAACGCAAGCTCAGCACCAGCATGTTTGTGTGATGACTCGGGATCATCTCGCTTTATACTCGATAAATTGCTTTCGATTATCTTTCATTCTTGATTGGTTTAACATTATAGATTTTTAAAATTAGATAGTTGAGCGAATCAGTTTGCACCTATTATAACTTCTCGCGATTGAAAATTGCTGGATGGGCCTAGAAAAATGACGTACTCTCCTGCCCGATTCATGCGTCGCGGTTGTGCGGGAATCGTTGGGATGGCCACTCTGGCCAGCCGCATGCCTGGTACCACGGAGATGCAGCGTGGATGCCTGGCGGAATCTGGTCGAACACGAGTAGCCTGTGATCGAGCAAGCTGGCCGGGCCTCTTGGCTGCAGCTACATCGGCCTGGATCTTGGGTAGATGCAGCTCAGACGGCGTGGATGCCTGATGAGAATCCGGTCGAGCGTGAATCACGTTTGATCGAGCGGGATGGCCGGGGCTGCTTGGGCTGGAGCTCATGCTTCATGCCTGACCAGGCAATAGTAATTTTATGCTTATAAAAAATATATATTAATTTAAAATTGAATAGCCTAACATAAGTTGTTACAGTAAATTTTGAAATTCATGCCAATGCAAAATATTTTTTCTTTTTGAATTTCATATCAATATATCTAATTAAAGATTACTATGATTACCATTATCTATAAATATTCCAAAGGATTGCTAAACTCCATGAAGCTGAGGATAGTAAGTTCCAGAAAAGAGATAGCCGACCTTAACAGAAACGAGCAGATGGTCCATCTGGCCTTCCGGGCATCCAATATGGATATGATGGCCCTGGTTCAATCCTGTCCGCGTTTGAGGGCGGTCCAGATCCCACCATCCTACATTGAGACAATGTCCAAAACCGCCCAGCAGTTCTTGGATATACAGGGGGTGGAGCTATTAAAGGGCGATGTCTGGGGCCATCGCAAGGACATCGATGAGTATTACACCATCGGCGAGAAGGTAGCGCCCAGAATATCCGCGCTCATGTCCGAGGGCAATAGCATTGATGAGACGGTGAAGAGGCTGCAGCGGGAGACCAAGCTCTCCGAAGATTTGATCCGATATGTCATGAAAGAGCAGGTGATGGTTTAATTCTATCTTCAACCAAATGATGTCGACAAAATGCATATCACTTCCGGAAAGATTATGGACCTGCAAATGCAAAGATTGTAGATTGCTTCAGAAAAGGCTTGTGAACACCCTTATCTTTCTGCCAAAAGAGGGTGCGGCATTCATAACTGCAAAAAGAGACATATTTGGATTGAAGATTGAAATCGCCTACTCCGCCCTCTTTTGCTTGTCTTCTGCACCTGTAGCACCTAATCACTTTTCTCTCGCTCATTCTCCATCATCCGGTCTATTTTCTTCTGCCTCAGATGTCTTCTGATCTTCTTTGTTGCACGTATAACTTCTGGTTCTCAGCCAGGCAGATACTGAGAAGAAAAGCATTTTGGCGGTATTGCACGCTCGCCGCTTGGCTGCCTGTGGGCCATAGTGCATGCCACCATGCAATGAACGTGGATAGCCGGGACGGATGGATATGGCTGCAGGATTGGGGGATGCTCGCACGCAAGGAAGACGGAAGCCAGCTCAGCGGCTCTAGTGCGGTTGGGCGTGCTTGCCTGGTGGCCGCTCACAGGTTGAATTGTCTGCCAGCCATGGAGCTGCAGGCCGTCAAGGGGCTCCCGGCTGAGATCTTCCCGCCAGGACGAGTCATGAGGATCTGATTCAAAGCCGCCTGCTGCGAGGACATGGCATGCAGAGTGCTGCTGGCCAGCCGCCCTCTCCTTGCGCCTCGATCCGGGAAAGCTCCCTGTCAGCGCGAGGAGCGCGAGGCTGGGCGGAACAAGGCGGCCAGGGCGCTGGCAAACGAGGACCGGGTTTGCGAGCAAAGGCTGGCGGAGATGGCGTGGGTGGAGGCAGCGTTCGTTTTTATGAGTCAGCTTTCTAGGAAATAGGTTCAGCCTGGCCAGATCTCCCCTTCCTGACATAATATAAGTCATCAAGTCGGAGCACGGCTATCCATTGGCCATACCAGTCGACACACTTCAAGCCCACGTCAGAAGGCATGATCACATGCTCTTCGCCAATAGTGGCCACGACGTAGCCCTCTCCATACTCCTCAAACGCCTGGAGAATTCCTTCTACTTGCTGCCAGTCCTGAAGGACGAAGGGTTTCTTATGTTGATCCAGCGGAAAGGAACTCATTTCAAGATCTTATGGAGGGATTCCATTGGAATGCCAATTAGAAGGATATTTCCCGTTCATTAATTTTCGCGCCCAGGCCCACTGCCTGCTCGACGGCAGCCAGGTCTTTCATCAGGAATATCCGTTCATTTGCCGTCTCCCTGAAGGCCACGGAGTTCTTCAGGATCGGCGCGTACTTGGCAGATTTTGGGAGCTGGACCATATATCCCTTCAGGTCCTCAACCAAGTCATAGTCAAAGCCATTGCGCTCCAGGATCTTTAGGGCATTGTTCCTTGCTCCGATAGATTTGAACTCGAAGCGGTATTGGTCCTTGCTGTAATAGTCCAGAAGCGCATTGAAGACCACCTTGTTATCGAAGAACTGTTTGAAGACCCAAACCTTACCGAGCTTGAAGATAGTGATGCGCTTGCGTCGCTCTACAATGTCGAAGGTGTAGGCCTGCATAAGGGAACTCCAGCAATGTTTATGGCGGGTTTGCTATAAATGTTATGGCATTTAACTGAGGGCTTACTCTCATTTCGGTTTCGGAGCTACTGATAGCGTATCAGGAAGATTGGCCAAGACAGATCTGTAAAAATTTAGCCCTCAAGTTGGACGCAATCGTCTATATGATTCTCGCAGTGTTTAGCAGTATCTATGGCCTGGAAGGAAATTAGTGCATTAAGTCTGCTCTCGTTGGTGGTCCTGCTTGCTCTGTCAACCGCAAGCGCATCGAGTGCGTCCCTCTCTGATCTGATGTCCACAGTCTCGTCCTTCGATGATCCCCGCATGGATGCCCAGGATCTGGCATTCTATCTAGCTACTCACGGTATCGATGCGACGCCCAAAGGCGGTTATGTAGAGGTCGATCTGGGCGGAGACATCTACAAGCTCACTCCCAACGGCACGGCTCCGGGATTGGCCAGCATTGCGGCATGAAAGCGCGATTGGATTGCTGGCATAAGCGAGGGCGGTCTTCCAGGCCCCTCCCTCCTCCTTTAATTCCTGATCGAATGATATCTGATTCTCTTTTCCCTGTGTCCCCTCTTCTCCGCGATCCTTGCCGCTGCGGCGAAGGAGCTCGACAGTGGCCGGAGGGCGGGATACTGCAAGGTATGTATAGCCTGCAGAGTTTTCATTCTCTTTCATATCGGTCTAAATTAGCATAAAATCGCTTCTGTCCGCCCGAACATTCCAGTACACTATAGGATCTTATGGGATCAATTGTCAACCTTCGGCGAATCTCGAATAATCACCATCAGCGGTGGTATAAAATCCGGCGCGCAGAATAAGGCCTTTCGTGGTCGAAAGCATATTTATAAAAATATCACAGGTCCCTATTCTAGCCAAGGTGGTCGAAAGAAATTGGTACGTGCAAACACGCAACCATAAACCTATAAATTAGTTTCAACTAAAAAACTTCACGACGAGCCATGACTTTAGCACAAGAGGAGATAACGATGTCATATGGATGAACGGCAACAGATGACTTTTAAAATGGATCTGACAGTCTTTACCTTAGTTACCTTGGCGGCGTTATTCAACATCCGAAAATATCCCAATATGGCGGAGACGCAGTGGCAACTGATTACCTTCTGCATTCTTGCTATCCTCCTCTATCTCATCCCTGCATCGCTGATATCGGCAGAACTTTCAACTGGCTGGTCTCAGATGGGTGGTGTCTATGTCTGGGTCAAGGAGGCGTTTGGCCAGCAGTGGGGTTTTGTGGCGATCTGGCTGCAATGGTTCCAGATGACCATCGGGTTTGTGTCAGCCCTGACCTTTATCGCAGCCACATTTGCGTATGCGTTCATTCCATCACTCGCCGACAACAAAATATTTCAGTTCATTATCTGCGTTGTCGTCTGGTGGGGCATGACCTTCCTGAATTTCCGGGGACTTAAAACCTATACCCGTATCAGTTGGGTATTTCTCATCATAGGGATGTTAATTCCCGCCATCCTGCTTATCGTTGGCGGCATTCAGTACATTATGGAAGGTAATACTGTCCAATTCACTTTGCACCCCATACTGAGCGATTTGATACCGGATTTCACTAATATCAGCAGTATTGTCCTCCTGCTGACATTCGTATTTCTCTTTATTGGCATCGAAATGACGGCAACCCACGCCAACGAAGTCAAAAATGTCGAAAAGAATTATCCCCTCGCGATATTGATTGCTGGTGCGGTGATGGCAATCGTGAGTACTATAGGATCGCTCATAGTTTTTCTACTCGTACCAGCCGAGAACCTTGATCTTCTTACAGGTATCATGCAGGCATTTGAAATAATCTTCGTGGGATATCCTTGGCTGGCATCTTTCATCGCAGTATTGATCGTGGTCGGATCCATTGGTGAAGTCTCAACCTGGATCTTGGGCCCGGTGAGAGGTTTGGCATCTACTGCCAATGATGGCAACCTGCCACCAGTACTGCAAAAAACAAATGCAGTAGGAATACCCGTGAATCTGATGCTTCTCCAAGCGATTTTCTTTACTTTCTGGGTAGCCGTGTATACAATGTTGCCATGCGGTATCAACAGTTCCTACTGGATGCTCCTGGCACTAACATCAATAGTGTATATTGTGATGTACTTTTTCATGTATGCAGCCGCGATTAAACTCCGATACAACCATCCCGAGGTGCAAAGGGCGTTTCTTATCCCTGGAGGGAAGGCGGGAATGTGGCTTGTAGGGGGATGGGGCTTTTTAGCTATGGTTTTCTTGCTTTTTTTGTCCCTTATACCGCCAAGCCAGATACCGTTCACTGGTATGAGCACATGGCACTATGTACTCTTCATGATCGGGGGGACCTTGGCGATTGTGGTGGTACCCCTGATTATATACAGGTTTAGGAAACCTGGCTGGAAACCGTTGAAGAGGTAGACATCTCTCTCCCATGATCGGTTTCTCTTTCCCACGAAAGCCATTCTTTGATATCTTGACTCAATAATTTTAATTCTGGTTATCCTTGGTCAAATCAGGTCGTATTAAGCACCGCAAAGGTTAGGGGAACGAGGACTATGGCGAGAAGTAGATGCATCATGATGAGCGCCGAAGCGGTGTCACTTGCGCATTTGTAATGCGTAGCGAAGACCGATCCCAAGACTGCAGCCGGCAAGGAACTTATAAGCGTGAGCACTTGAGTCTGTTCGGCACTGAGGCGGTAAAGGTCTGCCTGCATGTGAGCAACCCAAGGCTGAAAGACCATCTGGATGAGTGCGGAAATAATAAATAGCGCCCAGATTCCCTTCAACGACTTCATTTTGAGCTGAAGTCCGAGAATAAGACAAGCAAGCACTGCCACAGCGTTGCCAATGACGCTCAATGCTTCGTAGAATGGTGCCACTAACCAGTAATTAACGGGAATCTGGAAGGGAGCGATAATGAGGCCCAATACTGTAGCAAAAAAAATGGGTGATCGGAAATACTCGGTGAAAACACTCCACCGAGTCCCGATGTTTTCATCGAAGTTTTCTCCGAAGTACATGGCGACGGCGGGGCCAAGGATAAAGATGGGAAGTCCCACGCCGAGTTCGCTGAGGAGGATGGCATCTGTGAGTGCTGCAGGATTATTCGGAAAAGAAAATTGAATGAGGGGATAACCGATTAATGCTGTGGAGCCAAAAGAAGAGGTGAGCATGAGGGCGCCGATTTTTGGCCTTTCGAGTCGCAGACTTTTTCCCGCGAGCCAGGCGGCACCCATAGATAAGATGCCAGTCACGATCATGGCCAGCACCATCAAGAATTGGCGGCCCGATACTGGATGTGTCGAAAGCTGGAAAAAAATAAAAGCCGGAAGTGCCGCTTGTGTGAGGAGCCGTGCACACAAAGCAGCGTCCTCTTCCTGCACAATGGATTTTCTTTTCATGATAATGCAGGAGACTACCACCAACGAGAAAGCCAATACAGATTCAAACACTTGTAAACTCGCAGTCATATTATCCTCTGACTCCATTTCTGTAACAGCTATGATGTCAATCAAGAGTAAGAACTTATTTAAGTATAAACTTAATGCTAAGATAAAGCCGAGCATTTAGGCATCGCAGATAAGATATGGCCAATTTGTTTATTCGAAGCTCACCATCTATCCACTATGGCTGATATCGTAAGGAAACTATTCTGCTACAATCACGCTTTCTCCAGTAGCTTCCCGTAGTACCCTGCATCGAACCCGGACGCACTCCTCCTCTGATCCACTTCCCACCTTTTGGCGTCCCTCACCACGTAGCCTATCACCACCCTCGGCCCCAGGGGAATGCCCTGCTTCTGGTGAGCCTGCACCGCCGAAGCCTCCGCGCACCTGCGGGAGTAGTTCAAACGGCCCACTCTGCGGCGGATGGCCAGCTCCCGCACGTCCACCTCCCCCAGCTCCTCCATCCCACATCCCGCACGTCCTCTTTTAGCTGTAGTATTTTTCGCATTTTGCGCCAAACAACCTAATAATACGGTCTTGCTCCTCATCGATATTTATAAT
>Ga0074198_1000685_pt1 | contig 30618 bp, 34 predicted proteins | sample EPASupsiteSAE323_FD_64527 | JGI IMG/M metagenome (GOLD analysis project Ga0074198, IMG submission 64527) | Bioremediated contaminated groundwater from EPA Superfund site, New Mexico - Sample SAE3-23 | ecosystem: Environmental > Aquatic > Deep subsurface > Groundwater > Contaminated ...
AGATCAGAAAAGACCCGCGAAACAATTTTCGACGAGTTTCATAACATTTCTTTTTATAAGGTAAGAAAAAAAATTTATAACTACCTAATCAACATCAGGCGGTTGCAGATCTCAACGGAGAAAAATCAGTATACTTTTCAGGAGAACCCGGGATTATATAGATATATGATTATACCAAAGAAAAGACAGGGCTTAAATATTAGGAGATATTTAAACTGCAAAGTAATCTCTGATGTGGAGAATCTGTTTGCAGCACTTACAAGGCACTGAAAATAATAATTGTTACTCTCATAAGACAATCTGGTACTGAACAATTTAATTATTTCTTATTCTAAACATTATATATGAACCCATTAACAACAGAATCTGTTCTTATCCATTCGGATGATATTGTTTCTCGTGAGATTGAAGGTGAATTACTCATAGTTCCTATCGCATCGGGGATAGGTGACATGGAAGATGAACTTTATACCATGAATGCCACAGGAAAGTGTATATGGCAGTTAATTAATGGGATTAGAACTATCGGTGAGATAGTAACCGAATTATCTAATAATTATTCTGGATCAACTGATGAGATCACCAAAGATGTACTTGGAATTTCAGGGGAACTTGTAAACAGAAAGATCCTTCTTATTCGTGGGTAAAGCGTTTTAATTCCGTAATAACTTTATTTAAGGAATCCACAACATGGAAGGATACTCTAAAGAACCAAAAGAAATTCAGGATTTTCCTCTATGGGAGGAGATGAAAAAGAAGAAAAAAGTTTTCTCTTTTGATCTTGAGATCACTGCAAGGTGCAACAACAACTGCCGTCACTGCTATATCTGTCTTCCTGCATGTGACAGGGAAGAAAAAGCCAAAGAACTATCTCCTTATGAGATCAGCAGAATTGCTGATGAGGCAATTGCTCTTGGAGCAGTATGGGTACTTATAACAGGCGGGGAACCCTTGATTCGGGATGATTTTTCTGAGATATACATGATACTGAAGCGAAAAGGGTTATTAATCTCTGTCTTTACTAATGCAGCATTAATAAACAGAGAACATGTTGATCTGTTTCTCAAGTACCCTCCCCGTGACATTGAAGTTAGTGTCTATGGTGCCACAAAAGAGACTTATGAAAAGGTAACCGGATGCTATGGATCTTATGATGCATTTATGAGGGGATTGTCCCTTCTTTTAGAGAATGGGGTTAAGGTAAGACTTAAAGCGATGGCTCTTCGTTCAAATATCCATGAACTGGATCAAATCTCTACTTTTTGCAATGAAAGAACCAAGGATTATTATCGGTTTGATCCTCTCATTCATATGAGATTTGATGGAAATCTAACCAGAAACCAGGAAATAATAGCAGAAAGACTTACACCTGAAGAAATTGTCAGGATTGAGAGGGCGGATGAAAAAAGGTATAATTCCTTGGAGAAAAACTGTGATAAACTGATTATTGAGAATTTTTGTCATAACAACTGTGATCACCTCTTCCACTGCGGAGCCGGGAACGGTAGTTTCTCTGTAAGTTATGACGGTAAATTCAGACTTTGTTCATCACTCTGGGCTCCTGAAACTATGTATGACCTGAGGAACGGAACCCTGAAAGAAGCATGGGAGGAGTTCATCCCGAAAGTCCGTGATATGCGTTCAAAAAAACCTGAATTTTTACAGACCTGTAGGAAATGCCCGATTATTAATCTATGCTTATGGTGCCCTGCTCATGCATACCTTGAAACAGGAGAGATGGATACACATATTGATTATTTCTGCAGGGTTGCCCATGCAAGAGCCAGATCTCTGGGATATAATGAGAACAACCCTCCGGTATAAACCCCAGCATAGTAATTCTGTTTCCAGTCATGTAAATCGGATTTCCCAGTACCTTTTATGAGGGTTGATATTACTTTCAAAAGAACCGAATTTTTGATCAGGTAGAGGATATCAGCCCATTTATTATACTTTTCTCCACATATTATTCAAATCCAGCCAATATTTTAATTCATAATTATTTATTAATCATTATATTTTTTATTCTGTTTTAAAAATTCGTGTTATTCATTGTCACAAAACGTACTGTTTTAATATTTATTCTTTCATTATGTACAATATGAATACTGAGAACATTATGAAACTATTACCTCACAGATGCCTGTTGCCTCTATCATTAGATAATTAAAAAAATCCTCTGTCTTAAAGACTCGTTTCAAAGTCCAGTCAGATGGAAGAATAATACTAACTTACAAAATTTTGAATTCAGGTCCTCACAATGAAGATATCCGGAATCGTTTGGGGCGGTGAACTCCCGCTCCTAAGGCAGGCATGTAACTCTCAGGGAATATTTCATGCCTTTTACACGACCATATCAGTTAAAGCCGAACAGGTTCTAAAAGAAGCACTTGAAAATCTGAAGACATCAGACCTTTTTATAATCCATCCTTCCTTGGATCCTGTATGGGACAATATAATTGACCATATCCCAAAAGGACTTCCGGTAGTACCAATAGGGTTTAACCAGGAGGGACTATCTGTAGCCACGGTCCATGCAAAGGTTGCTGCAACAGCTTCTGCATACTATATCTATGGCGGGGAAAAAAACCTCGATCACCTCATCCGTTATCTAAGGGTAGAAGTCCTGAAAGAAGATATTCCCTATGATCTTCCCGAACCTGCAGTCTGGGACGGTATTTATCATCCAGACGCGGATACCATTTATACGAGCCCCGATAATTATTTCTCATGGCGGGGAAAAGAGCATGAATCAACCATTGGAATCCTTTTTTACCGTCTCTACTGGGCAAACCGTGATCTCCGGATCATTGATGCCCTAATCAGAAGACTGGAGCAGGACCATAACATCATCCCGGTATTCTGTATAGGGACAGGAGATGCAGACCTTGGAGCAAAAGCCGGACAAGAGGTTATTGAGAGTTACTTTACCGGACGAATTGATCTTCTGATCAACCTGCAGTCAGTCACCCTCTCGAAAAATCCTAAAGAGATGATAGAGGGATTAAAAACACTAAATGTGCCGATCATTCACCCGATCGTCGTTTACAACCGGACAAAGGAGGACTGGGAACAGGACAGTGCAGGACTAACCGCATCCGAAGTCGGTTGGGCAATGGTGGTCCCTGAATTCATGGGAATGACAGGGATGATCCCTATAGGAGTAAAATCATCAGATGACCCGGCAATGGATGAAACAGAGTGGCACGATCCTCTCCCTGAACGAATTGACCGGATTGCAACTCTGGTTAGTGGATGGGTAAAGTTAAGGAGGAAACCTAATGCGGAAAAAAAAGTGGCCTTTATTCTGAATAACTCTCCATGTGCCTCCCTGGAAGCTACGATTGGATCAGCTGCTCACCTGGATGCCCTGAAGTCAATAGCAAGGATTATGCAGGTCATGAAGAACAAAGGGTATACCCTTACCCCGCCCGCAGATGGAAAAGAACTCATCACCACTATCCTTGACAAAAAAGCAATCTCTGAGTTCAGGTGGACCTCAGTTGATGAGACTGTTACAAAAGGCGGTGCTCTCGCACTTATCGGACAGGAAACCTGGGAACCCTGGTTTAATTCACTTCCTCCCACACTTATCAAAAAACTTCGTGAAACATGGGGAAACCCGCCAGGAGAAGAAAAAGACGGTGTGCCTGCAGGCATGATATATAAAGGAAAACTGGTGATCACCGGTGTATCATACGGGAATGCCCTTGTTATGACCCAGCCGAAGAGAGGCTGTGCAGGTAGCAGGTGTGATGGAGAGGTCTGTAAAATCCTGCATGACCCGGAGATTCCCCCGCCATATCATTATCTTGTAACATACCATTACCTCGTCAAAGAGTATAGGGCAGATGTCATCATACATGTCGGTACTCACGGGACACTTGAATTTCTCCCGGGAAAATCCACGGTACTCTCTGAATTCTGTCTTCCGGATGCAGTACTCGGTCCGGTCCCGTTTATCTACATATATAATACAGATAATCCCCCTGAAGGGACAATTGCAAAACGCAGGACCACTGCTACTCTCATAGGACATATGCAGGCTCTCATGACAGAAAGCGGACTCTACGGAGAGTTATCAGAACTTGCTGATCGAATTGATGAGTATAACAGGGCAAAAGGATCTGAACCTGCGAGGACGCATGCATTAGGACATGTTATCCTTGAGCTCATCAAAAAGGCGAACCTTGAGAAGGAGATAGATTTAGAAAGGATTCAAAAAACAGGGGGCGGAATGCCGGAAGTTATTACCGCAGCCCATGAATCACTTAGCCGAATCTATAACAGCCAGATACCCGACGGGATGCATATCTTTGGAGAGATCCCGGAGGGTGAAAAACGTGCAGAATACATTACCGGTCTGCTCAAATTCAACCAGGAACTCAGGAAACTTATTGTTGATCTATTAGGACTGGATATTGTCCCGAAAGCCGGAGAACTGGCATTACATAGAATGCTTGATGAAAGGGCAAGGATATTTACATCCGCTCTCCTGAACGGAAACACACCGGATATTGCTGCAAAGATTGCCCTTGGGAAGCAGTTAAAACGCCAGAATTCCACGCTTCTCACTACCGTCTCAGAAAAAATCCTGAAACTTTCAGAACTAATCGGTGCATCAGACGAACACTTATCATTGCTTCGAAGTCTTGCGGGAGAATATATTGAACCCGGTCCATCTGGTCTTATAAGCCGGGGAAGAACAGATATCCTACCTACAGGCAGGAATTTTTACAGTCTGGATCCATTTTCTGTTCCAACAGAAGCAGCATTCCGGATTGGCAGAAAACTGGGGGAAGTTCTCCTTCAGAAGTTTCTCACCGAAGAAGGCCGCTATCCTGAGACCATTGCAGTATACTGGATGGCTTCTGATATCATGTGGTCAGATGGAGAAACATTTGGAAAACTCCTCCATCTCCTTGGTGTGGAACCGGTCTGGAAACAGGGAAGAGTAAGGGATTTAAAAGTTATTCCACTTTCAACTCTTGGAAGACCGAGAATTGATATCAATGTAAGAGCATCCGGAATCCTCCGTGATTGTTTCTTAAACTGCATTGAACTTCTTGACGATGCAATATCTCTGGTTGCAGGTCTTAATGAACCGGATGAAATGAATTATATCAGAAAGCATATAGAAAGAGAAAAAACCTGTGGTCCAAGGATATTTGGTAGCAGGGCAGGAACATATGGAATGGGTGTTAACCTAGCCCTTTACGCTTCGGCATGGAAAGAAGAGTCAGAACTTGCAGATATATACATCGCATGGAACGGATATGGGTATGGACGTAACAGGTATGGAACATCTTCACACGACGAACTTATCGCCCAGCTTAAAACAGTTGATGTAACATTTAACAAGACTGCTACAGATGAATATGACCTTCTCGGATGCTGTTGTTATTTCGGAACTCACGGAGGGATGACAATTGCAGCTGAGACTGTGAAAGGTGAGAAGATAGCAACATATTATGGGGATACCCGTGATCCAGGCCAGGTTGAAGTCAGAACTCTTGCAGAGGAACTGACCCGTATAGTCAGAACAAAACTGCTTAATCCAAAATATATCAACGGACTTAAAGAACACGGTTATGCCGGGGCAAGCGAACTCTCAAGAAGAGTTGGAAGAGTATATGGATGGGATGCGACAACAGGCCAGGTTGATGACTGGATCTTTGATGATATTGCACGTACATTTATTCTTGACCAGGAAAACCGGAACTTTTTTGAAGAAAATAATCCCTATGCACTGGAAGAGATCGGAAGAAGACTCCTGGAGGCACATAAACGAGGTGTCTGGCTGGCTGATCCTGATGTTATCGATAATTTAAAAGAGGCCTATTTATTAATAGAAGGATGGATGGAGGAAAAAATGGAGGGAACCGATGGAAAGGTGCAGGGGGGAGCGATTGATATCTTTACGATGAATGATGTTTCCAGTTGGAAAGAAAAGATAGCCCACATGAGGGGAGGAAAATAATGTCAGATCTTACTGCAGACAGCATTTCAGATGTGGTCAAATCTGGTCTTCCTGACCAGATGGCAATGATATAATCTATGGCAATGAAAGTAGATAACGACAATAAAATTGATTTGAAACCTCGTATTGTTACACACAATCTTACAAAGAACTATGGTAAACTATGTGCTGTAAACCAGATTAACCTTACCGTTGGAAACGAGATATTCGGGCTGGTAGGGCCAAATGGTTCAGGAAAGACCACTACTGTAAAGATGCTTACAACTCTTCTTGATCCTTCTTCAGGAACTGCCGAAATATGCGGGTTTGATATTAAAAAAAATTCCAGGAAGGTCAGAGAGTCAATCAGTTATGTTCCCCAGGATCTTGCGGTGGATGTCAGACTTACCGGTAGAGAGAATGTTATGATGTTTGCCGAACTTTATGGGGTTTCAACCCCGGCTGAAAAGACTGATGAAGCACTTAAGGTTCTTGATCTCTTTGACCGGGCGGATGAGTTTACAAAAGTCTATTCCGGCGGGATGCGAAGGAGACTTGAACTTGCCCAGGCACTTGTGCACAATCCCGATGTACTCTTTCTTGATGAACCTACAGTTGGCCTGGATGTTGCTGCCAGAAAAAAGATCTGGGAACATATTAAGGTTCTCCGTAAAAAAGGTATGGCTGTTTTTGTAACCACACACTACATGGACGAAGCTGATCGGTATTGTGACCGGGTTGCAATCATCGATCGGGGAGTAATTAAAGCAATTGATACGCCAGATAACCTTAAAAGCGCAATTTCACAGGATATTATCTCGGTCTCAATTACAGGATTATTTAATGGGATCGACGTACCTGGAGTCAGATTTGCGTTTCACGAAGATGATGATCTTATTTTTTATGCAGAACATGGGGATTCTGCATTACCACTTGTAAAAGATGCCCTTACAGATGCCGGAATCCATGTCGATGCCATGTCAGTCAGAAAACCATCTCTGGACGATGTTTTTCTCCATCTAGTCGGCAACGTCGAGGATTCCAGCCCCTTTAACCTGAGCACGTTTCGGAATGTTACAGGGAGAAGAGGATGAATCCTATCCTGGTCTATTGCCGGAGAGATCTTATCAGATGGTTCAGAGGTAAATGGGGTTTCCTCTCCTCAATGGTCATGCCAGCTGCCTGGCTGGTTTTTGTCGGACTTGCTCTTCCCATTCGCTTCACAGATGATTATATCGATTTTGTAACTCCTGGAATCCTTGCGATGACCACACTATCAGCTTCTCTGGCAGGAGGAGGACTGCTTATCATGGACCGTATGCTGGGATTTTTCAACAAGTTCCTGGCCCTTCCACCGCCAAGAGAGAGCATCCTTTTTGGAAAGATTCTGGTTATAACCATACGTGGAATTATTCAGTCAACTGTCATTCTCATCTTTGCTTTTTTACTAGGTGCCAGGTTGTACTCACCAACTCAACTCCTTGGAACATACTTCATACTGTTCGTCTTCGGAGCGCTTCTTTCAGCAGCAGCAACAACGGTGGCGATATATCTTGATGACCACGACCAGTATGCAGCAGTAAATGCCATGATATCAATGCCTCTGTTTTTTACTTCTTCGGCTATGATGCCTTATGACCAGATGCCCGACTGGCTTTCACCTATTGCTCACCTCAATCCACTCAGTTATGCTATTGACGGAATCCGGATTCTACAGACTGGAGTTTTTCCACTGACACAGATTGCTCTTCTTTCTGTTCTTTGTGTAGCAGTTAATGGACTTGCAGTTTATGCATTCAGAAAGGTAAAAATTTAAAAATGAATGAACCGGGATACTGATGATCCGGTAGTTTTATTCAGGAACTATACACCTGACTCCTCCAACCAAACCCATTATAACCGGAAGACCATAGACATCTTCAATTATCTCCGGTGTTACGGCGTCATAGTCTCCATGAAAATGGACTATCCCATCCTTAAGAAAGATAAACCGGTCAGCATACCTAAGAGCCTGGTTAAGATCATGCATGGTCATTACCGCTGCAATTCCATGTTCTCTTACGATACTGACGATCGTTGAGAGTATTTCAACCTGGTTTTTAAGATCAAGACTGCTGGTTGGCTCATCAAGAAGGAGGATCCTCGGATCCTGGACAAGGGCCCGTGCAATAGCGATCTTCTGGAGTTCACCCCCGCTCATCTCGTCAATATATGAGAGTCTAAGATTATCCATTAACAGACGAGTAAACATCGCATCAACAATCCTGATGTCACGATCAGTCATGTCCCATCCGATGTGTGGACGTCTGCCAAGGAGAACAGCATCAAACGCAGTAAGTCTGCCAGTCTCAACCCGCTGTGGAACATAACCTGCCCTTCGTGCTATCTCAAGCGATTCTAGACTGCTGATATCTGCCCCGTCAAGAAAAACCCGCCCTTTTTGTGCTTTTAGTATTCCATTCAGACACTTCAGAAGAGTTGTCTTTCCAACCCCATTTGGCCCGAGAATTGCAACAATCTCACCAGGTTTGACTTCAAAAGCGATGTCATGAAGTACATCATGATTCCGGTATAAGAACCCGAGTTCGTATACATTCAGAATCATCGTTTATAACCCCTGATGATAAGGTAAATAAACACAGGTGCACCCATGAACGCCGTAAGGACTGCTACTGGAAGTACATATGGTGCAATTATTAGCCGTGCGACCGTATCTGATGCCAGAAGCAGGATACCTCCCATGATACAGGATCCGGGAATCAAGTATCTTTGGTCATCACCAATTATCCGTCTTACCATATGGGGACAGACCAGACCAACAAATCCGATTACACCGAGAAATGCAACCAGGACTGCAGTAATCATGGCTGCAATAGTCATGCCGAAAAGTCTTACACGTTCAACATTCACACCAAGCCCTTTCGCAGTTTCATTTCCGGCATCAATGGCATTATAATTCCATCGATTTGCCATAAAATAAATCGTTGAAAGGGTGACCAGTACTGCCATCAACCCAAGTTCAGACCAGTTCGCCCGGCTGACATCACCAAATGTCCAGAACACAACAGCTGCCAGTTGGGTATCAGAGGCAAAATACTGTAAAAACATTGTTCCAGCCGTAAAAAGGGAGGAAAGAGCAACCCCGGTTAGAACCATTACTTCAGGGGATGCTCCCTGTATTTTTGATATCATTAGGATAATGACAGTTGCTATCATGCAGAAGAGAAATGCCATAATTGTTGTGATGTATGGATTGTTGATGGTGATAGCCTCGGCAACAGTGGAGTGGATCTGACCGGTCCCAAGGAAAATAACAGATGCTGCTGCTCCGAATGCTCCTGCATTGGAGATCCCAAGAGTGAACGGGGATCCAAGCGGATTACGCAGGATTGACTGCATTGCTACACCTGCTACAGAGAGCCCTATTCCTGCCACGATGGCGGTAAGTGCCTGTGGAAGACGGATATTCCAGATGATAGTATCCCATTTGTGATTGACGTTCTGTCCAAGCAGTGTGAGCATAACATCATAAGGCGGAATTGATACCGCCCCTACAGAGATAGAGATAATAAGCAGGAGAAATAGTAGTACGATTCCGGCAAAAATGCAAAATATCTTCACTCTGATATACTCGAGATAATCATCCGGAAGTTTACCATCAGAAAAGTGCATATTCACTCCAATCAAAAAAGAGTTGAATCCAGAATTTATTCATGCCTAATATCAGATGTTGAGTTTTGTCAATCCAAGGTCATTATACTGGGAGTTGATCTCCTTAAGTGGGGAAGAACCAAGGAATTTTGTCATAATCTCGTCTGCTTTGGCTTCCGGATCAATATCTGCAAATTTATCGGGGTAAACCGTCTTACCTATGAAATAAGCATCAGCCAGGACATTTTCATAGTTTGTGCTGTAATAGTTGTATGGCAACACTCCGTAAACATTACCATCTTTTACCGCTTTCAGATTTGAAAGGGTTTTATCAGTCTTAAGTTCACCGATTCCCCCTTCATTGTCATTTTGGATAGTTCCGATATCCATGAAAAGATAATCAGGATCCCAATCAACAATTGCTTCTTTGGCTACATCAGCATGTTGAGTACCCATTTTTCCGGCAACATTCTTTACATTGGTCCAGAGGAAAGGAGGGTATGCTGGTTCTGTGGAGATTATACCATGGGCTCCGGCATAACTAACTCCACCAATATAGGCGGTTTTCTGTTCGGAATCAGAGATGCCATTAGTTCTAGTATTAAGATCTTTAATTGTCTGCTCAATATATGAGATCAGTTCTTCTGCCCTGTCTTTCTTCCCAATAATGTCACCCATCAACCGGAGTGTTGCAAACATTTTTTCCTGCTCTTCATCTGACACCAGGGAACCGTAAGGTATCAAAACAACCGGGATATCCGTTTTTTCCGAAAGTTCATCGCCTTCTCCTGGGCCTGATGATCCTATTTTAAATATTAATTCTGGTGCTATTGCAGTAATCTTTTCAGGATCGTCCTTTCCCCGGAACTGACCGATTAACGGGAGATTTTTAAACTGGGGATTAAGTAGAGCATATCCTCTGGCATCCATTGTCTGATTTTCTTTTTCAATACTGTCAACACCAACCACCAGATCCTGCTCACCCAGATAAGTCAGGTATCGCAGACATCCTGCTCCTGAACAGATCACTTCCTGGGGTTCTGCCGGGATAGTAACGGATCGTCCAAAACCATCGGTGATGGTCTTTTCTGCTCCGGCAGCACCTGCTGCCGTACAGGCTGGTACTGCTAGAATTGCTAGCAATACCAACCAGATAATAATAAAGGTAAAATTTCTATTCATTTGAATCCCTCGATAAAAGGGGAAATACCCCTTTAAATCATCCCCAGAACTTTGTAAGGATTATTTCCTGCTGTCTTCATCTTTGTGAGGTTTACTTCATCTACCGGGAACTCTTTTAGTGTTTTAATAACTGATTCAGGTTTATCCACATATGGCATCATTCCAATATCCTGTACCAGTTTCGGAGCCCAGGAAGGTCCGGTATAGTTTACAAGACCCAGTTCTTCGCTGACTTGGTCAAAGTTAAATCCAAGAGCAATTCCCGTTCCTTTCTTAGCGGCATCATTCCACCGGATAATTATACCTGCAGGTCTAATCCCGTATTTTGCCTTTAAGGCAGCCTCATCTTCAGGACTAAGAGCCATTACATACATACTGTTTTTACCAGGAGTGCTGTCCCAGATCATCTGATATGCATCTTCTTTACACCAATTCGGAGATCCTATATCCACGTATATCTCAGAGGAATTGGTTATCGGAAGGTTATTCTCCACATATTTTATGATCATATACCCGCTGGTTATGCCGGGGCACAGGTGATCATGAAATGCTGCAGCGTTCATGAAATCATAACCTGCACCAGCGGCCCAGACATTAGAGAGACCAATTAAGGAAAATTCGTTCCCGCTGAACTTCTTTTTATTAAAAGTTACATTTCCATCAGCAGGATCTTTAAGCATCTTATCCAGATCAACCATAATAAGCGAGACCTGAGAGAAGGCCTTATCTGCCGGTAATGCATCACGTTCTTCTTTACTCATCGAATAGAACGCAGAATCAGGCTCCATATATGCAGCCAATCCTGATTCCTTGTTGAAGAAATAGAACCACAGGGGTTTCCAGTCCGGGCGGTTCACCTGAAACAGATTATTATCTCCATTGTTCAGTCCTGATGTTTCTGAAAGACCAGTTAATGCACGTTCTGTAGTCATTCCCTTAACCTTGGCATGACCAGCGTTTGTCAGAGCGAGAACATTCTCACTTCCTGCATCAAATTTGAGCAGATCCATTCCAACAATTGCTGCACGTGTTCCGAGATCATATGCCAGGTCATCATCAGCTGCAACCAATCCAGTTATACTGATACAACATGCCGCAAGTGTTATCAGACAAAGAATTTGTCTAATCATAATCCTCTATTTCCCATCCAGAGCTTTTTGATCCATATGGGCACAGGTAAAAGCGTATAAAATTGTAAAAATTAAACACTTTTTCAAATAATTCCTATATGAATCATAAATTATTGTACTGTATAAAAATAATTAAAACTTATGAAATAAAATTTTAAAATTTATTATTAACAATTGTGATTTTAATAAAACAAATATTCAAGGTTCCAATACCATAGAGACATATTATTAACCCTGATTGAGGAGAGATACCTTAAATAATTGATCGGGGTGGCAGGAAAGAATGATAATAAAGGAGATTAACCGGGTTGAAATATTAGTAATCGTCGATAACTACACGGATTTACTTCGAATGGATAATAATCAGGTTGTTAAACGGCCATCTCTTTCCTATGGAGAAGTCCTGCTCGCAGAACATGGCCTCTCGCTGTATATTACCCTATGGGCAGACGGGAATTTATTGTCCATTCTCATGGATGCCGGAGCCTCGGATATTTGCCTTCAATATAACGCTGCCCGGCTTGGTGTAAACCTGGGTGATATTTCTGCCCTGGTAATCAGTCATGGGCATGATGATCATGTGGGCTCTCTCAAAGAGATCCTGAAGACTGCTGCCGGTCCAGTTCCGGTTTACATCCACCCGGGTTCTTTTTCCAGGAGGCAAAAGCGAATCCAAGGGGAATCCCTGATCGAAATGAATCCTCCGGATATCGCTGCACTAAAAACTGCAGGGGCAGAATTTCATATGACTCCAGGCCAGACCAACGTTTGGGATAAACGAATTGTCATAACAGGTGAAATTGAACGTACTACCGAGTTTGAGCATGTAAATCCGGTCTATTATGTAGAAGAATCAGGTAACTTTGTCCCGGACTTATTTCAAGACGATCAGGCAATCATCTTCTGTCTCAAGGGGAAAGGACTGATTGTAATAACCGGGTGTGCCCACTCCGGGATAATCAACACAATACGGTATGCACGGAAAATAACCGGAGTAGATAAGGTATTTGCGGTAATGGGAGGATTTCATCTCTCCGGATCTTTCTTCAGCACTATTATTAACCCGACTATTGATGCTTTGAAAGAGATCAATCCCCAATATATTATTCCCATGCATTGTACAGGATGGGAGGCTATTACAAGAGTTGCTGAAGAGATGCCAAACCAGGTTCTTATTAGCACCGTGGGTACAAAATACACCTTTGGAGAGTGACAGAATCCATGCATAAATTAAATTGACTACCCAATCCGGCATCACTCATTTTTTGGTTCGTTCCCTGTTTCGAAGTTCTTTTGGAGTGCTGTTCCACTCGGCAATATCATCCATATGCTGGTTATCAACCCAACCGCATTTTACCTCGTCGCGGTGATCAAACTGCCAGACATATGGCTTGATATCAAGAAGGGGAGTTCCATCCAGTACATCAACACCCGAAACCTTCAGGATGTTTCCATCAACTTCGAGTAACTCCATGATAGAGAGACCAATGGGATTTGGCCTGTTAAAATGCCGTATTGCAAAGATCCCCCGCTCTTTCTCACCATCAAGAAAGGGTTTTTGTACAAGGCTTTTACCAGTAGCAAGATGAAAATAGTAAAGTGCATAGATATGTGAAAATGACTCAATATCAGATAGTCCGGCTACATTTTCTTCAAATATTTCAATATACCCTACAGAAGGATTGAAAATGCCCTGAATTGGAGTATTCTCATGTTCTGTATGTTCAGAATGGATTACCCCGATTGGATGAAAAATAATCTCGGCGTTTCTCCATTTCTCTGCATGTTTACGTGTTAAATTCATAATTGTCTCCAGTATGAATAGTTGGAATAATATGGACTGCTGATTCTTTAAAGGTAGCATAAACAGAGCAGCCAGGCTCGAGTGATAGTTCTTCAGAACTGGTCCTGGTCACCATCGCAATCATTGGAATACCCGTGTCAAGAACAACCCTGATGAAGGGACCAGCGGGAATAAGATCAACTACCTTTGCCGGAAGTGTATGACGGGCACTGGAACGGAATGGTTCGATAGAGATTATAATATCTTCAGACCTGAGGACTGCAACAACCGGACCGGTAAAACATCCGGCAACTCTTATGCAAAGATCTCCCAGTTTCAGGACAGACCCGGTCCCTTCTGTAAATGCTTCTCCCCGGAAAATATTTTCAGTTCCACAAATTTCAGCAACGTATGGTGTACACGGATGTGCGAAGACATCTTCAGGTTTTCCTGTCTGAACTATCATTCCATCCTGCATGATGGCTACCTTTTCAGCAAGTGCATACACATCCTCAAAATGATGAGTAATATGGATAATTGGTATATTTAGGTGCCTTTGTATCTTTCGAATCTCCTGTCTCAGTCGTTCCCGGGTCATGGAATCAAGTGCCGAGAGGGGTTCATCAAGCAGAAGAAGCCGAGGTTTCTGGATAAGTGCCCTAGCTAATGCAACCCGTTGTGCTTCACCTCCGGAAAGGGTTGCAGGGTTGCGGCTCATAAGATGACTGATGCCAAGGATATCTACAAGTTCAGAGACTTTCTTATCGATATCTTCACCCTTGTTTTTCCTGATTTTGAAGCTGAAAAGGATATTATCTTTAACGGTCATATGAGGGAAGAGCATCAGATCCTGATACATCATGGCAATATGCCGGTCTTTTGGCTGATCAAGGGTAATATCTTTTCCTTCAAAGAGTATCCGCCCTTTGCCTGGCCGGTGAATCCCTGTAATCATCTCGAGAAGGATTGTTTTTCCTGCTCCTGAAGGTCCGATTATTACCCAGTATTCAGGCCTTTCAATATGCAGGGAAAGAGATTTGATACGGAAATCCCCTAATTCCAGTGATACATTATCTACGAGGAACATTATATCCGGTCACTCCCTTCAGACAGATGCTCAAAGAAAAACATCGTTACTGCAGCAATTCCCAGGAGAATGCATGCAGTTGTGATTGCTATATCGAGATCACCTGTAGACATATTCAGATACAGCGCAATTGGCAGGGTTTCTGTGTGCATCCTCGTTGCGCCGGCAAGCATAAGAACTGCGCCAAACTCACCCATTACTTTGGACCAGGTTATCACAAGGCCTGATATCAGGCCGGCCCGTGCCATGGGCAGGGCGATATACCTGAATGCCTGAAAATCAGTGCAACCCAGGGTTCTGGCGATATGTTCGTACCTGGGCGAGATCATGGCAAATGAAGACCTCATTACACGAATCAGATACGGAAGATTCACAAACCATTGTGCTATGATGATCCCGAGGTGGGTATAGACTACCGTAATACCAATATCTTCAAGCCCGGTTCCAATCGGGGTTTTGGCAAAAAACAGGAGTAATGCAACTCCGGCAACCAGTGGAGGTAGAGAAAGCGGCAGCATGAGTAACATGACCAGTGGGCGCTGACCAGGAAGCTCGCCCCTGCTCAGAATATAACCGGTTGGAATTGCAACAACTGCACATAACACTGTCGAGATAACCGAGGTAATAAGGGAGAGCTGAATCGCATATCTGATCTCCGGAGAACTGAGTGTCTGGAGAATGCTCTCCGGACTGATAAATGTAAAGAGCCCACCCAGTACCAGAAGTGTTATACCACCAGAAAAAAAAGCAAGGATAATAGTAATCGGGTAAAATAGTTTACCTGACCGATTTTTCTCCGCCATTACCTTATGATAATCCGGATATTTATTCGGGGAATTCTGGCAGGAGTGCTCATATAGCCAACATGATTACAAATTGAAAAGGATCAGAAGAGGGAGTTGGTTTCACCCGGATCGGGTGAAATGATGATCCTATATCCATTCTCAGGGCTGAACGTCCTTGTATTCCTCGTCCGGGTAAGGAGGGAATCCAAACTTCTTGAAGAATGCTTTCCCTGTATCTGAAGAGGCGAAATCAACAAACTTCTGGGCCTTTTCAGTCTGCTTAGAGAAGGTTGTTACACCTATTGGAACGATCAGAACATATTCATTTACATCTTTGATCGGAATCGCATCCATGGTCTTCTCATCGATCTGATCCCTGGTGAGGAGTGCTGCATCGATTGTTCCTGCGTTCATCGCAGAGACAAGTTCATTTATGGTCGCGGTTCTTACAACAACATTCTTCTCAACATCTTCAGCTATTCCGAGTTTCTTAAAGAGTTTATCCCCTGCACTTCCAATTGCGGTAGCTTTGATATCACCGAGTCCAATCTTAAGCCCTGGTTTTGCAAAGTCTTCGACGGATGTAATGTTCAGGGGGTTACCCTTCTGAACGGCGATCATGGGTACATGATATGCCAGGTACTGTGGCTCTCCGACTAGTTCTTTATCCTGGGCAGTCTTATAATCCAAAGTGCCTCCTGGAACAAAGATATCACCCTTATGAGTAATATCCATCTGGGTCAGAAGTGCTCCTGACCCTTGATAATTAAATGCTACAGGAATTCCTGTATCATTAGTGAATGCCGATCCGATTTCCTGCATTGGTTTTTTAAGGCCGGCCCCTGAGTAGATGATCAGGGCATCCGGATTTTTGGCCATCAGGTCGTCAATGGAGACATTTCCACTCTGATTCGCAGTTTGGGTTGCATTGTCTGCAGCTAATGCTCCGGGTATGATTAATACCGCAATAACAAGGCTCATTAGAAGTAGTACAATAGATCTGTTTACCTTCAAATCCATATTATCGCAGTATAGTTAAGTCAACCGGGTAAAAAAACAGTAGGATCCATATCGACAATTATTATATATATAATTATTAATGGAATATTTTTCCGGAAACTACTAATCATCTCTTTCCAGCGTCCTTTATGCAATACCATTACATAAGGGCAGAGGATCACCTCAAGTATGAATAGTATCTGGTCATATGAAAAATATGCAATAGATCACATATGCGCAATAAATATATCTTCCATTATAGAGGTCAGGCCATAATTTTAGATCAGTTCATAATACCTGAGACTTCCGCATCCGGCACACTTGTCTCCTTCAAGCATCCCTTCAGGTATAGGTTCACCACATGTCTTACAGATTGCTGTTTTCCACTTTTTTTTCTGGGTAACAGGTATCCTGACCTTCTGAACAGACAGGATGGATCGCTTCGCTGCAAGAATCTCATCGATCAACGTTCGAACCATGGTCTTTTTTGAAAATTCAGGGCTGTTTGCAAACCATTTATCAAGCACAGGGTATTGACTCAGTTTCTTTGGATCAATGTATATCCGGAATCCCTCTGCAGATTCGGTCATTGAAGGCCGGTTCATTGTTATTGCAAATCTGCCAACCGGTACAACCTGGAGCCGGTGGTTTCCAATTGTACAATTTGCAATGACCTGCAGTGGATCAGGTGCACATTTCTGTGTCTCGCAGACTGCATAGACCTTCTCACCAGGTAAGACACCAAGTAACTCAAGCCCGTAATCAACCATCCCTATAGCAATGAGAAGGCCAGGTGCTGCATATGTATGAAAGGGGATGCACCTGCGATAATAATCCTGAAATACAGGATTATATTCCAGATCCTGGAGTTTTTGCAAAAGTTCTTCCAGTGTATATTCACGTTGATTATCCATCGTTATTTATAAGGAAAATAATGTTTTAAAGCGTTTGGATACCTGATCATATTAACCTGTACCCTTCTTACCAGGCATTACTTACAAATCACCTCTACTAACTATTCCACCTCAATTTAGAGACGAACCTGTAAATCACATTTATTTTAATACATCAACAGAACTGTGAATTCGGACAGTATCACTGATTGCATAGTAAGCGGTATTCATATATTATCGAAAAGTACCACATAATTGTAGTAATACTGCAATAAATTAATAAAAAAGTAAAATTATTTGAATTTTCAGCATCAAATTAAGAACATCTCATAAAAAAGATATTATGAACATTCATTTCAGTAACTCAGAACATGAACATTATCTCTCTATGGCAGCAGAGTACGATAACCGGCTTAATGCAATTCTCCCAAGGAATGAACTCTTCTTCTCCAGTTGTCTCTCTTTCATTCCTGAGGATCAGATAACTCTACTTGAACTTGGATCCGGGACAGGGTATGCCACATATAAGATCCATGAAGTTAATCCCAGGGCTGTTATTACCTGTATAGATCATTCCGCAGAGATGATCGCCTGTGCCCGTCAGAAATCAGACCTTGAATCGGTTCAGATCCTTAAGCAGGATATCAGGGATCCATGGCCTGACGAACAGTACAACGTCATAATGACCACTCTCTGTCTCCACCACATTACCAGGGAAGACCGGCTTTTTCTTCTGCATCGGGTATATAACGCATTAATTCCGGGGGGATTATTCATCTGCGGGGATATTATCAGGCCGGACTCTGAAGTAGCCGAGAAGATATACCGTGAACACTGGATTAAATATATGATACAATCCGGCCTCTCCATGGAGGAGATTAACAAAATTACAACTTCAAGGAGAGTAAACTTTCCTGAAATGGAGACTATTGGGGGTTTATATAAAAAATTGAAAGAGATAGGTTTCTCCCCGATTCTTATACCATACAGCTATGAGATCTCTGCAATTTTCATTGGATACAGGTAACCATAACAGACACATCATCAGAATATCAGAATTGATCCGGAGAAGCAGGCATACTGGTTTTACCAAAAGGTTTACCATATGCCATATTCAGCTGTGAAACCAGACAAATTATTTTTCCGGCCATAAGCAGGAGAATGACACCAGTAATTATAACAATTTTGTCTCTTCTTTTGGTTTTGGAACTTTAACCACGAGAACCCGGAATACTACACTGCTCTCATTGCTCCACCGGTGCGCAATCCGTGCAGGACTCTCAATAAGCATATCTCTCGTGCATGTGGCCTTTTCATCCCCAATTTCAACAATACCCGTTCCTTCAAGCACATAAAAAAACACATCTACCGGAGTAATATGTTTTTTCAAAGATTCGCCGGGATGCAGAGTTATTACTACGGCAATTGCATTATCTGTATCGTAAATCTTCCGTGCGTCAACATGATGGGGATTTGGTCCAGAAACAACCTTTGCTACTTCAGTAATTTTCATTTTGTTCACCCACTCTTATTGAGTATATGGAGTCGGTATGAGCAACTCCGATCTCATTGTATTTATACCGATGCATTCGATAAAATGGCTGTCTGTTCCTTTGAGTTTGCATGAGCCACATAATAATCTGGAACCAGGATTACAATGTCCACTGTTTTTAGGTATAAGATCCGTTCCTGGCTGCTTACTATGCATGGGCAATTTTCATACCGGACTGTTCATACTTTGCCATCAGTCCAAGATTTCCACAATCCTGAAATTTACAGTACACATACCTTACAGTCCTGCAGTCCGCACGGAATATTATCTATCTTCCATTTCAGGGCCCATATCTTAATCGAACGGATAATTTCCACCAGGTCAAGCCCGCTTTCTGTCAGGGTATACTCGCATTTTACCGGGAATACCGTCGTATCAATATTTTTTTTTATTATTCCTTCTTCCTCAAGTTCTTTAAGCCGTTCTGAAAGAATTTTAGGCGTAATATCCTCAAGTGTATCCTTTAATTCAGAAAACCTCCTGGTATACTTATCTCCTTTGTATAATTCAAGGATGATCAGAAAGGTCCATTTTTTTGTCAGATATTTCACTGTCTGATTGACAGTACAGATCTTTTGCACAGTATATTTTTTGATACTCTAGATTATTTATACCTGATATACATAAGATACCATGTAGCATTTCTATACAACGAGGAAGACCATGTTCTGCTATCAATGCGAAGAGACAGCCAGGGGAACCGGTTGCACCATAAAAGGTGTCTGTGGGAAGGAAGAACACACCGCAGGTGTTCAGGATGTACTCATTTATCTCTGTAAGGGGATATCTGCAAGAAACATACCGGCGATGGCAAAAAATTCAGGGAATAAGGAAGCCGGTGCTTTCATAACTGAGGCACTCTTTCTCACCCTGACCAACACCAACTTTGATAAACAGCGACTTGAGGAGATGATCATGAGAGCCATTGGCATCAGGGATGGACTCCCGAAATCCGGAGCAAACGAACCGGATGCATGCACCTGGACTCCTGGAAAGGATGATGATATCGAGGCTAAGGCAAATGAGATTGCCGGGGAGGCTAATGTAAACGACGATGTTCATTCTTTACGTGCTATGCTGCTTTTCGGTCTGAAAGGGCTTGCTGCATATTATCATCATGCAGAGATGCTCGGATACACCGATGAGGAGATAACTAACTTCATGCAAAGAGGGCTGGCATCTACCCTCCAGGTACTTCCAGTTGATCAGATGACGGCTCTGGTCCTCGAATGCGGAGAAGCAGGGGTGAAGGTACTTGCTCTGCTCGATACGGCGAATACAAAAACCTATGGCAGCCCGGAGATTACATCAGTAAAAACAACCGCAGGAAAAAAACCAGGTATTCTCATCACCGGTCACGATCTTCGTGATCTCGAACAACTTCTGGAGCAGTCAAGGGAAAGCGGAGTGGAAATCTATACCCATGGTGAGATGCTTCCTGCAAATGCATACCCCGCTCTTAAGAGATACAAGCACCTGGTAGGTAACTATGGTTCATCATGGTGGCATCAGAAAGAAGAGTTCGAGAAGTTCAACGGTCCTATAGTAGTAACTACGAACTGTATAGTTCCTCCTAAGGACTCGTACAAAGACAGGGTTTATACCACCGGCCCGGCGGGATATCCCGGAGTAAAACATATAGAAAAATCAACAGACGGGACAAAGGACTTTTCCAGAGTCATCGAAGATGCGAAAATATGCCAGCCTCCGCATGATCCAGGGTCCAATGGACGTGATCTCATCACCGGCTGTGCACACGAGGCGTTGACGACACTTGCCGGCACAATTGTTGAAGCCGTGAAAAAAGGCGATATCAGGCGGTTCGTCGTCATGGCGGGGTGTGATGGCAGACAGAATGAGCGACGGTATTACACCGATTTTGCACAGGCACTCCCGAAGGACACAGTCATCCTTACCGCCGGATGTGCCAAGTACAGGTACAACTATCTGGATTTGGGCACAATCGGATGCATCCCGCGGGTGATTGATGCAGGTCAGTGTAATGACTGTTACTCACTAGTGGTAATAGCCCAGGCACTTGCGAAGACATTTGGTGTCGGCATCAACGAGCTCCCGATCTCATATAACATTGCCTGGTATGAACAGAAAGCATGTCTTGTACTGTATGCACTTCTCCACCTCGGTGTGAAAAATATTACTCTCGGGCCCAAACTTCCGGGATTTGTCTCCCCCGGAGTACTAAAGGTTCTTGTTGAAAACTTTGGAATAGGGAAAATCAGTACTGTTGAAGAGGATATGAAACGGATGATGCCTGAGTAAATTGCATGCCATAACGATATCAGATGCCTTATACATAAAAATCAGGGAAAGCAAGATGAACCTACCTGACTTTCATCAGCCAAAAATGAAAGAATTATTGTATATAAATCCAGTATTCTGTAAATTTCTCTCGGTGATAAATAATGGAATTCAAATCTGATAACTTTGAAAAAAATGAAAAACAAGGAACTAAACGTGATGAACTGCGTGCAAAAGTGCTGACCCTTAAAGATCTCATAAATTATCAGGACGGTACTGTTGCCAGTCGGATGATTATCAACAATAAGGCAGGTTCGATAACACTATTCTCATTTGATGAAGATGAAGGGCTTTCAGAACATACCGCCCCTTTTGATGCGGTGGTGACCATTCTTGACGGAGAATGTGAGGTCTGGATACAGGGAGTTACGCACGAAATGAAAGAAGGAGATACCATAATCTTTCCGGCAAATGTCCCCCATGCACTAAGTGCAGTAACCCGTTTTAAAATGTCACTCACCATGATCCGGGAGAAAGAAGATGAGTGATGAGAAGGATGGAGTGTATTGTAAGGTCTGCGGTGGTATTGTCCCACAGGATACAAAGATTGGATCAATTGAGGTTGATGGGAAGCCTACCGGGATTAATCACCTGGACTTTATCTTCGATGAGGTAACTGCCCTAAATCTGCAGAGTGAACCGGATATAAAAAAAGAACTTATTGGTCGTGCAAAGGTTCTCAATTATATCCCGACTAAAATGAATGAGAAATATGCTGATGCTCTTCTTCTGAAATATAAAGAAAGTTTAACAAAAAAGGACTAATATGTGGATTCCTATGAATCCGATATCTACAATTATGTATATTATCATGCATTCTGGATTGAAAAAAATGGTCTCGTACCTGGAAAGGCATTTGAAGATTCTTACTGAAGAATGGGTATGTCCATCAGTAAGGAAGGGAAAGAAGTATTTGAGATGGTCTGACAGCAAGTACTACTTTTTCAATTCTACCATGTCTTTTCCGGAGGTTTTATGATCTCAGCAATTATGAGAGATATGATCCGGTATTTACAGGGTGATGTGAAACGTATCAACCATGCCCTTAAGGTTTACTGTTTTGCGTCGCTGATTTCACAGCAATCCGATACTGATGAACGAAAACATCAGATTATCTGTATTGCTGCATTATTGCACGATATAGGGATTAAAGAGGCAGAACGGAAATACCACTCATCTTCAGGAAAACACCAGGAGAGGGAAGGGCCACCCGTCGCAAGGGGGATCCTGACATCTTATAATCTGGATGAAGAGGAATTAAACCGAATCTGTTTCATTATCGGGAATCACCATTCCTACTCAAAAATTGATGACATTGATCTTCAGATCCTGGTTGAAGCAGATTTTATAGTCAATATCTTTGAAGATTCGCTGAGCAAAGAATCTGTCCTGAATGTCAGAGAAAAAATATTCAAAACCAAATCAGGGATCCAGTTGTTGGATGAGATGTATCTGGGACAAATCGAGGATTAAACAGGGAATTCTCCTTTCCTATCCTCTCCCCGGCAATTTCTTAATATGAAGGATAAGCATTACTTCAGTAAACGCCACAGATATTACCACAAGAGATGTGATATCAGTCCAGACAGGAAAGAAATGATCCTGGTGAATGCATATGTACCAGACCAGGGAGGTAAGTGAACGGTGAAAAGATTGCTAACCATGAGACTCCACACAGGTATCTGAACAAGAGGTACAAAAATTCCCGAGATAAGAAATGAGAGTGGAAGCTGCTGACTTCAGTGAAGAATGTAAAGAATAAAAAGACCGGTATGAAAATTCCAAAGATCAGGACAGAACCTTTCGGGCATTGATTTCAATTGTTTGACTCGAATCAATTCTGACCAATAAAACCGAATATCTCTCTTAAGTGAAGATTAAAGGTTATGTAATCTACAGCAGTATTATTCCCGGATTTTTTGTCCGGTTTTTCCACATTGAGTACCGGGGGGAATTCAGTTTATTTCATCCCATATCTCTATTATCTGCCAGTTGAACATTGAACCGCAGTTTTTAATTTTTTTGCGACGATGGATAATCCTTTAATTCCAGCATTGTTTCACTTACCTTGAGGATTCGATGTACCCACCCTTTCGGGTCATCAATATCCCCGGGGTATCTTGGGATTAGGTGTATATGCAGGTGCATTACAGTCTGTCCGGCAACTATACCATCATTTATTCCGATATTATATCCTTCCGGATGATAAAACCTGTCAAGATAATGCTTTCCCAATCTTACAAGATCCCACATAGCAGTTTGTTCCGCCTCGGTAATTGCAAAAAAGGATGAAACATGGCGAAAAGGAATAATCAGGAGATGACCCGGAGTGACGGGATAATCATCCAGGCGACAGTAAGCATACTCATTTCGAAGAATTACTACATTGGCATCAGGAGAACAAAATATACAGCGAATAATTGAATAGAAGATCCCACGTTCTCCTTGTTTTGACTGGACAACTCCCTGCCTGATCAAACACCCTAGTTTTTTCATGACTTCATTCATATGAAGACCGGTCATATGTGTGATATCTTCCGCTGTACAGGGACGTCTGGATAGTGTCTCCTCAATATGTAATGATATTTCATCTGAATAAAGTTCATGCGATGTATCGGTCTCTTTTCCAATAATGTCAACAGGTATCACCCCGCCTGATAAAAATTCTGTAATCTTTTCCGTCTCTTCTGGATCAGGAGTCCGTACCCATGATTCTGTTCCCGGGCGGTCAAGAGTGTTTACCTGAATCCTATCAGGCCTGATTGTGTATATCGCATCACGAAGATTGCTCAGTTCATTGTCTGTTGTGTTGAGAGGGGGTACCAGAAAAACCTCAAGCCAGATTTGGTTAGAAAACTCCTCCCGTAATGCACCGATTCCCTCAATGATCGTTTTAACAGAAAGGCCTTGAACAGGGCGGTGAATCCGTTCAAACATCTCTTGGGAGGCAGTAGATAGGGTAGGGATAACCAGATCTGCCTGCATGAGTTCCATTCTTACTTCATTAAGTGATAATAAACTCCCATTAGTAAGGACGGCAACCTTATAATCAGGATACTTCTCTTTGAGATAAGAAATTACACGACCGATTAAGAGAGACAGCGTTGGTTCACCTGAACCGGCAAAAGTAATATAATCAAGTTCCGGTTTTTTTGACAGTACACAATCTAGTTCTGAAATTATCTCCTGAACAGGAAAAAACTCTTCTCTCCGACCTGAATGAGTAGTAGTGGGCCCACATTCACAATATACACAATTATAGGTACAGGTTTTAAACGGGAGCAGATCAATCCCAAGAGATCTTCCCAGCCTCCTGGAAACAACAGGTCCAAAAATATGATGAGTCATGGTAACGGTTGTAATTTAAATATCAGATTTGGAAGTGTTTAAGACAATTGGGTATTTTGGGCAGTAAAGGAAAAGATGAAATATATAAGATAAGTTTTTTGATCTAGTACTTTATCTAATGCATCGGCCTCTCCGATTTCCACAGGCAAAACCTCTTCCTGCTCCATGGGGTATTCCTCCACGTCCTATTCCATATACTTGTCCTTGTTCCTCAACAGGTGGCTGGAATATAGTTACGTTTCCTCCGGGTTCCTGAACTCTTTTTTCAACAACACCCCTAATTGGTTGGTTGTTTTCACTGTATACCGGACGGCATCTTCCAAATCCTCCTCCGGTCATGGGACCTCGTCCCTGAGGTCCAGTTCCATTTAATCCTGGCATTTATATTCTCCTGGTACATTGTGTGTACCATTATTACTCATATGAGTGAAAATAAATAAAGGTATTGTATGTCTCAAAAATTCAGTTTAATTTTCTTTGATATGATGACAGAAAGAGAATATTCATTATTCTTAATTCATCAAATTTAAACAAATAAATCGGGATAATAGATATTTATCTAGTAAAAATACTCCTTAGGTTTTTCCATTTATCATCTTATGACGACTAGTTTATCCTGATAATTATTTGCATCAATATTTCATATGAGGCCAAAAAGAAGTCAGAAACCAGGCGGGTTAAGTGTTTAGTTCTTTAACCGAATGGATTGTAAGTGGAATAAATCCCTAAACTCTGATTCCCCATTTTTTGTTTTATTACATCAAGTATCTGATTAATTTCTTCAAGTTTATCCGGGTGTGATACTCCCGCCTTCTCATACTGTGTAATTGCTGTTTCAAGAGCAATTTTTGCTTCGTTGAAACGATTAAGTGCAAATAGGACACGTCCTTTCCCTGCGTATGATGCCCAGTTTAATGCTGCATCTTTTGTATAAGAGATAGCCTTTACATATGCATCAAGAGCCGAGAGATATCGTTTCTGACTTTCAAGAGCAATTCCCAGCCCATACCATGCATCTGAAGATAATGGCTCAATTTCAGTTGCTTTACTAAAAGCGGAATATGCTTCCCGGTAATTTCCTCCTTCAATTGCAGAGTACCCTTCTGCAATATAATCCTCAAAATTCTTTGGTTTTTGAGTAGGGACAGGGGTAATTCCATAGTCAAGTACAGTACTTATCAGCGATTGATCCATCTGTGCCAATAACCAGTTGGGAGCCGAAAACAGACTTCCATGAGACCATCCTTCTTCATAGGAGATCATTCCGGATGGAACAAGATCAGAATCAAAACCATATCCTGAGTAGTATGTCTTTTCTGTATCGGCATAGCAAACCCTTCCTATGAGGGCTAGTGTCACAACCAAAAGAATCAATATCATTTTGATGTTTGTCATAATTAATTGATCGCATATGAGCAATAAATAGTTTCCCTATATAGAAGAAAAGTTTGGATCAAATAATTTATGACCTCTCATGAATTTTTGGAAGGTTAAGAAGAAAATAGAAGCTATTATTACACATATGAGCAAAAATTAAGATCGCAATTGATTAACCTGACTTTTGCAGGTTCTATCCGGGTAAGTGGTAATTCTCATGAGTAAAAATAGTATTATAGACGATCTTCTTTCAGATCTACCGGTTAAACCAGTACCTGTTCGTTCCGTGACTGTTGGAGCACATTGGACTGCAGTTTGTAGTACTCACTGTGGGCTTGCTACAACTATCATTGGGACCAAACCACATGATCACACAACAATTGTACGCGATGCAGGACGCCTGCACTCAAAAAATGTACAGGAACTGGCTGCATATGCACTCTCTGAAAATTCTCTTGAAGCTAGTATTGGTGTGGCGGCCATAAATTCCCTTCTGGAGTTTAATGAACAGAATGCTGTAGAGATTAACGCTTCAGAAGTACTTATGAAAAGAGGTACAGGAAAAAATATTGCACTTGTGGGACATTTCCCTTTTATCCCCCGCCTTCGTGGAGTTGCCAGGAACCTGTGGGTGATAGAACAACATCCAGTTGAAGATGATTACCCGGAAGGATCAGCTGCAGACCTGATTCCCCAGGCGGATGTTGTTGCCCTCACTGCAAGTGCTTTAATCAATCACACACTAGATAATCTGCTTGGCCTGTGCAACCCGGCAGCACTGATCATAATACTTGGTCCGAGTACACCTCTTTCTCCAGTGTTGTTTGATCACGGAGCAACCATCATCGCCGGGTCACGTGTCACGGACGAGGCCGCTGTACTGAATAGTATTGGACAAGGTGCAACATTTCAGCAGGTAACAGGGGTCCGTCTGCTGGCTTTTAGTAGGAAGTGACCTTGCGATCTCCTCATAACGTGCATATCCTTTTTCTTACTAAACGCATATATTGTTTCGAGGTAATCTTCCATTGCCAGAGATAATTTCTGATCCGGTTTTTTCATCACATCTCCTCCTGATAAGTGAGCGTCCGCGTTCTGTCAGTTCTATCCGGCATTCATTCCTGTTATTCTGTTCTTTGCATGAACAATGACAGCATACACATTTCATACCGTTTTTCCTGCATGAGCATGTCTGCTCTTCTCTTCCTTCTCTTTTCAGGTACCCGGTACTACAAAGCATGGATATCCATGATACTACCGAATTTTTGGGAATACCAAGTTCTAGAGCGAGTTCAGAGAGGAGACAGCCACCACGAAGGTTTATAAGATGGAGGATTTCAAATCCTTCACTCACAGCAGTCACCACCACATCAGCATTTGTACATAAGTTTTGATACTCCAAGATACAATGGAATTGCAATGATTGCAGCCCAAATAAATGTTAAACTTATGATCGTAGATGCATCTCCATCCTCTCCGCCCATTATCAGGGCCAGGTAATTTCCTCCATTAATTAGAACGGTGCATACAGCAAATATTAGGAGCATCAGACTTCCAATATATGAGAAACTGATCCAGCCGGGTCTGTCTGTTCTGCCTTTGTAATATGCAGTCCCGAATATTGCTGAAAGTAAGATAAGGATACATCCTCCCGGGATATCTGGCAATAAATATGCTCCATTAACGATTTCAGCTCCCCTGAGTATACTTAAGAGCCCTGCTATGGATGTGACCACCGTAACAATCCCTGTCCATCCATAAAGATAATTATGCGGATAAACTGTTTCTGACATGTTATACTCCAGTTATGAATGAGGCGATGTGCAATGTTATGAATGAAACAACATATGCTACGAAAAGTCCGTAACCTACAATTATTACAGTCCATTTTATACTTCCCGTCTCCTGTCTAATAACACCAAGAGCTGCAACACAAGGGAGATAGAGCAGGACAAATACCAGGAATGCAAGGGCTATTGCCGGAGTCAAAGTATGATCCGCTGCAAGTGACGAATGAAGAGTATCTTCTCCTCCATATAATGTACCAAGAGATCCAACAACTACTTCCTTGGCTACAAAACCAAAAATCAGAGCAACAACTAGTTGCCAGTTAAATCCGAGTGGAGCAAACAATGGTTGCAATAACTGTCCCAGTGATCCTGCAAGGCTCTCTGCTGATCCATACTCAACACCAACCGGAAAGGATGCCAGGGCCCATACAACTAGAACACCACCAAATATTACCAGTCCTGCCCTTTTAAGGTATTCCCTGCCCTTATACCACATATGAATCCCTGCCGCAGTACCGCTGGGTCTCCTGTACGGGGGAAGTTCCATAATAAAAGGTGAAGGTTCTCCTTTGAACACATACCTGCGAAATATAAGTGCAGTGACTATTGCAACGACTATTCCAAGAACGTACAGGAAGAATATAACAGAACCTGCTATTGCTGAGAAGAATACTCCGGTAAAGAGGACATATACAGGCAGCCTGGCAGAACAGGACATGAACGGAAGTGTAAGGATGGTAATAATCCTGTCAGCTCTGCTCTGAAGAGTCCTCGTCGCCATAATTGCAGGGACATTACATCCAAAACCCATTAGGAAAGGTATGAATGAACGACCATGAAGTCCCATGGAGTGCATAAGCCTGTCCATGACAAAAGCTGCCCTTGCAAGATACCCTGTGTCCTCAAGTATAGAGAGCAGCAGGAACACTATGAAGATACTTGGGACAAATGATAGTACAGAACCTACACCACCTATTATCCCTTCGATCAGAAATGACCTGATAAAAGGATCCATATCCATGCCGGTTATTATTTCGTTAAAATAGCCGAATATTATCTCAATTGCGGCTGCAAAAGGTGCAGCTGCACTAAAAGTAAGTTGAAATGCAAACCACATGCATGAGAGGAAGATTGGAATTCCAAAATACCGGTGAGTTATTACCTGGTCGATAAGGTCAGCTGGCATTACCCGTCCCATGGTGCATTTAACAGAACAGGCCATGATCTCTTCTGCGGTCCTATACCTGGCAAGAAGAACATCTTCTGCAATACTATCCCGTTCGGCAGGATCACATTTATCCAGGAATGGGATAACCAGACCCTGATCGTGAAGTGTCTTTTCCAGATGTTCATCACCTTCCATCAGGCGTATTGCTGCGCAATTAGAGGAGAGATTGCCGGGTAATTTTGCATGGGAACCCAGGTAGTTACCGATCTCATTGATATGTGAAGTGACTGATCCTGGGTATAATACCTCCCTGTGTGAGACTGGTTTTTTCTCCTCGATCAATTTAACTATTGAATCAACTAGTTCTCCTACTCCTTCTTCACTTCTGGCAACAATCCTGACAACTGTGACATTTAGATTTCTTGCCAGACATTCTGAATCGATCTTAATCCCCTGCTCATCTGCCAGATCACACATGTTAAGGGCTATGATCATTGGAATACCGAGTTCAAGGAGTTGCGTCGTCAGGAAAAGGTTCCTCTCGATATTTGTGGCATCGACTATCTGTAAAACGATGTCCGGGTTTGATGTTAGCAGAGCATCCCTGGCTACCTGTTCATCGGGAGTAAACACAGAAAGACTGTATGTCCCGGGAAGGTCACAAACAATTAGTGATTGCCCGCCTATATGGCGTTTTCCCTCTTTTATATCAACCGTTACACCCGGATAATTTCCTGTATGCTGGTGAACCCCACATAGTGCATTAAACAGGGTTGTTTTTCCAACATTTGGATTACCTGTTAATAATATACGAATATCATTCATGATTTTATCCCAGTAAATCTACCAGAACCATACCTGCCGCTCCAGGTCCAAGGGCATATCTGCTTTCTCCAATCCTGACAATAAGTGAGTCTTTATTTTTCCGGATAATCCTAAGTTCAGTTCCTGTTATAATCCCAAGATGACCAAGGGTCTTTGCAATATGTCCGGTTCCACCAATAGACCTTACAACTACCTTTTCTCCCGGGCTTGAGAGACTTAATGGAACCATATTCTTTACTGCTCCGGCTTTGTATCTACAGTAATTAATTCGGTCTCAACTCTGCGAAGCGAGAGATTGTATCCCCTGATCCTGCATTCTGCCGGATCACCAAGGGGGGCCCATTTTATGAGAGTTAGTTCTGATCCCGGTACAACTCCCATTTCCATCAATCTTCTGCGAATTGATGGTTGTCCCGATATTCCGGAGATTATTCCTTTAGACCCTGGAGATAGTTTATCGACAGTTAATGACAACACAATTCACCTAATATTTTTAGTATAATCTAAATTATTATGTTAAAGTATATTAAATCAGTGATGACTAATAAAGTGAATTTATTTGTGATATATGCAAAGAGACAGGCAGGTAAGAAAAGTAGGAATCAAACAATTTGAATTAAATATTCCGGGGGAATTTTTTTTTCTTTGTAACTATTCAGGGGGTCTGAGCGCTCTCTTTAACCTCCCTATATTATCTCAATAAATATCGCCAGTTTTGTTCAAAAAATCAATTTTCACCGAAAGATCTTTTAATAATGAGCAATAACGTC
>Ga0074198_1000690_pt1 | contig 30406 bp, 24 predicted proteins | sample EPASupsiteSAE323_FD_64527 | JGI IMG/M metagenome (GOLD analysis project Ga0074198, IMG submission 64527) | Bioremediated contaminated groundwater from EPA Superfund site, New Mexico - Sample SAE3-23 | ecosystem: Environmental > Aquatic > Deep subsurface > Groundwater > Contaminated ...
GGGATCTGCTACAAGCGTTGAATTTATGACAGTACTGATATCTATCGGTTTTCTAAACTGTGCATTAGGATTTTTTGCCCCGTTTGCATGGTTCTTAACCGCGACCATTGCCAGCTGTTCTCTTGTAAGTCCGTATCTGTGCATGTACTGGGTCGCAATCATGGCATAAAGTCCTGGAAAAGTGATTCCTGCAATACCTTCCCATTCCCTGTCTGCTGCCGCTGCCAGAACATCCGTTGTAACTTCGGTCCCGACATCAGTCATCTTTTCAACACCTGCAGCAACTACAATATCTGAAAGGCCGGATGCAACGGCAGTATATGCCTGCTTGAAAGAGAGTCCGCCCGATGCACAAGCAGCTTCAACCCTTGTTGCAGGGATGTTTTCGGCTGCAAGCCCGGCATAATCTGCAATAAGAGCTCCTATGTGTTCCTGTTCAATAAAACGTCCCGCACTCATATTTCCGACAAATATCTCATCTATCTTCTCACCTGAGAGATTTGCATCTTCAAGGGCCAGTGCTCCTGCTTCAACAAAGAGAGCACGGAAAGAGTCCCCCCACTTTTCTCCGAATTTTGTACATCCGACCCCTATTACTGCTACTTCTCTCATTCCATCATCACCACTTTACCTTTATGTTTCGCATATATTGCATAATCAACCAGTTTCTTATCTGACAGTAATGAGGCGACCGTCGGAGCAGCACCCCTGGAAAAGAGATCTGAGTCTATTACATCCGTCACGGTGATATCAAATGAATCACTGCCTGATCCGGAACCATAAGATGTCACGAAGATCTTCTGACCTGGTTTTGCAACATCAAGCACTGCTGAGAGTCCCACCATGGAGGCTCCCGAGTATGTATTTCCAAGATAGGTTACTGCAAGCCCCGGTTTTATCTGGTCTATTGAAAAACCAAGCATTCCTGCTACCTGGGTCGGAAACTTCCCGTTCGGCTGATGAAAGACTGCATAATCATAATCAGACGGTTTCGTCCCCATATGTTCGAGCATCATCTTTGATGCCCCCATAACATGCTTAAAGTATGCAGGCTCTCCTGTAAACCTTCCTCCATGTCTTGGATAAGGTTTATTTTCGCGTCTCCAGAAGTCAGGTGTATCGGTTGTAAATGAACAGGTATGGTTAATCTCCGCGATTGGATTATCAGCACCAATAATAAATGCTGCCCCGCCGGCTGCTGCAGTATACTCAAGAGCGTCACCGGGTTCACCTTGTGCTATATCGGACCCGATAGCAACAGAGTATTTGACCATCCCGGATTTTACCAGTGCCATCGAGGTCTGAATTGCAGCGGTTCCCGCTTTGCAGGCAAACTCATAATCCGCTGCGGTCATTACAGGAGTTGCCCCGATTGCTTCACCAACAGTTACCGCCGATGGTTTTACCGCATACGGATGCGACTCTGAACCTACGTATACGGCACCGATCTCTTCCGGGTTAACAGGCCTTCGGGCCATTGCAGCACGTGCGGCCTCAACCGAGATGGTGATAGTGTCTTCATCCATATCAGGAAGTGACTTCTCATATACTCCAAGTCCTCTTGAAATCTCTACTCCGTTTGCACCCCAGACCCGGGCGATCTCTTCAACTTTAATACGGTATCGCGGAATATACGCACCGTACGAGATTATACCTACCATTTTTCTTCCCTCATTTTTTCTACAATCTCTTCTATGCCACTAGTTGTACACATGAGCGTAATGTTATCAACCTCTGCCATCTTCGGAACAATCGGATGTACCTCCCCGGGACTAATTCCGTGGAGTACAACACACCGGGGCTTGAAAGGGGTGACCCTGATAGCCACCATCGGTGACTTGCCATTTGATACTCCTGTAAAGATGAGCGCACGTTCTGTACTCCATCCGTATATCCTGCTGAATTCGCTGGCGGTAAGATTCATTATGGCCTTGATGCTGTCGATTACAGTATAACCATATATACTCAGATCTACTGAACCGGTCATTACCTCGGCATTCATTACCCTGGAAAATGTTGAGAGATCCATTGGACTTCGAAAATCGTGCAGGTCATAGATGATGCTGTCAGCCAGATCTGCAAAGAGAAGGGAGGCATATTTATGAATAAATCTTCCCCCCCTGCTTTCATCAATCGCAAGAATACTATCAACAATTCGCCCGATAATCGCGGTACCAGGGCTTTTTCGTCTTCCGCTTTCGTAGTCGCTGATAACAGATGGAGACACGCCCAGATACTCAGAAAGATGGCCTTGTGAGATATCAAAACTCAAACGCCATTTTTTGAGTGTCTTTCCGGGAGAATCTGACAAGGTGATCTCCCCCGCCATCTTCTCAGCGAGCCGATGACGAAGTCCCGATTCCATGTTAGTACACTAGGTTTCATTAGGGTTATATAATTAACGAACATGAGTTCGACAAAGAGCGTAAATAATCTGATCTGATTATTTAATTATATATTAAATGTTATAGAGTTAACAGAAAAATATATTTTTCCACTAATACTATAAAAAAACTGTCTGCATAAGACAGACAAGAGAGTATTAGAATGGCAATAATAAGACGTGATCCCTTCGGGGTATTCAGAAGTGAACTCGATAATATGTTCGCAGAGATGGAAAACCGGTTTCAATCTTTTCTTCCGGCATTCCCCGCATATTCACAGAGCGGGAGAGAAGTATCTCCAATATTCTCAGGTGGGTTTACAATAGATGTAAAACAACAGGATGATGTAGTTATTGCAAAAGCTGATCTCCCCGGGTGCAGCAAAGAGAATGTAAAAATTAAACTGGTCAGACCCAACCTGCTTCAGATATCATGTGAACGGACCGAAGAGAAAGAACAGGAAGAAAAAGACTTTTTTATCAGGGAACGCTTTTTTGGATCGGTGAACAGAAGTGTTCCGCTTCCGATAGATGTCACTGAAGACGGGGCCAGTGCTACATTTGAAAACGGAGTACTCGAGATTAAATTCAAAAAAAGTGATAAAGAAGTACCAGGAGATATTCCTATCAGTTAAACCCGTTCCCTTTTTTTTACCCGGGACATATGGTTAAACAATTTATTTCGGATATGGGAGAATCATTCTTCAAGTCCTTTTCCGGTATACAGACCGGAACCTACCAGGAAGTTATCACCGGCAGGCAGGACATAACAGAGTTTTAACTCATTTTCACCGCTCTTTGGGTTGTAATAGACCACATAAACAAACCCCCCTCCATCCCGGGCAGTCATTATCTCCTGGTTTATTATCCTGCTTCCATAGGTATCCGTGTAGGCTTTTCGATCCTTTCCGATAAGATCTGCCTGGTAAGGCAGAGCCAGGGTTGTCCCGTTATAATCATATGCAAAGATATAATTCTCTTCATCAGCATAAGTCCCGTTCAGATCATTAAAGTCCCTGATAGCCTGCTCCTTTCCAACTTTCTCAACATGAGCTGCTGCATTTTTGACCCTGGAGATAAGATTATTAATACTGTCCTGATCCTGTTCAGCCTTTACCCACGGCATAAAAATCCCTGATACAATATACCAGTCCTTGTCAACCGGTTCAACCCTGAATAACTTCAACTGGTTCTGATTTTCATGGGCCGGGTTTGGATAGACAAAATACAGATATCCTCCTCCATCCCGTGCAGTGTTTGCCATTGCAGGCATAATGGCAAGCCCGTTTACATCAGTAAGGTTACTCCTGTTTTTACCGAGGAGTCCCTGCTGATAAGGAAGAGCAAGAGCGTTACTGTCCATGTCATAACCAAAAATATACTTGTCACCTGATACATAGGGTCCGGAGAGATTGTTGAATTCAGCACAAGCCTTAACCTGTCCAATCTTTCTGGCATAATCAGCTGCATCCCTTACAAACCTGGTCATTTCATCGATGCTTAAACTAATATTACCTGAAATATATGTCTGATTATCAACTGTTGAAAGGGCGTTATCTCCAGCATTAATATTTCTTACAACGCCAATACGCCAGTTCTGATTATCAATACTCAGAGTATCCCATACGGTTTCCCTTGGAACCTGCTTATTCCAGAATTTATTCCAGAATGTATACACCGCCGTCCCGGACTTATTATCTATTACAGCATGAGAGAGATTACGCATTTCCGGAGATCCATAGAGCGGATCAGACAGGATATTTTTTCCTATCTCCACTTCATTGTTCTCATAAATTGTTGTACCATTTATTTGGTTGATATAAGCCTCATAACCTGTTTTTTCAGTAATAGGTATAATAATTTGGTTAAAGAACTCATCAGGACGGATGGTTATGTCGGTATAACCTAAGTAATCCTGATCTTTTGAAAAAATGGGGTAACTGATAGATATTCCATAAAATCCTTCTTCAAGAAGGAATATGTTGGTAATTACAGGTTTTTTTTGCTCGAGAACATACCGGGTCTCAGGCTGATAACTTAGGTTCTTCCCGATCAGACCGGCATACTTTGAGGGCGAAGATGCGGTTACTATCCCATCGGGTGAAATTATCAGGCTAGAATGAGCATATGTCACATTGCTGGTTTTGGTATCCAGGATTGCAGTTGCTGCCTCTCCTGATATTCCCGTATTTGAAAGGGCCTGTGCACTCTTCTGGTTTTCCTCCTGTATCTTCTCGATTGCAGCAGTAATATCCCCGGATATCTCTTCAAGTGTTTGTGTTAATGATGTAGAATTTGAATAATTTAAAGACTTATTCATCTCTGTAAATGCCTGATCTGCATATACCGGAGAAAGAATCATCACTAAAAGGGCCAGTAATATTAGAGAGTACTTCATTCTGTATGCATTTTTCCGGCCGGATGATAAAGAGTGTTATCTGGTTTATTGTGACGGTTTACAACCGCAATACCCTGGCCGATGTGAAGGATGATATAGGATAACATTTAAGGGATGATACGGGGTATTGATGGTAACAGGTTATGTAATAATATTTCTGCTCCTTTTATCAGCGGCTGTTACATTATCTCTTATTATCTACAGCAGGCAATATTACTCACCGATCTCACTTCCATATCAGTTATTAATGGCCTTTATTACTCTCTGGTCATTGAATTACACACTTCAACTCCTGACACCGGTCCTGTTGCCATCTATTCTCATTCATGATACAAGGTTTCTCATCATACCTTATGTTCCAATAATTATTCTCTGGATGTTTCTAACCTACATTGACAAGCAAAACTGGTTTTCCAGGTACACTGCGGGAGTGCTGCTTGTAATTCCGGTAATCACCAGTATTCTTGCATTGACAAGTAGTTATCAGACCCTGTTTCGGTACAACTATCATGTCATATATGAGCCGCCGCTATCCATACTTCAATTTGATACAGGCATATGGTACTGGGTTTATATTTTATATTCATATTCGCTCGTTATTGCGGCTATAATACTCCTGCTCTATTTTGGAGATAAATCACAACCCAAATTCAGGAAACAAATTTACATTCTGGGCTTTATGCAGATATTTTCATTAACACTTGATTCATTACTGTATACGCCATTAAACCCAATACATGGAATAAACCTGACTCCTGTCTTATTCTGTCTTGTAGGTATCATCTACTATGTAGCAATTATCAGGTACGGTTTTATTGATCTCATTCCAATAGCCAGGAGCCGGATTATTGAGAGCATAAGTAGCCCGATATTTGTTCTCAACGATTCGGGAAAGATCATCGATATAAACCCCGCAGTGGAAAGGATCATCGGATCAGAAAAAAAGCCGACAATTGGGAGAAACATCCTTGATGTTATTCCGGACTCTAAGGAACTGACCGACTTCATATTATCAGACTCTGCTGAAACGATAAGGATTTCAAAACCGGATGATAATAAGGTCACGACATATCTCGGAAAAATTGATTTTATCACTTCTCCATCAGGATCATACCTCGGACGTATCATAAAGCTGGATGATATCTCTGACCAGGTTGAGTTTGAAAAAGTAATTCTACAGAGTGAATCCAGGTTCAGACAACTCGCAGATGCAACGATTGAGGGAATTATTATCCATAAGGATGGGATCATTTTGGATCTCAACAAACAAGCCTGTGATCTTTTTGGATACACAAGAGAGGAGTTAATTGAAAAATCAGCCCTGATACTCTCTACACTGGAATATAAGAGTCTAATCGAAGAAAGGTTAAAAAACCAGGATATTACGCCATTTATTGCTAAAGGCCTGAGAAAAGATGGAAGCGAGTTTTGGGGTGAAATTTATTCACGAATATTTTACTCAGGAAATGAAGCATTATGTATTGCTGCAATATGGAACATAACAGAACGGCATCGGAATGAAGAGTATAATTATGCATTAAGTTCTCTTATGCAACAATTATTAAGCGATAAACCTCTCGAAGTAAAACTGTTACGGGTGACAGATACTCTTGTTAAATCATTTGGTGCCGAATTAGCGGGAATCTGGATCATCAGACATGGAGATCTGTGTAAAGAAGGTTGTATACATGCATCAGACAGTACAGGGACAGGCATCTGTAAAGACAATTCATCTTGTTTACACCTTGTCGCAAGTTCAGGCATGAATACCAATCTTTATGGAGCATATTCAAGAATTCCATTGGGAGCGGATCAAATCGGAAGAATCGCTGGTGATGAAGAAAACTGTTCCATCATTGATGATATCATTAGAGACAATGGAATTTCAGATACAAATCTTCTAAAATCTCATGGAATTACTTCATTTTCAGGTTTCAAACTGAACTCTTCGGATGGGAAACCGATAGGAGTTCTTGCATTTTTTTGTAAAAACCAGGATAATAAACGAATCAAGCACTTTTTTGAAGAACTGTCTGATATCACATCGATGATCATTCAAAAAGGAATAACAGAAAAAGCTCTGGAAGAGAGCGAGATAAAGTTTTACTCAATCTTTCGTGAAACTCCCGATGTGATAATTCTCCTGTCGGCAGATCTCCGGATTCTCGATGTAAATCAAAAGTGGGAAGAAATTTTTGGCTATTCCTCAGAATCCATCTACCTCTTGCCACTCATGAGTTTAAAAATTGCACAAAACCAGAAATCACTTGAAGAACTCCTTAAAAATTCAGGGACAAGTAAAGAAATAATCAACAAAGAGATAACTCTCATCTCAAAGAAAGGAATCCCCTTTGTATCTGAACTAACAATATCAACGATTATGATTCGTGGAAATCCCTGCATCATGTTACAGATTCATGATATTGATGAGATAAGACGGGCATATGATGCTGTTGCCCAGGTGAATAATAAGTTAAAAATCCTGTCAAGTATCACACGGCATGATATACTAAACAGAGTCATGGTGACATCAGCTTATAGTAATATAATTATGGGTGAAATAAAAGATGAAAAATTAAAAAAAAGCCTTGAAGCAATTTATCAATCCTCGTCAGAGATTCAGGCTCTTATTGAGTTTACCGCCCATTATCAGGATCTTGGGGAAACCACACCCAGTTGGCAAAATATCAATCAGATTATGAACAAACACCCTATTGAGGGGCTATTAAAAGGCATTGCATATACTTCGACTCTTGGCGATCTCAATATCTATGCTGACCCGATGCTTGAGAAAGTCATGTATAATCTGGTTGAAAACTCTGTCAGACATGGAAAAAAATTAACCATTATTAAACTCAGTTCTCATGAAGAAGCAGGAGATATGATTATTCTTTACGAAGATGATGGCGGAGGGATTATTGAAGATGAAAAAGAAAAAGTGTTTAATAAGGGATTTGGAAAAAATACCGGTTTAGGGCTCTTTCTTATAAGAGAGATCCTCTCAATAACCGGCATTACGATAATTGAAAACGGTGTACCAGGAACTGGAGTCAGATTTGAGATCAGGGTTCCGCCCGGAAGATATCTATATGCTTATAAGCAATAACAGGATTGCAGCCTCATAATAACCAAGTTATTGGTCTCTGATATTCCCGTATATCTGATCTTTTAATATCAAGAAGAAAAGCCTTACAACCTTGTAGGAGGAAAATGGCTGCTTTAAGCAGCCGTGATATCAGATTCGTAGGATTATTCTCTTGTTTTCCATATTTGTATACATCGTCACCGGTATAGGCGTATATTTCCTGACAGATAAGCAATGAATGGTAGGAGGACCTTTCATGAACACAAGATTATTTCGTAGCTTATTTGGCAGGAGATTTGAAACAGGAATCTCACGAGGAGATTACTGCTCACATGATCCCTGTGACATACAAGTGTTGTATGAAACAGCAGATAAGAAGAGAGGAGAAAACCGGTCAAATCGCATTGAAATCAGTTTTTACAAACTATATGCTTTCATTACAAATTAAATGCAAGTATCCGGAGGGTGCCGCAAATTTAGGCGATTAAAACGAGTTGCACCTGTTTCATACGATCCGGATGATGTGTGAAAAAAAGAGGTTCCATGGACCAGAAAAGAAAAAAATCAAAAAGAAAATAGTTGCAACTGGTTGCAACTCTCATTTTGTAAGATATTCAAATATTGAATATGGCGCAATCGTGATGCATTTTATCCCGATGATTACTGGAGACCAAGGATGATAAAAGCCGGGTATGCGGTCGGGCAGGTTACCTCTACATATACATTTATTGATGCTGCACAAATTGAAGGAAACGAGATTGATCCAGATAATACACCTATTATACGGGAGATGTATATCTGAAATCCTGTTCAAATGAGACAGGGGAAGGAAAGTACGCAGATTGCTGGAATGCACCGTGTACGGTCCTCCCAAAAGATATAAATGCAGATATTAATACGGATCGGGTTGCTTCACAATATTCAGTCTGTGGCTTCGGGCAGGTCAAAAACTTATCCGAATGGAGTATTGCAGTACATGGAACTGATAATTGTGATAATAAACCCTCTGCAATGATTTCATTATATCAGGCGAACCGATAAATATGTCTAAAGCAGGCGTATTAAAACTTAGTCAGTATTTAACAGATCATCAGGGAGCGGACCCGTCACAACCATATAAAGAAGGATTTTGTTAGAACTGTACAAGATGTTCATCCAATACAAGTGCCCAATCCTCTTAAATCTAATTTTTCCCTTTTTATATTCTTCAGGATTTATCAGGGATTTTATAGCCCTGGAATAATAAAAAGAATTATTATATCTCAATCCGAAAATTAATCATGAAAGCAGCATTTATTTTTGTAGCCCCAAAAGCGGATCCCAAAACGCACAGAACACAGGTAAGAACACCGGAGGTAGATCTGACTGTTATCGGAGTTGGTGACTATAATTCAGCTGAAACAGTTGCAAGAGAACTTGTGGCCGAAGGGATTGAGGCAATTGAACTTTGTGGGGGATTTGGTATTGAAGGAACTGCTGCAGTAAAAAAGGCAGTTGCAGGAAAGGCTGTAGTCGGGGTTGTCAGGTTCGATTCACATCCGGGACTTTCGTATAAGAGCGGTGATGAGTTATTCTCATAATAACCCAATAAATTTCAGGTCAGAAAAACATTCATTTTTATTATATCATATTGGAATTATGCAGGACAAGTGATTAATAAACTTGTTTTTCCTTATTTGGATAAGGACTGCAGATGACAGATTCAACCAGTTCCAGGTAATGATTAATCAGAACATCTTCTTTAATACCATGTTCCGTCAGTGTCCACTGAATTTCAGGATGCTTATCCATTATGGAGTATAACATAATCTTGATAATTATTGCAAGTTCAACTGGGCTGAGATCACTCCTGAAAGATCCATTCTGTATTCCCTTTCTGATGATCTCCTCCAGTATTCTTGTCATCTCATCTGTATACCAGATGATCTCGGTTACTTCATCTTTTTCTGAATCACTGTTATATATCGTAAACCTGCCGGATTTAAACTGACGAATCAGGGAGAGATACCCGGGATATTCTCGTGAAAACCTGACAACCACCGTACTCAGAGAACGAAACCGTCCGATATCAGACATATCACCAGAATTGATAGCTTCTATTACCATCTGATGAAACAATCTGATGCCCTGAAGCACTATTATGAAGAAAAGTGCCTCTTTATTCTTAAAATAAAAGAATATTGTCCCCTTGGAGAGTTCTGCATTCCTCGCGATCTGGTCCATCGAGACCTGATCATACCCATTTTGAAAGAAGAGGCTTTCTGCAGATGAAATAATCTGCATTCTACGTTCTTCCCGTTCCCGCTCTTTCCGATCAGCAATTGTCATAACTCGTAACTTACTTATCTTAATCCATACGAGATAGCATAATTAGGACATATATCTGAGCAGGAGGCACAGAGTATACAATCAGGGTTCTCCATCTTATTCTCCACTACCATATTCCTGACATCCAGTCCCATCGGACAGGCTTTCGTGCATTTTCTGCAGTCTATGCAGAGAGTTTTATCACCGGTGAGATGAAGGGCAGGCCATTTAAAGAAACTTTGTATCTTTCTTCCGATGATAAAATTAACACAGACAGGACAGAGATAATGACAGAACCCACGTTTCCCGGCGATGATTGCAAAGAGAAAAATAATACAAAGAATAACATAGAGCACTATATACCCGGCCGGTTCTGTTATAGAGACACCTGAATCTGTATTGTAAAAGATATCAATAGTATGAATTCCACCGGCTTTAAAAAACAAAGCAAATAACGCTACTATCCAGACTACCCAGACACCATATTTTATGAGATTCAGTCTCCCTCCGGTTACGGGTTTATTTTGAATTCCTACACATAGCTCCTGAAATCCACCCAACGGACAAAACCATCCACACCAAAACCTTCCAAGTACCAGCGAGGCTATGAAGGTCAGGATGAACAGGATCATGCTCCCTGATGCAATACCCTCCGATGCACCCATCAGAATAATAACCGGGGAGATGTATACGACAGTAACCGGCAGACTGATGAAAAGAAAGAGTATGAGCATTCTCCGGATCTGCTGTCTATTCATCAGAGATCACTTCCTGAATAAGTATCCAGTTTTCAGTCGGGATTGACAAATAATTCACCAGTAAGATATTGACCGCAAGTCAATATAGAACTTACGGTCAAAAATAATCCATGAGTGTATTGTACCTTATTAGGCAGAGATCAGATTCTAAATCCAGGTGAACGGGATCTTTGATGAAGACAACAATTTATTCAAATTATTAATACTCCTTACCTTCCCATCCGGCAGAAAATCATGGTACAAACAACACATATCAGACCGGAAAGTAGAAAGACTGAAAAAATCCCGGAATAATCCATTACCGTACCGGAGAGCAGAGGAGCCACAATCATACCAACTGCAAGGCAGGTATTTACAAGTCCTGAAGCACTACCCTGTCCAATTTCACGGCCTGCATCAGTTACCAGGGCGTACATAGCCGGAAGCGAAATTCCGCGACCAATTCCCATGATAAGAGCCGCGATCAAAAATGAAGGTAACCCCTGAAAAAAAGGTACTATTAGTAATGATGCTCCAATCATACCCACTCCAACGGCAATAAGATGATAACGCCTGAAGTTATCAGAAAACCTTGAAAATAGTGACTGGAACACTGTGGTAGACAGGACTGAAACCAGGATGACCAAACCAATACCAGTTGCGGATATCTGTCCGGTCCGGATTGCCAGGATAGGGAGAAAGACCATAAATGTCCCATTCGCCAGGGCATACATCAACTGGTACAGGATCGGACCCTGCAGGGCTTTATGAAAGACGATCGATTTAAATGAGGATCTTATTACAGGTCCGGGGGCAATATCAGGTACGTATAGAAGAGTTGTAGTCAGTGCAAGCAGAGATAAGAGAGCCATAGCAAAGAAGACTGCATTCATTGTGAAATAATCAAGTATCAGACCACCGATGAACGGACCAAAACTCATACCGATGTAGATTGAACTGACAAATGAACCAATAAATTTACCTTCCCCTCCCACAGGAGTGACATCACTGATGTATGCTATTGCTATAGGAAGTATCATTGCCGAAGCAATACCATGAAAAAACCGAAGTGCAGTGATCTCAAACACGGTTCCTGCCAGTATATAAAGAACTGAGAGGATGGAGTATGAAGACAGCCCGATAAGAATTAACTTTCTTCTACCATAATTGTCAGATAACTTCCCAAAAACAGGTAGGAAAATGACACGTGCCAGAGCAAAGGCAGAAAATATGGCTCCGATCCATATTCCGGTTGCTCCCATTGTTACAACATATCTTGGAAGCAGTGGAATAACTATCCCGACACCAAGCATGGCTGAAAAGACCGCACCGTACAATGAGAAAAAGATACGGCTTCTGGTCTGATTATCCAGTAAAACTTTGGGATTTTCAGTCATTTAAACGGAGTATATGTAATACGGGAGAGATCCTGTAATAAGTAATAACTCTTCCACGAGGCATTTTACAGTTCTGGTTTTAACCTGAAAAAATTTGATTAACAAAGAGATCAAATTTCAGACCGAAGACAGAGATCTTCATAATTAAGAAGAAGGAACTTCATCTATAATTTTTGGTTTTAATTCAACCTGATTAATTAGAGATTGAAACTTAAATCAGATTAAAGAGGGAAAATGAAAAAAATTAATTTTCTGATTTTTTTGCTGCATTGTATGCGTCATACATACTGTATAACCAGATTATAATATAAAATGGAATTCCGATTAGAATCGTTGAAAGCCCACCAAAAATTACTGCTGCAATAAAAAGCAGCACTGCTTTCAATAACTGACCGGTGTAGAACTGACCCAGACCAGGGATAAAAAAGGAGAGAATAATTGCAATGAGTGGGGAAGCCATGTGAATAAATCTTTTCCAAAAGATAAATCACTTGTGATCCTGACACAAAGAATGAAGAAAATAAATTTGCTAAACTGACGAAGAGACCTGTTATTGCCGGACAAAAGCATTTATACCATTAATATAAATTAACGCATGTCATAAACTACCACGGTTTATGATTTTACAAAATTAGGGAGGATATAAATGAATATGAAGGGAAGAATCAGTTTGGTTACTCGTCCGGTTCTGCTGTTTGTTATTTGTATTATTATAATCTCACCGGCATATGTTGAAGGTGCAGACTGCCGGGGATTATCCGGAACGGTTTATGATGGAATTAACTATGAATGGAACGATTATGGCACTCCGGAGGCTGCAGATTCGGTCTGCGAGTGTGCACAATTATGTAACGATGATGATAAGTGTAAAGTGGTAACCTACTGGTATGGAAAATGCTACCTGAAAAATGATCTTGATCCGACTCCGGTTAGGGGTCCGGAAGAGGCTAACGCAGCATCGTGGGTAAAGAGCGGGCAAAATACAATCAAACCGGTTAGCGGCGAAACATACGTGGGTTATACACTTTCCAATGGAATGTCATGGTCATGGGGTAACTGGAATTTAGGTGCGGTAGATAATAAGCCCCCGACAAGAGATACTACATTTACTATTACAGAACCTGTCCAGCTCGTGTATATAGATACTTATCACTGGAATAACGGGGTCGGTCTGCCCTCATCAGGGACGATCGGACTCATAGGAGAAGATGGAAAGATGTACGGACCCTGGAACACAGTGGGGAAAACCGGACAGAACAATAATAAAAATGCCTGGTGGATAGCAACAGTTAATGTAAAACTACCAGCAGGAACATACACTGTGGTTGATTCTGATCCTGATTCCTGGTCAAATAATCCTGAGTCAAAAAATGCCGGTTTTGTAGGGATTAAGTGGTTAGAGTAGTATAACAGCACACTTATGATCTAAAAATCCATACATTTTTCGAAATATAAAAAAGATTAAATATTAATCTTCCTAAACATGAATGCCCCAATAATGGTCATTATGCAGGCAAATCCACCAATGACCATAAAACTTATAACCGGATTAATCTGGGATACTCCTGTCAGACCATATCTTATTCCTTCTACTCCATATGTCAGGGGATCAAACATCGTTATGGGTTTGAGCCACCCTGGAAGTGAACTAATCGGAAACATTGCCCCGGACAGTCCGAATATCGGGAAAACAACAAAATTCATGATCAACTGAAACCCGGTCATATCCTCCATCCTGGATGCTATTGCTATACCAAAGGCGGTAAATGATATTCCAATTAATACCATGAATCCGAGTGCTATGAGAAAACCAGGAAGACTCTGCACATTAAGTCCTAAAAATAGTGAAAGGACCATTATGATAATACCCTGAATTACGGCAGTTGTTGCTCCTCCAAAGGTCTGCCCGAGCATGATCTCCATCCTGGATACAGGGGCTACAAGTGTCTCTTTTAAAAAACCAAACTGTTTATCCCAGATTATCTGAATACCTGAAAAGACAGATGTAAAGAGTACACTCATCGCAACCATACCGGGCATAAGGAACTGGATGTAATTATCCCCGAGTCCTGGGATATTCACGACTGAATTAAGTCCGAATCCCAGGAATATCAGGAAGAAGAGGGGCATACTAATACTGCCTATTATCCGGCTTTTGGATCTGACATACCTGGTTATGCTACGGAGCCAGATTGTATAAATTACATCCATTTCAATGCCTCATCATCCTGTGATGTATTCGCATCTTCTCTTTTCCATCCATCTCCTGTTCCCTTATCGTCTTACCGGTAAAGGAAAGAAATACATCTTCGAGTGTCGGTTTGTGAATAGAAGCAGAAATTATCGGAATATTATGCTGATTGAGTTGTGTAATAATGTTACTGATATGTTGTTCGGCATTCTGCAGGCTTATCCTCACCTCATCACTGTGCTGCTCCAGTCTTATCACCCATGACTCATTAAGAATCCTGGATACGGCATTAATATCAGGTGTTTTTATCGTAACTACATCACCCCCGATGCTGTTTTTAAGGTTTTCCGGTGTATCCAGTGCAATGATTCTTCCATGATCGATGATTGCAATCCTGTTGCATAGCCGATCAGCCTCTTCCATGTAGTGGGTGGTGAGAATAATTGTAATATTCTTCTCTTTACTTAATGTAGCGATATACTGCCATAGATGGTTTCGTGTCTGGGGATCAAGACCAAGAGTCGGTTCGTCAAGAAAAAGAACCGAAGGGTGATGGAGCAATCCCCGGGCGATCTCAAGCCTTCGTCTCATCCCGCCGGAGAATGTCTTAACCAGGTCATCTTTTCGTTCATAAAGTCCAACCAGATGGAGAAGTTCGTCTATCCTTTGTTTTCTTACCTCCGGTGGAGTCCTGTAAAGTCTGCCATGGAAGTCCATGTTCTCCCTGGCAGTCAGTTCCTCGTCAAGGCTCTGATCCTGAAATACAATCCCTATCGCTTTCCTTACGCTGTCCTGGTCTTTTGCTATGTCTATACCCTGAATTAATGCCGTTCCTGATGAGGGTTTGAGCATCGTTGAAAGCATCGAGAGTGTGGTGGTTTTACCGGCCCCGTTTGGCCCAAGAAGCCCGAATATCTCCCCTTGCTCTATTTCAAACGAGATATGATCTACAGCGACGAGATCGTTGAACGCTTTAGTCAGGTCTTTAACCTGTATGGCTGGGGTCATTTGAACTGAGTCCTTTAACTAATGAACCGACTCATTTATCCGGTTTATTTTCAGTCCGATCTTCTCGAGCATCTCTTTATGCGGGATTAGTTTATCTCCACAAAGATCTTCAAGATATGAAAGATTATTATCGATATCAGTCAGAATACCCTCAACAGTTCCGGGTTTATCCGATACTCCGGTCTTAAACATGTTAATCTCTTCATATCCTGCAGGTGTCAGTTCATATCTGCGATCTTCTCTCTTAATTATCAAATTCTCTTCCACAGCTTTACTTAGCAGCGGATAGATGGATCCTGGGGATGGCCTCCAGTGCCCGTGAGTCATCATATCAAATGCATCCATAAGTTCTGCTCCGTTTTTTGGTTCATCGCTCAGGATGTGAAGGACAAGAATTTTCAGGCCTCCATATCCCCGGCCACGCCCGTCCCTGTGAATCCTTCTCATTAATTGTCTGATTTCCTGATAGTGATCATTCATCCATATCACCTATATCCAATTCCGATATCGGATAAACGATATCGACAATACGATATTTGTGCTGGCCATATATAATTATTTCTGATGAAATAGAATAATCTCTATCAATAGCAACAGATGAACCCCATAGCCTGATTTTTTTTCATAACACTGATACAGATATTATACATATAAAGAGAATGAGTTCGTCAGACATATGTCAGTCAAATTGCACCCGCTCCATTATAAATTTGATATCAGGTGACAATTATAGAATAAATTAATTAGTGATTACCGGATTTTATTATATTAGGATCCTTATGTTTAAAAATTACAGAGAGATCAAAAAAAGGAAAATTATTCATAATGCCGTATTAATATCAGAATATACTTCTTTTAACATATTATTTATCAGAACATAATTCTAAAATTTTAATTACAGGTGAATTACCCCCCGATTATTTCCTCTATTAATACCCGGTTTTTCCTGAGGGCACAACCTCCCGCTGATTCATTTAAAAGTTCAGGAACATCCCTGATACGATCAAGAAGACCGGACTTTAAGGCCTCCTTTAGTGGCATTACTGCAAGGTTTGCATCCGAATACGGTGCTGCCGGGCATGGCTCCAGATCACCTGAAGGACTTACATGCACAAAACCCCGGCCTGCAGCAAGACATCCGCCATAATATGCCTCATCCCCGGGAAACCCGATAAATAGTGCCTTAAACTTCAGGTTATAATCCGAAATAATAATCTGAAGTTCTCTTTTCTGTACCTGGGTCAGGATATGGCCTTGTGTATCTTCCGACATCGGCACAAATTCAACAAATGTAAATACCCTGGCCCCAACATCGATCATCTGCCTGATGAAAGCCTCACTGGTCACATCATCAAAATTATTTCGTGTTGTTGTAACCGAGCACCCGAAGAAGACACCATGGTTTTTAAGAAGCCTGCATGCCTTAAGAAGCCGGTCATATACTCCTTCGCCCCTCCTGGCATCGGTATTCTCACCAAAGCCTTCGAAACTAATAACCGGGACGATATTCCGGCATGAAGCAATATCAGCAGCAACCCCCTCATCGATTAACATACCATTTGTAAATACCGGAAAGAGAATTCGCGGATTTGCCTTTGCCATATCCAGGATCTCATCTTTCCTGACAATAGGTTCCCCGCCTGCAATAACAATGATTGAAACCCCTAGATCTGATGCCTGATTAACCACAGATGAGAGTATTTCATGGCTCATCTCCCCCATCCCGTGCGATTTTCTTCCATGCATGTAGCAACCGGAACATGCAAGATTACATCGTGAAGTAATACTGATTATCATAACAGGCGGGACAATAAGACCGTCTTTTTCATGCTTTCTTCGTATTGAAGCTGCCTTTCTCTGGCGGTTCAGGATAGCCGAACCAGAGATTAGAAGTAAAGGATCTCTCCCTATTATCCTGATTGCCCGGCCGATGGTATCCACTATGGTTGAATTGAAAACTTCCCTGTACGGGTTTGAATCTTCTATAATGAACTTATTCTCTCTGATCATAACACACAAATCCGACAGTGTCTCCGATTGTGATTTTTCCTGAACTATTTGTGCCCCTGGCTGATAACCTGGTGAAATTGATGAACTATTCATAATACCTATCCGGGTTTATGCACCAGATCCTTTCGGACCTTTCTTCGAGCAAACCATTCAATTAGCACTCCGATTAGGTGATATAAGGGATTAATAGGCAGATCCACAAAATATTTTACACCTTTATCCAACCAGCCCTTCTCTTTCCAATACTTGTAATCGGCAGGTGACTCTGTCATTAGTTGTGAGAATGCTGCCCTTTGTCCATGAAAAACCATAATATCACTCAATTTCGGGCTTTTTCGTTGCCTGCGTTTAAGAGCGCCGGCAAATTCGCCTGCTGCTTTTGAAATGGCCCTCATATTCTCCTCTTTTCTATGGTCAGGTAATGGAATAGGAGTTATAAGCCCGACTTTCCCGGTTATTTCAAATCCCCAGATTCCGGCAACAGTATTCAGGTATTTCAGGACATCCTTATGACCCAAAACTCCGGCTGTAGTAACCAGGAGTGCTTTTTTGTCAAAAAACCTTGGACGATGAAAGATATAGGAGAACCTATCGATAAATATCTTCATCTGACCGGTTACGTTCATACCATAAACAGGGGTAGCAAAGATAACACCATCGGATTCACAAATTTTCTTCTCTATTAGAGGACCATCATCCTGATTTGGGCATTTATCTTCTCCATGTGTGAAACAGACGAGACATCCTTTACATGGCAGCAGATTTGCATCCTCAAGCCATAGATATTCAAACTCCGCAGGGATCTCCCTGAGGATAAGTTCCTTAAGATCTTCACATGCCCGGTACGTATTACCCTTATGAGGGCTTCCCATAATTACGAGTAATTTATAATTATCTTTCATTCAGTCACCGTAATATCTGATTCAGTATTAATTCGGAGGTCTTTATCCGGTTCTCCTAAAAAATCTATCTGCATCATCTGCCTGATCAGTTCACCACCTGCATCCGGGTTCTTTGTATCTTCAGAATTCAGGGAGAACTCTCCCATAACCCTGACTTTCCGGGCTTGCAGGGATTGTTTCAGAATTGAAAGGGCTTCTCCCGGCTGACTGCCGCAGGTAGTAAATATAACAGCTTTCTTGTTCTCGCACCCTTTAAGGGCTTTCACTGCAGCATTTATTGCAGGTGTAGGTTTCCATGCCCAGACAGGGGTTCCTATTATCAAAAAATCGTAACCTGATACATCTATCTCTGAAGGTTCGATTAGGTCACATGCCATCTTACGTGATCGAAGGACACCCGTTGTGTATGCAGAAAAAGAGGTATATGGCTTTTTAGTCTTGATTTCAATAATATCACAACCGCTGGCATTTCGGATACCATCGGCAATCATCCGGGTGATACCGGTATAGGAGTAGTAGATAACACATACACGAATATTCATGTCCCCGGTAGACTTACGAATAAGTTCACGATTGCATTTCTCCATAACACTCATATAAATCATCTCAAATTTTTCACGAAACTCAACCATCCGTTCCCTGTTGATTGAGTAATAGATATAGAAACCTTCACGACGAAAGTCTACAAGTCCCTCGCTCTTTAGTGTCTTTAAGTGCTGGGATACTGCCGGTTGCGAGATTCCCAGCCTTATTGCAAGTTCTGATACCCCGAGTTTCCCGCTTGTATCCGTTGTCAGGAGATAGATGATCTGAAGGCGGGTAATATCCCCCATTGCTTTAAACATCCCGGCCATCTCAGGTACAATCTCACAGAGTTTGTTGCAGACCTCACATTGGTTACAATTATCCATATGTTACAATATAAGTAATTGCTTATACACTTATATCCTTTCGGGTTGATCGGCTAAAACCTGTAACCCGATCATCCCGGATATTTTTACCGGCAGAATCCAGGGAATAATAATACTTAAAGTGCGCAGATATCGACATGAAAAAGAGTATATATCTCAAATAAAATCACCAGAGTTACAGAGCCACGAACATACAAAACGTTTCACCCCAATCCAGAAGATATAGATATAATCAGGTTTTTTACCGGAAAATACTTTGAGAGGAATATCTTACCTCTTTAGTATGAAGTTGCTTAAATCAGTCTTCTATTGTCTTGTTATGATTACAATGGTCTTCCTTCCTGCTTCTGCCGTCACTTCGGGGGATTGGGCAAACCAAACAATAAACAACGATTTTATCGTATCATTACCCTCTGACTGGTCGAATTTTCCAATCAATTCTTATACAGGCCCTGCAACGGGTGTGATGGATAACCAGGATACAGGCAATGTGATAACAATTCAGATATCTGCAAATACCAACTGTTCACTGGACAACCAGGAGAACCTGAAGGTCAATCTTGAAGGTTTCAACGCAAAAGCCGGAATTGCCAATCTTACACCCCAGATATATGGAACTGATAACGTTACGGAGTTTGGCAAGTATAACGATGGTAAGTATGCAAATGTCTTTTTACGCCTTGATAAGGGAAATGTAATTGCAGTATCAGGCTCTTACCAGTCAGAACAGGATGCAAAAGATAAAGGCGAACAATTTGAAAAAATTGCCGAATCGGTTTTCGCCCTGAATACTGTGACAAATGATATGTGTGTCAATGTGACGGAAACCAAAACCCCGGTCCCGACCTATAAACCCAGGGTTGTCCCGACAGTGAAAAACAGAGTAACACCTACGATTACACTAGCCCAGAAAATAGAATAAGTGACCTAATCCATAATTAAAATAAAAAGTCTATCTCTAAAAAAGGATTCCATCTATTTTTTTCTGTCTCCATGTGATATGAGGGAGCTGTTGAGCGAGCTATAAATTAGTAAACATTGATGTACTAATTCGAAATTCAGATTCTTATGACAGATATATATGATGTTATTGTAGTCGGAGCCGGTCCCGCCGGTTCAATGACTGCAAAAGTATGTGCAGAAAAGGGTTTAAATACAATATTACTTGATAAAGAACTTTTTCCGAGAGAAAAAACATGTGGAGGCGGAGTTTCAAAAAAGGCCCTGGACCTTATTGAAGAGAATCTTCCTGAAGATATTATTGAAGGATATGTGCACGGTTTCAGATTATACTCCACAAAGATGGACTGTGTTGAGTTAAAATCCAAAGAACTCGTAGGGATAACCTCAACAAGATCACAATTTGATTCCTTCCTTGTAAATATTGCAAAAGAGAAAGGAGCAGAATTTCGGGATAATTCAAGAGTTGTGGACCTGGAATTTACAGGTAATTTCGTGCGATGCAAACTGGCGGATGAGACAATAATAGAAGGGAAGATAGTCGTCGGTTCTGATGGATCTAACGGTATTGTTGCAAAAAAGGCTAACATAAGAGAGAGATGGAATCCGGACGAGATCGGAGTATGTGTTGAATCGTCTATAAAACTGGATTCAGATGCTTATCCAAAACTTGACACAAATTTCCTTGAACTGTATTTCCTTGATGTCTCACATGGTTATGGCTGGATATTTCCAAAAAAGCATTCTGTATCAATAGGAATTGGTGTTAAATATGACAAAGGGGTTAACCAATGGGATATCTTCAACCGGTTTTATTCAAAAGTCTGTGAGATTAAGGAGATAGATCTTAAAGCTGAAGATATTAAAGGGCATGTCCTGCCAGCCGGCGGATATAAAAGGAAAACATCGGGAGACCGGGTTATTTTAGCAGGGGATGCAGCAGGATTTGTGGACACTTTTACTGGTGAAGGTATCTATTATGCCATGAAGAGTGGGAAACTGGCTGCAGATGCATGTAATAACGCTATTATGAAAGGCCGGTATGACGCCGAATTTTTTCACAAGCACTATGACAAGGTCTGTGAAACGGAGTTTAACAAAGATTTAAAGCGGGCATTAACGATGTCTTCAATCTTTTATAAACACACGGACTTCTTTATTAAAATGCTTAAAAGTTATTCTGGTGAGAGTTGGGCTGATCTGGCAACAGGTAAAAGAAGTTACCGGGGTATCACCTATAAATTTATTCCACCGGTGTTTAAAAGATAAAACCCGAATTATTTAATATAAGGTAACTATCCAGATGTTATTACAGGGCTAATTTATTAATTGTATCAGACATACGGTTTTGTACCAGTATGGAGTTTTAATTAAAATGACCGGGTATCCAGGATTTCAATATCTATTTTTAATAATTATCCTTTTATCAGGACTTTCCTCATTTCAGGTATCTGCAACAGAAGATAAAGTCGTATCCATTGTATATGTAGGTGAAAAAGGCGATTTCAGTTACCTTCAGCGTGCATTTCAGGGTCTTGCCAGGGCAGAGAATGAACTAAATATTTCCGTCCGTGATATTCCGTGGAATGCCTCTATGCCAGTGGATCCGGTAACAGATTCAAACGGAACCAAATCCAGAGCCGTAATAATCATGGGTGATATCATGAACGGATACAAAAAGAACCTGACACTTCAGTACCCTGATGTCCCGGTAATAATGATTGACGGAGGAGGGATATCCGGGCATGAAACAAAATCCGTATCTTTTTCGATGTACGGAACATGTTACCTTGCAGGAGTGCTTGCTGCAAACCAGACAAAGACCGGTAAGATCGGGCTGATAGCAGGAGTCGATGCCCCGGTCCTCATGGGGTTTATTGATGGATTCACGGGTGGTGCACAAACTGAAAACCCCGATGTGATTGTCAATGTTTCGTACCTTGCAGATGATTACTCCGGATTTTCAATGCCTGATGAGGCAGGCGAGTTAACCGGAGAGATGTACAGAAACGGTACGGATATTATCTTTCAGGTTGCCGGATCGTCGGGGACCGGAGTAATTGATACTGCAAAAACACTGCCTGGTGTTTTCGTAATCGGTTCTGACTCAGATCAGTCGGGTCTTGCACCAGGTACGGTTATGGCATCAGCAATAAAAAGTCTCGATATTGTGATATTCGATGAATTAAAAGAGATCTTTTCTGGAACCTATGTTCCGGGCAGAGATGTCACAGGGCTAAAAGACGAAGGATCCTCTCTTGTTATAAATCCGGTGTTTGATAACCTGTCAGCGGTTATTGAAACCAGGAAAGGGGAAGCAATAGAGAAAGAAAAGGAATATCTTATTACTCATCCTCTTATCCAAAGTTAAATTTTAATATTAATGTTTATTTTTAAATGAGATAATAAGACGATTTAATGACTTAAGGCATTCTGGATATTATAAAAAATATGTAAATGATGTAGAAAAGTTTAAGATTATATAAGTTAGTTACTAGTATTAAGAGGGTAAAAATGACTCAGTCGGATACCTATCTAAAAGTTATTAAGGATTTCTGGGGTAACTTAATCCGGGAAGAGAGGATTCAAAAACACTACTCGGTTATTCCGAAGGATAACATTATAGATGATGCAAATCCGGATGGATCACCCCTGAATAAAAATGAATGCTATTTTAGAATCACCTTAAATAACCTGTATCTGAAGGACAGACGGAATCTCTGGAAAGAAAGCATTCCAATGGTTCATTCGCTTCTGACCTTTAAAAATGTCGGGAAATCTGAAGTCACGAATATTCCACAGATTATTGGTTCAAAGGAAATCGCTAATTACGGCGATCAATTGGATGATGTTATCGATCTGAATAAAGTAATTATCGGACCGGTTGTTTATAGTGGCAGTCCTGTAGAAATATTACTGGCTCTTTTTTCCGTTGAGAGCAAAGATTATGCAAATATTTTTTTGAACCTTTTAGGCTCTTTGAGTGATATGGTAGGGGGTGGTTCAGAGCTAAAACTTGCATTACAAGTAATCAATCCTTTGAAAGAAGGTGTGGAAGGTTTAATTGGGCTTGGAAAGATTGAGCCAAAGATCGGACTTCATGATACAATTGGATTTAATAAAGGTTCATTTTACGGAGTTGTAATAGACACAAAGCAGAATTCAGATCTGGAAAATAAATTATGGGTCAAAGGAGGAAGGCTTTTCTATAGGGACCCTGGTTTTGAAAAACCAATTATTTATGATAAGAATGATTACTTCTTATTCAGATTCGAATGGCTGGATGAACGTGAGGACTGGAAGAGTCTGACCTCAATAATGTCTGCATATAATATTGCTCTTGAAAAGACCGGAAGCAAGGAAGAAGAATCAACATTTAATGATTTTAAAAAGGAAGTAATAAAGTCTGTTGATTTAACTTTACCGGATAAAGGGCGAATAATTCAGTACCTGAGAGATGCCCAGGAAATAATTAAGAAGATGTCAGAACCTGTCCGTGCAGATAAAAAATTAAAGATAGCCACAAGTTATTCTCTTCCGGCAGTCATTGAAAGAGAAGAGTTAATCAGAGATTTTATGGTCCCGTTCTCGGATAATAAATTCAATATCAAAAAGTTACCCAGGGAAAAGGCTGAAATGTTGACATTAGCAGATCTGGAAGGGAATTCCGGTATTTAGATTATAATTCTTTTTTTCCGGAACCTAAATCAACATATAGGAGTTTTAATCGCGTTGTATAGGTAGAAATTTAGGAATCCCGCAAATTACTTTCCATCCCATACCTTCCAATTCCTGTACTGTTTTTTTCGGAAGTGGTACCTCACAGATTTTTGACTTTAGTTAAGTATTTAAACGATTATTATAAAAAAACTTAAATATAAATCTAAGAATTCAATATTATCTAAGCATAATGGAACTTGAAGATTTTCAAGGGTCACGAATGCACAAATGGCTCAAACCCCGTTACCGTCAAGGGCAGGTTTTCTATTCTGGCATTGCCAATCTCGCCTGGCAATCACGTAAAAGGCCTTATTGCACCTCAGTACTCTTTCTGGTTATCAAACATTATGCCGAACTGTTTGACTTAGTGGAATATATCAACTCAAAAGTTGAGTGGGATCGAAGCCAATGGAAGGTTAGCCCCGGAATCCTTGCATTAAGTCATATCTACGCTTGTTTTCTTTCTGAAGAAGGGAGAATTCCACTATATAAAATCGCTGATCACCTACGGGGTCTTGATCTCTTCCTTCTCTTCGGTTAACCCCTTCATCCTGAAGATTTCACCGATGATCAATATGCCTCTCTCCTCGAAAGACTGGGTAAAATCGGAAACCAAGAGTTTCTAGCAAGTATCATAACTCAGGTGTATGATCTTTTTAATATGCCCAGCAGTAAGGATCTTCATTCCGACACCACCTCCCATGTGATGTACGGTGCATATCCTGCATGTGATATTAAGGGTTTTGAGGGATTAATCATCACATGGGGACATAGCAAAGATCACCTACCCAATCGAAAACAGACAAAACCGGTTTAATAGTCGATGGAAACGGTGTTATTCGATTAGTACGGGCGTTAGATGGAAATGAGTCAGATAGCACATGGAACACTCAGACAATCAAAGATCTTCGAGAAAGTCTTGGTGACGATGTCGAGCTCTACACTTATGTTGCTGATTCAAAATTAGTCAGCATTCCAAACATTCGTGAAATCAATAATGGACAGAAAACGTTGAGATTTATCTCACTCGTACCCTCAAATTTTTACGTGAAAATATCAGCGAAAGTTCGGAAAAAGGCCTATGAGTGTAATTCCTGGGAGGATTTGGGAAAATGTTGTGAAGATACAAAAGCAAAAGATCGTGCAGTCTATGAGATCTGTGGTTTCCGTGAGATGATTGAAGGAAAAGAATACCGACTCCATGCTTTTAAATCCACCTCTACGACCAGTGATGTTGAAATAAAATTGGAGACTGAGAAAAATGATCTCATAAAATTGGCAAACTCATCATTTCCTGAAGATTTTTAGTGCGAACCCGATGCATATGCTGCTATTAAGCAATTTCAAAGCACCAAGAAAACCGGGATGTTCAGGGTAATACTCGATTTTGTTCCCGTTGAACAGGAGAGAAAAATTCGGGGAAGAAAGCCCTAGGTTCCCCGACCAATTGAGATGGTAATGGTGTTCAAAGTAAGGATTCGTGAGGTTATACCGGAACAGGACCGAATTGAACAGTACAGACAAAGGGAGGAGTCGTTTGTACTCATCACGAATGTACCGGAAACCGATCTGAATGATGGGGAAGTATTAAGGAAATATAAAGGGCAGGGGGTAGTGGAGCGTTCGTTCAGTCGGTTAAAGCGTCCAATGATGGTAGATACTCTGTTTTTTAAGATACCTGAACAGATAGAAGCACTCATGTCTCTTGTGTATATTGCTCTCTTGTTTCAATCTATAATCCAGGCAATGGCCCGATATAGGGCAAAAAAAAATCGTAACCTTCCGAAAAACGCATACGCCAAACGAAAACTTAAAAATCCAACATATGACCTGATAATTTACTTGTTTGATCCTTTTGACATAATAACAACGGAAGAATCAAGGGAAATTAGTTCTTTAGTCCCCGAAATGGAGTGCCATCTGAATCTTCTCCTTCATCTGGCGGACGCTGAGAATTGTTAGTCAATAGTTTGGAAAATGAAGAGGATTGTTTGATTCAATTAATTATTTAGATTGTTGTTTTCACAGGAAGTCTTGGTGGTGGTTGCTACCATGGATAGATTTAAGTCTAAAAAAATTTCGTTCAATTAGAAATTATTGTAAGATTTCGGGAGAGGAAGAGGTTTTTCAGAGTAGTGTGAACGCTCGACGTTTATTGAGCGGGGGGCGTTCAGGCTCCGAAATCTGTGAGATATGTCAAAAGTTTTAAATTTATTTGCATCATTGCACTATTATGTCCATCCCTTCAAAAATATTTCGAATTTTCGTGAGTTCTACCTTTTCTGATTTTATATTAGAAAGGAGTGCTCTCCATGCATCTGTTTTTCCACAATTGCGCGAATTATGCGCCAAGCATGGATGTAGATTTCAAGTGATTGATTTGCGATGGGGTATAAGTGAAGAAGCCAGTTACGATCATAGGACAATGAGAATTTGTTTTGAGGAGATTGAACGATGTCAAAAGGTAACCCCTCGTCCTAATTTTATAGTGCTTCTAGGAGACAAGTACGGTTGGCGACCGCTTCCCGAAGAGATTCCTGAAAAAGAATATTATATATTATTGAATAAGGCACCGAACAACACTATAAAAAATCTGATGAACCGATGGTATCTAAAGGATGATAATGCCATCCCTCCTAATTATATACTTCAAAAACGATCAGGTGAATTTTGTAATAATAAAATATGGTCGAATAAGGTCGAAGATCCATTAAATGCTTTTTTTACGTCGGTGTTAGATAATTTAGAGATTGATAATAAGCAGAAATTAAAATATTTCGCTTCTGCAACCCATCAAGAGATCGAAAGAGGAGCTTTCAGGAGAACTGATATTGAAAACCATGTATTCTGCTATTTCCGTTCAATTGAGAATCTTGATGAAGTAGTTAAAGATATTGGTGGATCTCAAACTGCCCGTTCATTTCTAGATCTGAATGAATTTGGTAAACCAGATGAAACTTGCAGAAGGTATCTCGATAAATTGAGAGATCAGATCCAACACAAACTTCCGAATAATTTACGGAGATATGTGACAAGATGGACCGGGGAAAATCTGATGGATGGGCATATACAGGCATTTTGTCACGATGTTTTTACCGACCTATCGAATGTCATTCAAGAGCAGATTAAAGATTTGGAGAAGATATCCCCTCTCGAAGAAGAGATATCTATTCATCAGCATTTTGCGAAAGAGCGAATTCGTCATTTTATTGGAAGAGAAGATATTCTTCAATTGTTGACTGAGGGTATTCAAGCCTCAGATCAATCAATTCATCTTATTCATGGAAAGCCCGGCTCTGGAAAGTCTGCTGTCCTCGCAAGAGCAGCACGTATACTTCAGGACCAATACCCGGATACAGTAATCATATCTCGGTATATTGGTGCATCTGCGGAATCATCTGATATCCGGTTTCTCCTTTGGCGTATCTGTCAAGAAATTGCTCGTGAATATGATATACCCTTTGAGATTTCCGGTGAAATAGGAACACATTCTCTCATATTTTTTGAGACCTATCTTAGATTGGCAACCATAGAAAAGCCATTAATTATTCTATTAGATGCGGTAAATCAATTATCCCCATTGTTTGATACCTACTCAGCAAATTGGATCCCCAAATTCATCCCTATAGGTGTTCATATTATTGTGTCGACATTACCAGGAGAAATCTATACCAATTTATCGAAAATTATCCCTTTTGAAAATCATATCGAAATTCATCCTATGAGCGCAATATTAGCAAAGAGCCTAATCGACACGTGGTGTTCGGAAAAAGATCGAAAGCTTACGGATATTCAAAGGGATCTGGTGCTGGATAATATCTCCCAAAATGGACTTCCACTTTATTTACGTCTCGTTGTTGAGGAGATTACTAAGTGGAGATCCTATTCTTCGGAAAATGATACCTATCTGGGCAAAGATATTCCTGGACAAATCCGTTCTTTGTTTGCGCGTCTTTCGCAGGACGAGAATCATGGGTCTATAATTGTATCAAAATCTTTTGCATACATGGTTGCCTCGCGAAACGGTCTCGCAGAAGATCAGATTATTGATATTCTCTCCCGGGATACAAGTGTAATGTTGGATTTTAGAAATCGCAATTTAAAGTGGCCTGATGTTCAGACACTTCCTCCTATCATCTGGTTACGACTTTATCAGGATATCGATCCATTTCTATCAAGTAAAATCTCATACGGGACACCTGTAATCTCTTTTTTCCATAATCAGTTCGAGGAAGTCATCCGTACAGACTACCTGTTTGACTCGATATACTACCACAATAGAATTGCTCAATATTTTAAAGATCAGAGAATAGACAATCAAAAAATAGATGAATTACCATGGAATCAAATCTGTGGGGAAGATTGGGAGGGATTGAAAGATACCCTAACAAACGTGGAATTGCTATCAGAAGTCGTAATTGAAGAGGACGAATGTATGCTCTCCAAAAAAGGCGAGTGGTTGGGATATTGGAGGCTCATCGATAATAGATATAACAAAATTCGAATGTATGAGAAATCTCTCGAAGATTATTGCACACAAGATGTTTCCCCCCTGAATATCGCACTAGCTTATAATGATGTCGGGGCTTTTTTCTTTTATTCTCAGGATTATGTGACGACTGAAAGATTCTGGAGAAAGGCACTGACCTTACGAGAGACTGATGGCACAGATCCGCAGTTGATTATCCGTAGCCTTCTGAATCTGGGAGCGGTACTAACAAATCAAGGATATTACAATATACGAAAATTAGAAGAGGCGGAAACACTGATCCGACTTGCTTTGGATCTCGCGAAGACTAACCTAGGAGAAGAACACTCAGATACAGTGATAACTTTGATAAATCTCGCGGGGATTTATGGAGTGAAAGTTGTGACTAATCCAATAAATAATGAAAAACAAAGAGAAAATTTGAATATAGCTAAACAACTTCTCAACCAAGCTCTAGAAATTTCGAAGAGAACCGATAGCAGATCTGTTTATATATATGATAATCTATCTACTATTTCCTACTATGCCAACGAATATCATGCAGGAGTTGATTATGGTTTATTAGCAATGGAGCAATATAAGCGGCTATCACTTTCAGAATCCATCGAAACTGCGAATATTAAACACACACTTGGTAATTGTTACTTAAAACTAAAACAATATGACATCGGGGAAAACTATATCCGAGATGCAATTACACTCCAGGAAAAATATTATGGATCATTTTCAGAACCAAGTTTTGAAGCACGGATTAGCCTCCTCGAATTATTTCTTTCAAAAAAAGATCCACAAGCGATTACTGAAATTAAGAGAATATACCGTGGAATTTCAAAATTTAACTTAAATGCAATTGAAATATGTTTTATTACCAGTATTATGACTATTATACCTGGTATTAGTTGGTTCCGCTCAAGACGTATTATCCTCCCACTATATGTCCTCTCGCTTGGAATAGGAGGTATGATTTTTGGGATTTTTCTTCTTTTACGAAAAATGCTTGTAGAAGGTTTAAATATATCTATGGTGGGCAAGCGATTTAAGTAAAAGATCCTCTACACCAGAAACCAAAGTAGAGATCAAGGCCGAAAGCAAGAAGAAAGCCCTCCAGATACTTGCGAAGATAGATTTGCTATTCAGGAAAGGGAAATACATTCAGGCAAGAGAGTGTTTTTGCTTCGTAACTGGAGATGGTGATAGAATCACGTTTTACCGTAACGATATATTTCTCCCCATTAGTGTGATTGTACTTGATCTGAACGCTGAACCCATCCTCTGAAGTATCATGGGAAGGAGTAGCCCCGATTGCTGTGTTCAAGGCAGCGGTACCGAGAATGGTACTGATATCAGTGTTGAATCCTGCCGAGGTATTAGCCGGTAATGGCCTAATTTATAACTGATGATGATGACTCAAAAATTCACCCTAACTCCAGAGATGATCAGTAACACTCTCTAACATCTCCGGGGATTGGCGATTATATTTGATATCGATAAAATTATGCACAAATTGAAATATCTTCAATGCTGTGATATATCCTCTCACTTTTTTCGAAAATGAAGATGTTTTTCTGCCAAAACGACTTAATCTCTGTCTGATTTTATTATTGTAACCCTCCACAACAGAGGTGGAAATTGAAGATATATCTGGATTACCAATAATTTTCTCTCGAATCACGCATATCAGTTTGTTTTTCATTATAACCATTGTTTTCGCCAGGTAATTTTAGCTCAGTTGCGCCAAAAAAAAGTTACCACCCTCCCTATAGCAATCGTCGAAAAAGTTTACTCTTCTCTTCTCCTAAAACTAGAACCAGTCATATTCAGAATTAAAGCTCTATGAGTAATTCTATCCAAAAGAGCAGAAGTAAGAACTTTATTCTGAAATATACCCGACCAATCAGAGAACACTAA